>Ga0187870_1004422_pt1 | contig 10182 bp, 6 predicted proteins | sample June2016WEW_13_1_3_FD_132974 | JGI IMG/M metagenome (GOLD analysis project Ga0187870, IMG submission 132974) | Peatland microbial communities from SPRUCE experiment site at the Marcell Experimental Forest, Minnesota, USA - June2016WEW_13_150 | ecosystem: Environmental > Terrestrial > Soil >... | reverse complement strand
TATTGGCCGGGTCGGTCATCGTGGTCAGGAGGCCGTTCTGGTAGCCGAACTGGTAGACGTGGCTCGCCGGGTCGGTGACGGAGGTGATGTCTCCGCTGGAATCGTAGCCATAGGTAAGCGTACGGCCCGAGGGGTCGCTCAACTGGGAGAGCTGTCCGCTTGCATTGTAGGTGAAGATCGTGGTGTTGTTGTTTCGATCCTTGAACTGGTAGGGCTTGCCGTTGACATAGTTGTACTGGTTGTTGTACTTGTCCTGGATGGTGAAGTTGCCGGCGCTGTTATTGATCAGGGTGAGGTAGACTCCCGGCGGGGCGGTGTAGCCCCCGCTCCCGTTCGGGGTGAAGGTGTAGGAGCCGCCGTCGCTCTTGTTGTAGGTAACGCTGCCGTCCGAGTTCACGACCAGGCTGGTGTTGTTGCCGAAGACCCAGGCGCCCGATGCGGAGTTGTAGGTGATGCTCTCCCCGAGGGCCATGCCCCGGCCCGGTATGGAGAACAGAGGCTTAGAGATGAAGAGGTTCAGGTTCCAGGTGTTGACGGAGGCCTTCCAGCCCCCGCCCAGGTCCATGCCGGTGTAGTTCCACCAGGACTCGACGCCGCCACCGCCAACTAGGACGATGGACGGGTCGATGACCACCGGGTAGGCGGCGTTTTTCAGCCAGCTGGGATCGATGGATACTTGCAGCAGGCCGTCTTTGGTGAACTCAATGTTGAGATCTATGCGTTTACCGTTCTTATCCAGGGCAACCGGCCTGGGCATGAAGAAGAGCGGCTCTCCTGAGGTGGGATCGCAGAACAGGACGGTGGAGCCGTAGACCACCTTGTAGACGGCGTCGCTCACGCCCAACTGGAAGAGGAAATCGCTCTGCCCGGTGTACTGCTTGATTGTGAGCGCTTCCTTGAGGCAGTTTGGCTCCACGGTATACTTCAGGTCTGTATCCGGGTAGATCTCCTGGTAGGTGATGCTGTTTTGATAGACGCTGCCGGTGACGGAGGCGGGGCTCAAGGGAGCCAGCGTCAGGCTGACATTCCTGCAGGAGAACTGGAACAGGCTGCTGCCCGCCTGGCGGGAGAAGCCCGCGGTAAAACGACCGGCCTTGTTCCGGATGGGGAACGAGGAGTACACGCTGGAGGCAACGCTTGCCTGATTCAAACTTGACTGGGAAGAAGGATTCTCTACGGAAGATACCGAACCTGCAGCGCTGGATTCGTTCTGGCCCTGGCCGGTATCGACGAGGTTCAGGTCGGTGATCGCCAATGCACTGGGTGAAGCGTAGACGCTCCCATATACGGAACCGGCAACGCTGGAATTGTTGCCATTCTGGTTCGTTACCTTAGTGGGCGCTGTCGGTCTGTTGTTCTCATTTGGCATATGGATGACGTGCATCATATGGAAGCTGTCTGCCTGGGGCGCATTGGCGCCGGACGTTGTAAAATTGCTCGGGACTGCGGGATAGTCTATCACTTTATCGATGATATTGGGATTATTCGAGTAGACGCTTGCGGTCAGGCTCTCATTGTTGGTCATCATCGGAGGCGCTATTGATGGTGAGGATGCGCTTGCGGGAACACTCCCTGCCGCGCTGTCATTCTGGGAGGAAGCTTCTGTTCCTGATGCCTGATCAGTCAAACTGGTCGGGGTTTCGATGCCGGAGTTCCCGGAGGAGTATGATGCCTGCAAACTATTTGATGCGCTGCCGGCGCTCGCTGCATAGGCGTTCGGAATAAAGCCGATATTGGCAGTCAGCAGGATTAGGATAACTAAGAGGGAGATGCATTTCCTTCGCACGTTTTTCACTTCATTAGTCCTCTGGCATTTTTCGCCCCTCTTTCTACCTATTTAGCAATAAATCCTTTAATTTCTATGAAATATTTTCCGACCTATATCGACTCTATGGGTCATTTAGTGTCGTTATGCGTTGAATATTGTCTAATATTTATAGAAAGCCTTTACGGGTATATAAACATTTCAGGTTATCGAGCAAAATAAAAAAGACCCGCCATCAAGCGTCAGTGCTTTGCCATGGCTCTGCACAACTTTGTCGGCGCTCTGTAAGGGTCCAATTTCAATATATCAATTCTTTTACAATCTCATGATCGAGAATTCTCTTGCGCTCTTTCCAATCAGGCATGCGCACGGTCAGAAAGTCATAAAAATCTTTGTCATGCCTGTGATAGAGAGAGTGTGCCAGCTCATGCAAGACAACGTAATCGATACAGGGCGGCGGAGCTTTGTACAAATAGTAATTCAGATTTATCTTGGCATACCTTCCGGAGCTGCTGCCCCAGCGGGTTTTCATTTTTCTTACCTGAAGCGCCGGCTTGTCGAGGCCATATCTGGCGATCACCGGGTACATCCTATCGATGACCGCCAGAAAATACAGCCTGCTCTGCTTCTGCCACCAACGTTCGAACTGCCTCTGCAGGGCCTGTTGGTCTCCGGCGGTGGGAGACTGTATATAGACACGGTCGTCCCTCTGTTCTATTCTGTAGCTTCTCGCCTCATTGACAATGATCCTGACCTGTCTGCCCAGGATGCTGGTGGAAACGCCGCTGCGTATACTTGTCGTGATTTCGTTGGCCCTGGCGTCTGTAAAATAGTTCAGAGCTTTGGCAATCCATGGCGCTTTGCCGGTGAGGTAATCATCAATCCAGGCATCCGGCACTCCAAGCGGCGCAGACAGCTTGACGACGCCGTCCGGAAACACTTTGAGCCGGACTTTTTTCATGCTCTTACGCTCGATGATCACTTCAACGCCGCCCGGCGTCCTTGGCAAAAACAATCTTTTTATCTTCACGCCTAGTACCTGCTCACTGCTGTTTTCATGAGTCCATCCAGGATGAGATCGATCTTCTCGACAGGCAGTTCGATCCCATGCTCTTCAATGAAATCCCAGATAAGATCGTCCAGGGCCTGCAGCATATCCCGGCAGACCGCCACGTTGGTGCGCCATTCTATTTTGGCCCGGTCGGAGATGGCCTTTTTGACCTCGATGGCCAGCCGTCCCATAGCTTCATCCATCTCCGGGGAGACGTCCCTGATTGCCCCGGCGATAATGCTCTGGATCGATCCGTAAAAAGCTTTCGCATCGCTGTCATTGTCTATACAAGCGGGGTAATGGTGCCCGGTATAACCTCTCTTGAAATCATCCGCCATTTGCTCCATTTTAGACAGGTACGAATCGTCGTTTCTCGATGCCCTATACTCCTCCAGGGTTTCCCGGACCTGCTCTGAGAACTTCCTATAGAGCAGAGGGTCGTCGTAGCGGTATGTTTCCAGTTCCCCGATCATGCGGGTACGAATGGCATCGCCCTTGGCGGCCTTGCTGGCCAACCTCTCGAGCTGCTCCCTCATCCCCTCGGTATCGTGGATGGAGACAGGCTCCACGATTATCTGGCCCGGTTCGGAAAGCACGAAGTTATTCAGCAGGCTGCGAATGCCGTCCTCGTACTTGCTGAAATCCACCCTTTCATCGTAGCGGAGCAAGACCGCTCCGCGCAGCTTCTGAAAAACGAGCAGATCCTGCTTGTATCTCTGAATCTGGTCATACCCAAGCGCCTTGTACAGGGTATAGCTCCCCATCGCCAGATCTAGCAGGCGGGAAAAAATCGATAGTTTTTCATAGAACGACTTCCGCAAATCATTGTCAGCCAGCATGCCCTGCCAGCCCTCGGAGGTGTTCCGGTCAAATGCTCTCCCCTCGAATATTGCCAGCAGTTCCTGATAGGTTTTTTCCAACTTGAGCTTCTGATCGCCGGCGCCAAGAATGGTGTTTTCGATATCGTCCCGGTTATAACCATCCATGCCGGACTTTTCGTCACAGTACATGTCCATGGCAGTGTTCAACTTGCTGAAAATGCCCCAGTAGTCCACGATCAGCCCGAAATCCTTGCCGGGGTGCACCCGGTTGACCCGGGCGATGGCCTGCAGCAGCGCATGCTCCTTCATGGGTTTATCCACGTACAACACGGCGGCAACCGGCGCATCGAAGCCGGTAAGCAGCATATCCTTGACGATCAGCAGGTCCACGTCCTCGCCACCGACAAAGCTGTTTTTCGCCCAGTCATAATATTCTTCGTAGTTGTTGCCAAAGAGAGGCTCCACCTCTTCCTTGAAAAAGGCCCTGATCTTCTCTCTGTTCTCGCCGGTAAGCTCATCGCCCTCCTGATCACTTTCGGGCGAGATCACCACCGCCGTCTTCACACTGCCAAGCCTCCCGATAGATTGATGCAAGTCGATGGCCGTCGGGCGGGATGAGGCAGCAACCATGGCCTTGAACCCCTTGGGCCTGGCATAACTCATAAAGTGCTCGTGGATATCGAAGGCCACCATATCTATGCGCTGCCGTGTCTGGGCCAAGGGCAAAAAACGGCTCCACCTGCGCTTCATATCCTCCTGCTGCTCATGGTTTAGCGGTGCAATGACGTACTTCAAATAATCGTCGATCTTATCGCTGGTCACATCCTGCGGAATGATCCGGCCCTCGTAGACGAGAGGAACGATGACGCCGTCCTTCACGGCCCGGTCGACAGAGTAGCTGTCGATGAGCGGCCCAAACCGCGCATAGGTGTTGAACCTGTCTTTCCTGAGCAGGGGCGTGCCGGTAAACCCGATCCTGACGGCGTTGGGCAGCACATCGACCATCATGTTGTGAAGCTGGCCGGAGTGGGTGCGATGGCTCTCGTCCACCAGCAGGAAGATGTTGTCGTCCGTAATCCTGATCCTGCCTTTGGCGGCAGCATCAAATTTTTGCACAAGCGTGGTGATGACGGTCTCACCCTTGTCGTTCAATAGTTGGATCAGGCCCTTGCCAGTTCTGGCGCGGGACGGATTGAGACGGGTTTTGGCGAAGTTATCCCTGAGCTGCTTGTCCAGGTTGATCCGGTCGTTGACGAGCACGAAGCGGGGATTTCTGATCTCCGGATCGGAGATGATCTTCTTGACCAACATCACCATGGTCAGGGATTTACCGCTGCCCTGCGTATGCCAGATCACGCCACCCCTGGTGTTTCTGTCATCGGCGCCCTTGATGCGCCTCATGGCTGCCTGGATACCGAAAAACTGCTGGTAGCGGGCGATCTTCTTCACGTTGTTATCGTACAGGATGAAATAGCGGATCATCTCCAGCAGCCTTTCCCTGGAGAGCAGGGAGACGATAGCCCGGTCCTGCTCGATAATTCTATCGTCCGGACTGACATTATGGCATTTTTCCTGCTGCCACTGATAATCTCTTTCCCGCCAGACGCTGAAGTGCTCGGAAGGTGTGCCGCAAGTACCGTACTTGACGTGGTTGGCGTTCATGGCCATCACGATCTGGGCAAACTTGAACAGGTGGGGGATGTATTGGGGCTGCCAGTTGCGAACGTTCTGACCAACACCCTCTTCCACATCGACGCTGGATTTTTTACATTCGATCACCACGAGGGGGATGCCGTTGACGAGCAGCACGATGTCCGGCCGGGCGTACTTGCCGTTCGGCCGCTCCACCGAAAACTCGTCGGTCACCTGCCAGATGTTGTTCTCCGGGCGTCCCCAATCGATATACTTCAGATCGAAGGACTGGCGGCCTCCGTCAAACAACTCCTCCTCATAACTGTTGCCGGCCAGGAGCATATCGTAGATGGTCTTGCTTGCCGACATCAACCCCGAAACCAGAGAAGCGTCGATATCGTTGATCGCCTTGCCGATCGAGCGACCGGAGAAAGGCGTCTGCTTCCCTCTATAAAAGAAAGACTGGCGGTGCAGAAACTCGTGCAAAACTTCGGGGAATAGAACGTTGGCAAGCCGGCCGCGCAAGATCTCCGCCTGCGAACGTGGGATATACTGATACCCCAATCTCTCCAGCACTTTTATCGCCCGGTCCTGACTCTCTGGGCGTTCGTCGAACAAGGTATGGTCAAGCATCAAGATCCTCCTGCACGTTTACCCTTGCGATGCCTGTCAGCAGCAGTTGCATCAATGCTTTCTTCAGCTTCTTCAATTCTTCAAGCTGCTTTTCATGCAGGTCGATTTCACGGTCTGCAGTGGATAGAATTTCGGCGATGGCGATCTGTTCCGGAAGAGGAGGAAGCATTAACGATATTCGAGCTAATTGAAACGGATAAATATGAACCACGGAATATCCCTGACCTAAAGATGTAAGCTGTTGAACAACATTATTACTGTTAAGCATATAAGCTAAAAACAAACTGTTATTATTTTTTTGTGTCAATACAATAGTATCTCCGCCAGCGTATGTCTCATCATCAAATAAAAAGGCTACAGCTTTGCCTATTTCCGTTACGGATTCCCCGGAACCAGTAAATATAATATCACCATTATGTATCCTGAGGCATTCTTCGCGTCCCTTTGAATTAATAAAAGTCCGATATTCTTTGATTACAATATTGTGAGTTGTATAAATCTCCCCATATGAAATAAAAGGATAACCTTTTTCTACTACATTTGATCGATTCACTCCTTTTCCTCTCGTTAATCTGCCCAAATCCCCCAGCCGTACTTCTTGCCACTCATCTTTAAATCCGGGAAGGCGTTTTTTACCTGTGAGCAAGTTTTGCATCAGCCACTTTTTCCGCTTCTTTTTCTCACCAACAAGCCGCTCTTCTAATTCAATGGCCTTGTCCCAAGTTGAGAGGATCATGACTATCCTTTGTTGTTCTTTGATCTTTGAAGGAATACAAACCAGTGTTTTATTGAATTCATCCTGTCCGAGCGTCCTGTTTCGACCCGCCCCTCCTGGTGAGGCCAATTCAAGAAGATGCTTGCCAAGCGGAGTCAAAAAGAAGCTCAGCAAATACTTCAATTCTACATTCCTTTTTGACCGCCACATCGGGAACCTGTGCGAGGCGATCATTCCTTTTTCTCGAGCGGTGGTAATCCCGACTGCCTGTTCCCAGGCAAAGATAATGTTGATAATCAAGCAGTCCGCCTCTACCCAAAAAACGGCCTTATTCCCCAGATCACGACCTGTTACCGGTTTTTTATAAAATAATCCTTTGCCATGAGAACGAATGCCAATTTCCCGGTATTCATGATCAGGGATAACGTCTATGGGCCTTCTGACTCTTTCCAGCAGATTACCCAATTCAATGACAGTCCAGTCGCTCGGGTAATCTTTATAGCTCCTCTTGGGCACAGAATATTCATAGTCCTTTTCCATAATTACCACCTATAATCCAAGCTCAGCAAGGTATCTCGCCATCTCAACCTCAACTTCTGCCAGTTCCGCCTTAATTCTCTGGATGTTCGCTTTTATCTGTTCAATATCAATCTGCTCATCTTCTTTAAGAGTGTCGACATACCGGGGGATGTTCAGATTGTACTCGTTGGCCATGATCTCGTCGATGCTCGCTACGTGGGCAAATTTCTCGACATCCACCCGATTCTGATAGGCATTGACAATATCGTCAATGTGCTTTGTTTCCAGGCGGTTCTGGTTCTTGTCCTTCTTATAGCGGAGGTTGCCCTGCTCATCCCTCCCGGAGGCGTCGATGAACAGCACGTCGTTGCGATTGCGGTTCTTTTTGAAAACGATGATGCAACCCGGAATGCTGGTGCCGTAAAACAGGTTTGCCGGCAGGCCGATGACCGCATCCAGCAGGTTCTTTTCGACGACGGTCTGCCTGATCCGGCCCTCCGACGCACCCCGGAACAGGACGCCGTGGGGGACGACGGCGGCGATCCGGCCCCCGCTCTTGAGGCTGGCGATCATATGCAGCAGAAACGCCCAGTCGCCCTTGCTGGCAGGGGGTATGCCCCAGTCGAAGCGATGATATTTATCGAGGGATGCCTCCATCTTGAATTCCTTGCCCTTGCCGGAGTCGGCGCCGGTATTGAAACCCGCCGCCCATTTATCCTGCGAGAAGGGCATGTTGGAGACGATGACGTCGAATTGCATGAGGTTGCCGTCGGAGTCCAGGTGCAAGGGATAGGCGAGGGTGTCGCCCCACTCGATCTTGGCATCCATGATCTCGTGGAGAAACATGTTCATCTTGGCCATGGACCAGGAAGACCCGTTCATCTCCTGCCCATACAGCGAGAGGCTTTTGATCAGACCGTTTTCCTTTTCTTTGGCTGTTTTTCCGGTCTTGATCAGCAGGGAGCCGGAACCGCAGGTGGGGTCGTATATAGTGTCGCTGATCTTCGGATCGACGATGCGGGCGATCAGTTCCGACACCTCGGATGGAGTGAAGAAGGAACCGGCTTTTTTACCGGCCTGGCTGGCAAATTGCCCGATCATATACTCGTAGGCATCACCGATGGTATCGGCGGCCACCTTGCCCTCTTCCGGCTGGATGGCAGATGGGCGCAGGTCGAGAGGTTCGAAATCCTCAAGCAACTCTCTCAGGCGGGTGTTCTTCTGGCTATGATTGCCCAGCATGGTCTCGCTATTGAAGTCTATGCTTCTAAAGATCCCCGTAAACAGAGATGGGTTGTCGTCCTCTATCCCTCGCAGGGCAACGTTGATGAATTCCCCGAGATTACCGCTGTATCTGTTCTTATAGAGCCAGGAGAAGCTGTGCTCCTCCCTGATCACGAACGGAAGCCTGTTGATCGCTCTCTCCAGCCTGACCAGGTTGTCATAACGCTTCTTTAAATCTTCGACTTTTTCCAGGTAGGTATCACTCAGATATTTAACAAAGAGTATGGGCAAGATGTAGTCTTTATAGTTGGCCGCATCTATGGCCCCCCTGAATGTATTTGCGCCTCTCCAAAGCGCAGCCTCGATGTCTTTCCTCGTGGTGGCCATCTATTCTTCCTCCTCAGCGCTTATGACGATACTCCTTGTCAATACTGACATTAGCCTCCGATCTTCGGTTATAAAATCGTTCAGCAGCTTTTTTCTTTTTTTATGCAACAGCCACAACTGGCCAATTGCCTGTTGTTTTTCCTGCTCTACGGCAGGTACCTTTAATGCCGCCAAAGCTTTTATGGATATGGACTTGATGGCTGCAAGCGAACCAACAATATTGCTGTTTAGCCAAGATATTCCCTGATTTTCTAACATGCAGGCTATATAGGCCGGGTAATAATCATTGATTACACGAATAACAAAAAGATTGCTGGAAAAAGTTGTATTTGATACATCCTCGTTTATCAGTGTTGCCATATCCGGATTTAGGCGTTTCAGTAAGATATCGTTCCTGCGAATCAAATAGCTGTCATAAACAGGCGTTTGCCTTTTTATTTCCAAAGCATCCTGTATGTCATTAAAAACCCCTAAATGGTTTGGCTGAATAAAACCATAGGTTGTAGCGCCCGCTTTTTCTGCAAGCTCGAACTGCCTGGTATCAGGTAAGCCGTTCAATATATCGGCAATGTCTCCGAGCTTCACATTTTTTAATTGTGCCACTTTTCCTCCTCCGCATCCGGGCTAACGCCCGGCCTGAATGCCGGCTCAAGGCTGGCGCCTCGGCTGAAAGCCCGCCGGCACACCGGGAATGCGGAGCACATGTCCCTTTCAACTGACGTCCGGGAGATTCAATAGATAACATTTCTTAAAGTATAAATGCCAAAGCCATTTTACCACGATGGTCGTGGCTTTGGCATTATCTTTAATCACCCTTCGGGCAAGAAGGGGCAATGGTCTCCTTTTCCGTACCGGTACGAACGGTCACTCTTTCGTCTTCTTGCCTTTAATCCGGAGGGAGTTGATTTCAGGGCAGCAAAAGGGGCATTTATCCACTCTGGTATAAATGGTTCTGGCTTTGGCGATCGCATCCCTGCAGTCGGCGAAATGGCCCAGGTAACTTTTACTCTCAGCCATTGCCAGCGATAAACACGTATTCTTGTGGACTTCATGAACACCAGTGATGACATGGGGATTGTTGTTAACGTAGTAATGACAATATTCTGCCACGGCCTCTCCTTTTCGGGACAAAACATATCCGCCAGCAAAGTTGAAACCAATAATTGCAACCTGATGTGAATTATACCAGGGAAAATTTCCACATTCAATATTTTTTCTGTTAGTATTTAACATTATCATTTTAAGTGATAAACCTGCCGCGTCCGCTAAGCCGGCGGGGAAACATAAAGGCACCGCCAGAGAATCAGGGGCGCCTTTTTAACATAACACCGAAGAAGTCTCCCGCTTCTACAAGCGGGAGATGAATTCGGCAGCTTAGCTTGTATTCTAATTCAGTGGGGGTGCAGACCCCCACTGAATCCCCGAGCGAAGCGAG
>Ga0187870_1004418_pt1 | contig 10187 bp, 8 predicted proteins | sample June2016WEW_13_1_3_FD_132974 | JGI IMG/M metagenome (GOLD analysis project Ga0187870, IMG submission 132974) | Peatland microbial communities from SPRUCE experiment site at the Marcell Experimental Forest, Minnesota, USA - June2016WEW_13_150 | ecosystem: Environmental > Terrestrial > Soil >... | reverse complement strand
GTAAAGCTGAACGTGGCCTATGGTTCACCCTCTCAGGAATATTCTCAACAGGCTGCGCTGGGACGAGAAAGAGAACCCTGAGGATTACGTCATCACATACCGCCACAGGGGCGCGCCAGGCGACGCGAAACAGATCAACGCATCCAATATTCGAACCCTTGGCAAATCCTATTTTACAATACAGGAAGATTCTGCGGGTGAAGAATCATTGATCCCGTTTCACAGAATCTTGGAGATAAGAAATATGCGGGACGATTCGATTCTTTGGGTGAGCCGAAAAACCAGACCCTAATCAACTCAACCCCTCAATTCTCCACAAGCCCTTGGCAACGGTTCTGTTGCGTTCTAGAGGCATAGGCTAGGGTGGATCCACCCATCAAGGGGTGGTGCCAAACGGTGCCAAACGAAGGCAACAAATGGCCTGTTTCCTAACAGACAGGGGGTTTAGAACACGAAAAATCGACCTCAGCTGTTTTTGCCGCGACTAAAAGGCAGGTTATTAGGCCTAAATCATAACCGTTGACTTTCGAAGGAGTTGCGATGTGTTCTCGGGTAGTTATTGTGGCTTCTGCGGCCAACCACTAGAAGGCCCGCTCAAAATGTGCAAGAGCTGCGGAAACACCATGTGCGAAGCCTGCCTAACAGGCCATGAGAAAACGTGCGGCAAGACATAGCAAACCAGTAAGGCCTGTTCAGACCACCGTTGAAGTCAAAGCGAACGCGCAGAATTGATGCCTAGCATATGTTATACACCGCCCAACCGAAAAGTAACAAACATAGATGAGGGCAAATAACTGTTGGCGACCCGAAACTTGCCAGAACAGAGAACCCTCGTCCACGAACTTGCCCAGTTCGTAGTTGGAACCACTTTCCAAGTATTGTCCCCTGCGGCCAAGCAGGAGCTAAAAATTCGAGTGCTGGACGCGCTCGGTTGTGCAATAGGCGCCCTCGAAGGCGAACCAATCCGAATGCTCCAAACGCAGCTTGATGATTTTGGTGGGAAACCGCACTGCACGCTTATTGGCGGAGGAAAGACGGCCCCAGACCTCGCCGCACTATACAATGGAGCATTAATCCGCTATTTGGACTTCAACGACAGCTACCTAGCCAAGGGGGAGACCTGCCATCCGAACGATAACGTTGGCGCCGTGTTAGCCGCGTCAGAATACGCGAAAGCGAAGGGAAGCGATTTCCTGCTCGCACTAGCTGTATCCTACCAAGTGCAATGCCGCCTCAGCGACGTAGCCCCAGTCCGAAGCAAAGGCTTCGACCACACAACACAGGGATCCTACGCCGCAGCCGCAGGAGTCTCCAAAGCCTTGGGCTTAGATGTTGAGAAGACGGCGAATGCGATCGCAATCAGCGGCACGGCGCTCAATGCGCTTAGGGTAACGCGCACAGGGAAACTTTCACACTGGAAAGGGTTAGCCTACCCCTTTACCGGCTTCGGCGCCACCCACGCTGGATTCTTGGCCATGCGGGGCATCACTGGGCCGCCTGAGGTTTTTGAGGGAAACAAAGGCTTCATGGAATCGATTGCGGGAAAATTCGATATTGACTGGTCGAAGGAGAATCTAGAACGAGTTACACGAACCATACTGAAGAAGTACAATGCCGAGGTTCATTCCCAATCTTCGATTGAAGGCATCTTAGAGCTTAAGAAAGAACAGGGCTTCAAGCCGGAGGAGATTGAGAAGCTCGAGATAGAGGTCTTCGACGTAGCCTACAACATAATTGGCGGGGGAGAGGAGGGGGAGAAGAAGCATGTGCGAACGAAGGAAGAGGCCGACCATAGCCTCCCATACATTGTCGCCGTAGCAACTCTAGATGGAACCGTAATGCCTGAACAATATTATCCCGACAGAATCACCAGAAGCGATGTTCAGAATCTTCTGCAGAAAATCGCCGTCAGGCCCAGAGAGGATTACAGTCAAAGATTTCCGAATGAAATGCCATCCCACCTGATAGTTCATCTGAAAGGTGGGCGGATCGTGGAGAAGGAGAAACGGGACTACGAGGGCTTCTTCACGCGCCCCATGCGCTGGGAGAGAGCGGTGGAGAAATTTGACAGTCTAAGCGCTCGTTATGTTGACAAGAATCTGCGAAAACAAATCGTGGATTGTGTGCATCAAATGGAAGACCTATATGTCACAGATCTCACGAAGCTGCTCGCAAATATTCCTGACCCCAAACGAGGGACAAATCGTTGAGTAGCAAAGCGTTTTCCTTTATCAGAATGAACGAACGGCCTGGAAAGCCCCGAACAAAAGGAGTTACTGAGATTCGCGGCCCCTACTATACCGTGATGGGGAAGCGGTACCTCGAAGATGTTTTGGAAACAATGGGTGAGTACGTGGACGCCCTGAAGTTCGCAGCCGGATCATTCAGCCTCATGAAACGGGACGTGCTCAAGGAGATTATCGACACGGCGCACCGGTACAACGTGCTGGTCTCGACAGGTGGGTGGATTGAGTACGTTCTGACGCAGGGCCCTGAGGCCGTGGAACGCTACGTGAAGGAATGTAAGGATGTGGGCTTCGACATTATCGAAATCTCCAGCGGTTTCATCACACTACCCGTCGACGATTGGGTTCAACTTGTGGAGCTAGTGAAGAAGGCCGGGTTGAAGCCGAAGCCTGAGGTGGGAATTCAGTTCGGTTCCGGCGGGGCCACATCAATCGCAGAACTCGAGGCTGAGGGAACGAAGGACCCAGCCTGGGCAATCTCGGAAGCGAAACGTTTCCTTGACGCAGGCGCCTACATGATCATGATTGAATCAGAAGGCATCACAGAGAATGTAAAGACCTGGCGCACCGACGTGCCACCAAAGATAATCGACGCATTAGGGTTGGATAAGGTAATGTTCGAGGCAGCGGACCCTGAAGTATTCGGTTGGTACATCAAGAACTACGGCCCTGAGGTGAACTTATTCGTTTACCACAGCCAGATTGTTCACTTGGAGACCCTGCGTAGGGGGATTTGGGGAACAAAGGACCTGTGGGGTAGAGTACTGACCTACAAGGGACCTAAGAAGTAAGGCACCGCCCCAACCCCCCTGACGCTCCTCATATTTCTTCACTCCCGTCAAAGACGAGTAACACGTTGTCCCCATAAGACTACACCACATATTGAAATCAACAACCAAGCAGGCGCGCACACACTCCTTCCGTCCTGAAGGTAAAGACACGGCTAGGTGTTCAGTACATGGTAGCTTACGCCCGCAGCATTGTACGCTTCAATCTGCTTAGCGACTTCGGCAGCGCCACCAACTAGCGCCAACAATGTTCTCAAACCCCCCTTGCCAGTTCAAAGACGCCCGGTCGATGCGGACGAGTTAATGAAATCGGCGAGTTAACAAGTCAACAGAACCCCTAACCGACCTAAAGCCGTTGGGTCGAAAGCCGTTACTTCGGTTCGCTCAGTCTTCCTGGCGGGTCATTCTCGGATTCTTATAATTACTAATGCGAGCATTATGACCGTGACAATTACGAGGAGAACTAGTAGGCTTCGGTTTCTCTCCCATATGACGAATTTCGCGTTAAGCCGCGTGAAGGGGTCACGTGACCTGAGCATTCGAAAGAGTATAGCAGCCTCTTCTCTCCTGAACACTCCATTGTCCACTCGAATCTCACCGGTCACGCTCTTTTCGAATCTATGGTGCCCGACCCAGAAGGGATTTGAGTACTTGCTGCTCAGCCACAAATCGAATTCCTCCTGCAGCATTGACATGCTTCCACCTACCTGATCTGGACGGTTATGTAGTAGAGTTTCACAACCCCGGCACTAGAGACGAGCACGCCGAAGCTAAGGTCACCGTTCGGCTCGGTCCAATAGTAGACTTCTGTCACGCCGTATTTCTGGCCATAGCTGGTGATGAAACTGTTGACCGTGGCATTGACAGAGGCCCATTGGGTTTCGTCAGTGTAGGTGATGTTTGCGATTCGAATCTCCACGTTCGCGCTTATGCTGCTCGGGTTGACTAGTGGGTATCCTTTGTTCGTGAATAGCAAGTTGAGCTTCTTCTCACGTTCCGCCGATCCCAATATGGTGGGAATTCCTCCGGATATGGCGTAGTATGCTTGGGATGAGTCTGCTCCAACCGCAACCCTGGCTCCGGTTGTCGCGTCGACGACTGTGACGAAGGCCATCTTTGTGATGACGGCGTTTTCGACTTGCGTGTTGATGTAGACTGGAATGAAGTAGTAGAGGTGGTCTCCGATGAGGTACAATAGGATGTTTCCAAGTCGGTAGTTCGGCAGCAGCGTTAACTGTTGGCGTACATAATCGTCGGTTTCAACTGCTTGAAGCGCAGCAGACGGCCCAATCAGTTGGGTTGTCGAATTGGATATTCTGTAAAGGTTCAACCTTCCAAGCTGATCGGTGCCATAGGCTATGTACATGCCAGCGAGGTTGCGGCCGGGGGATGCCTGATACTCTACTAGCTGCAGTCCTACGAAGTCAGCTCGATTCCCTGAACTCAATAGCACGTAAAGTACCTCTGTAGCTTCTGGCCGCTCGTAGAAGTCAGAACCTGATCTCCAAATGAATGGGTCGTTCACATGATATGTGAAAGAGACATCTAGCTGTCCTGGCAGGTCGTGGGTTCCGAGTAAGTCCTCAGGATAGCGTAGTTGGTTGACGAGCCAATCTGGCGGCGCTTTCCATGACGAATAGTATTGTCTATAGAAGTCGACCAGAAAGCCATCCGGTTTGGCTATGACGTAGGGATACATGCGACCGTCTTCTATATCGACCAAGACCACTCCGAAGAATCGGAGGTAGCTGCTACCGGAGAATCCAGAGTGAATCGGGTAGTTCGTATAGACTTGGACGAGGTAGTAGATTCGGTTTCCGTCCGTGACGAGGTAGCTTGCACGGTCGGTCGTCAGCCCATCGATAAGGAAATCTTGGACTCTCTGATGAACATCTCGGTTATGAAGCATCATGATTTGGTCTTGGGGAGGAGTGAGGGCGAAGCCGACTTGACCTTCTTTCACGAGGAACCATAGAGCCCTCTGCCAGCCTGAGAGAACATAGTCAGGCCCTCCGGTGTAAGACGCGTTTCCTATTTCCTCGACTCCTCTAACATGCACGTAGACGTCTTCGGCGAGACTCTCACCATAGTAGATTGGGGGTTCCGACTTAACGCCGAATGCCTGCTGGACCGAAACGTAGTCGCCCGTGTGGCTGTCGATCACCACTATTCTGGCGGCGTGAGTGTAGATGAGGTGATGGCTGATCCAGTCGTCGGCTGGATAGTTGATTGTTGTGGGGGCAACCCAGTATTCGTGGCCGTTGAGGTAGATTATTTGCGAATCGCTCAGCTGCATCCAGTTGACGCCTATCTGATTCTTCATTTTCGTGTAAGATGCATCGTGATCCCATTGTCGAACCAGCGATACGATCGTGCTGGTGTTTCCGGCGGGGAGACTTGAGAGAGGCTCCGCCGTTACGTTTTCTAAACCTGCGGCCCATCGTGTTACCTGAATTTCCTTCATCGTCATAGGCTGCCATTCATAGCCAATCCAGTTGTTGTTCCAGTTTAGCGAGTAGCCTGCCACGAAACCCAAGTTTACAATAAGTATGGCGAACAAGAACAGTCCCATGAGGTAGACGATCCATCGTTTCCGGCGCGCCATGCCTATTGTTCGTCGAATGACTCCGAACTGAAAAGAAGCCGCGATGGCCAAGAAGCTAAAGAAAACGGTGATAGCGATCAGGTAGTCGTTGGGCGTCGCAATGTTCATGGTCCAGTAGGGTGCATCGAAGACCGCCACCAGCGCAGCTAGAGCAAGAATGAGGAATAGATCTCTCCCCCATGCATTCGTCTTGAGTCGAGCGAAATCGCGGACGAGCATCAGAATGAGTCTAAGGACTGCCACGAATACGACCGCAGAGACGATGTCGAAGATGAGGGCATACTGCACCTCCATAGTAGGCATCAACGCAACAAGTTCAGTTCCGGAAGCGGGAACCAACGGGAGCTGAAAGACCCTCAGGACCTGGCCACAGTTACCCAGCCCACTCTGCAGCATCGTGGCCACCATCGTGAGGTTGCCAAGGCCCGGTATCCCGTTCACCGTCGCGATAATCCCGAAAGCGACAGCCCACTTGGCTATCTGCCAAAACAACCACGCAACCCTGCCAGGTCCGAGCGAGACTGCCTGTGCCTCCCCTCTTACACGTGCGAAGGCCCCTCCCAACGCAGAAAGCCCCTCGAAGAGATGGCTCCTTCTAGGGACCGGGTTGATGAAGAGAAGTGCGAGAACACCGGCGACGATGAAGGTGTTATTGTGATAGAAGTTTATCGCGAACCAGTCGAGGCCTGCCTTGGAAGCATACATGGACTGGAAAACGACCCAGTCCAAGTAAACTGACAACCCATAAACGGTCACACCAATGGAAACTATCGCTACAATAATCCAGCCAACCAACCCGAAAAGACGCGGAGGCGGCCCAGTTCGTTCCATAGATTCTAACCTGCCGTTTATGAATACTCCACCAGTATCAACTACTGGATCAACTATTCAAACCATCGCATCCAACCCGGGCAGGTGCACTCCGAAACTAGTCAACCCTTTCACTACCCCCACTATCTGCCAGATTCTTCCCTAAAGTCGTATGCCCCCATCATAATCTAGGGATAGGTTGATACCCAAGTGCAAGCCTGTGGCACCATGCGCAGGAGCGTGATTGATTGGCTACTTGGCATGAGTTGAAGCCAGGCGATGAAGTGGACCTGGAAATCAAAGAGACCTCACGCTTAGGCGAAGGAGTAGGCCGCGTAAATGGCTGCATCGTCTTCGTAAAAAACGCAAAGCCAGGGACCAAGATAAAGGCCCGAATAACAAGCTGCGCAGCACGCCACGCACACGCCGAAATCATAAAACAGCTGTAGACCCGCCGCCACCCTTGATTCTGCAAGCACAACCTAGCAGGCGCGAGTGACCCAACACGAGACAAGACAGTGTCTACTTGGTAGAAATGTGGAACATTCGTCCTTTTTGATTTCTTCTCCAAGCCGCGTTAAATACTGAGAGCGCCTTATATTGAGTTAATTGTTGGAGGTGAATTGAGTTGGCTAAGAAACGCAAGGTCAAAATGAAGCTAGAAGGTCGTGAGGCAAGGGACACAACTGAATACGTAGCTTAAGTCTTTCGATTAAGGCGGGTTGTTTCCCGCATTTTTCTTCTTTTTTCAAGTACCAGTAGAATGGCGTTCTGGTCCAAGGGTTCAGCGGTATAGGTTAAGAGCTAAGGCTAAGCCGAAAAAATACGACCGTTAACCCGAAATTGATGACATACCATTTTCACTCCAGTTTCCCGGACTTGGCGGATGATTTGTAGTCACTCGTGTGTAACTTTGCCCCTCTTCTCGAATGGAATCATCTGCTGGGCGAAGCTATTGCAAGAGGGGAAGGGCTATGGCCAGTCCGAAGAACACGGCCGTTAACACCAAATTGGTGACGTACCATTTTGGTATCCATCTTTTTCTGATGTGATAGCCGCCTCCCCATGAGGTCCAATCTTCAGGGGTAGGCCAAGTACCCGCGAAATGGTACCAAGAAATGTCTTCTCCGACAGGTAGGAAAGTCCACAAGCCAAAGCTCAGTAGAACACCCAGTCTGTTCGGCTCGAAAACTATAACTACTAACGGGAGCGCTGAAAACAACCCGAACATGATGATGTGGTAATTTGCGAAGTGGTGGAAAAACCGCAGGCGAAGGTGCTCGGCCGGGGGAATGTAGCCGTGTTCAATGAAACCGTACAGGTACGCGAATAGGATGCCGAGCAAAATCACAATGATGACTTGGAGGGCATTCGCCAACATCGTGAATTCACCTTGCGAGCTGTCGCAGCACGTAATCCTAATAGTTTATCCCTGTGCTGTAGTGCTCAATCTATTTCATGTTCTCAAACCGATTCCTTCGACACTAATTCTTCCAGGTTCATGCAGCGATCCTTGAACCTGAAATTTCACGCCCGAAAGAATCTCGGCTACCCTAATGTTGGTCAATGTGTGGTTCGTAATTGCAGAGACTTGTATTTCCGACAGTCCTTCGGCCACTGCCATGTATGGAATGAGCATGTCACCCATGTGCAAGTCAACGGCGGCCTTTGACTCGAACTCCGCAAGCAACCTGTTTGCAGCTTCTTGGCCTACTCGTTCAGCTGGTTTTCCTCTTTCACCAATGCTATCGGCGCCGAGAATGAGGCCGTTTACGAACTTCATGGCTAACGCTATGCCGCTTCCAGGCCCGAGGTGCGGATCTTGGGCTGGTGGGTAGGATTCTACGGCTATGCTCACGTCTCGAACGCCACTGGCACTCAACTTCTCCTTCGCAGCGGCCGCCTGCCTCTCAGCTACATGGCTGGGAAGTTTCACGCAATGGCTAATCCCCTCCACAACTGTCCCGCCACGTTGTTCGAGCAACCTAACAGCCTTCAAGGCCCTTGGCGGGTCGACCACTATCGTAACGCGGCCACCCCCCCTCGGGTAGTGCCCCCGTCGATGGACCGCTAAGGCAGCCCGGTAACCCATTATCTGCAGTATCGGAAGCTCGACTAGCCGAACGTAGTCGATGGTAGGGCTCCAAGGCACATCGGTACCGCCGGTCAACTCGAACTCAACTTGGTCTGGGGCGTAGGCGGCCGAGGGCATTACAGCCTGCAGGATCAAGGGAATGCTGCCGGCAGTTCCCACATTGAAACTGAAGCGGCCTGCAACATGGCCACCGGGTCTGAACACTAACTCCCTGGAACCCGGCAAGAGGCCTTCGGTGTTCGCACCTGCGACAACTGCAACGGCCCGGACCGCCGTGACATGTTGGGCCTGCAAACCAGGGTTAGGCCGGTTATTGCGAATCTTCGTGATCCTGACGTCCTTCCGCATGAGGGCGGACAGGGCTATGGTGGTACGAAGAATTTGGCCTCCACCCTCAAGCATATCACCGGCTATCTCAATCAACGACCCGCGGACTCCATGCGTCCACTACGAGCACTTCAGGAAAAAGAGTATTCCTTTCTTATGCTAATCTCTCAGAACCCGAACTTCAACTAGCAAAGTATTGGTTGAGGCGAGGCTGGAACATTTCGTTACGAATGAGCACACTATTTTCAATCCAGGTTTTTTGTGGGATTATGAAATTGCTACAGGCGTAGTGTAGCGCTTGTTGGAAGGTGTCGAATATTGAGGGCGCTGTTCTAAGGGCCGCGCGTACGCTCTCCCTTACGTTCCAAACGCCGACGGGAAGGATGTAGCCCGGTCGTGCTTCACGGAGAACTAGAACTGCAGCTTGCCGCTGAACCTTCTCAAGTGCTTCAGCCGCGGCCAACCGGCAGGAGTAGTAACAGCCTCCAATAGAGGCGTAGGTCGTCCTCCCCTCGTAGGGTTCGTGGTCCCCCATGATTGCGGGCAATGTTCCGTTTTCGTTCCACGCCGTTCCTGGGAACCAGGCTTCGATTGACTCGTACTCCCAATTTCTGGGCGACATTATGACTTCGTACACGTTATCGAGGTACCGGTAGGTGTAGACCTGGTATTTGTCGATGGGGGGATAATTCTTCACCGCTCGAAGCAACCGTTTTGAGAGTGTGTCGTCGACGGCTGTGATGCTCCAGCGGGTTGGAACAATCTTCCTTTGCTTCTGAACGCCCAACATGCCGAGGCTTAGCGTGCGCTGTATCCGTGAAACTTCAATCCCATCCCTGTAAAGATCGAACATGCCATCCACCGCCAACTCATCCTCATCATAATACACAGCCTCAAGCCTCCGCTCACCGGTGCTCGGCGAGACTTGTAATTTCTCAATCAACGCCGACGGCCCGAACGGCTGCGTTTCGTCACTTAGAGTTACAGCCATCCTCGGTTTCTTACGAAACTTCGCATCAACATCAACCGACGCAGAAGAAAGCGCTAGGTCGTGTAGGTCGAGCAAGTAGGAGTTAGGGTCAACGGCATCGTGGACATCCAGCAACGATTTGCCGCGAATCAAACTGAACCTGAAATCAATAATCGTTTGGATATCTTTTCCGAGCCAAAGTTCAGGAGTATCAAGAAGACGCGTGTCACCTTTAGTGGGTGGAATTAATGGGCCAACGTAAACTCTCGGGTAACCAACATGGCCAACAAAAGCACCAGGCGGGCTCGACCCGTCAATCTCTAACTTGCTCAGATTCGGAAGATGC
>Ga0187870_1004417_pt1 | contig 10187 bp, 9 predicted proteins | sample June2016WEW_13_1_3_FD_132974 | JGI IMG/M metagenome (GOLD analysis project Ga0187870, IMG submission 132974) | Peatland microbial communities from SPRUCE experiment site at the Marcell Experimental Forest, Minnesota, USA - June2016WEW_13_150 | ecosystem: Environmental > Terrestrial > Soil >... | reverse complement strand
CTCACTTGCCCTGACCGTGATCCTCTTTCTTGCCGGGATTCCCGTCTTCTTCCTCGCTCTCTTCATACCCCTCGTCCCGGTTCTCGGGCGGAGGCGGCGCACGCTGCGCTGCCCGGTGTGCGGGCGGGAGACCGAGGGCACCGAGAACTTCTGCCCCGGAGACGGGAGCCCCCTTCGGCCTCCGGGAGACAAGGTTTGAGAGGTTGAGGAGGGATATGGGGAGCGGGATCCCCAGGAGGTCGGTGGCAGGGACAACCCTCTTCGCCCGCATGGCGTACATCCTGATGGTTCCCCTGTCCACGATAAGGCCGAGGGAGGCAAGGATCCGCTCGGTATGGTGATAGGGATGGACCCGGGAGAGGGTGATCGCGAGATCCACTACAGGGATCCCGAACCGCACCCCTTCGTAGAACGGTTCCCGGGCATACCAGAAACCCCCGCAGGACCCGCACCTGAACCTGGTGACCAGGACGTGAATATCACGCGTCTCCTCCCCGATATGCATATGGGCGAACCGTTTCTCCTTCCGGTCATGCCGCCTGAGGGGACTGCCGCACTCCGGGCATGCGAGGAGATCCGTGAAGGAGATCCCGTCCATGGCAAGGATGGTTGACCGGATGAGGTCCCCGAGCATGGGCGGGATAGCGATGCGCTTCATGCGCGGATACCGGTGATGGGTTTACTATGATCGGTTAGCTTTCTGAGTTGTATATCATTACCATTTATCATCCCAGCCATCTTCTCCACCACTAGTAATCATTTTTGCGGCATAAAGGGGTATCGTTATAACCCCCTGGCACCGACCCGTCTTTATCCGAGGTTTTTCCATGGATGTGAAGTATGTTCCGACCACGTGTCCGTACTGCGGTACCGGATGCGGTTTCAACCTCGTGGTGAAAGACGGGAAGGCCGTGGGGGTCGCCCCCTGGCACAGGAACCCCGTGAACGATGGGAAGCTCTGCCCCAAGGGCAACTATGCCTATGAGTTCATTCACAGCGAGGACCGGCTGACAAAGCCGCTGATCAGGAAGGGCGACCAGTTCGTGGAGGCCAGCTGGGACGAGGCCTACGACCTCATCTCAAAGACCTTCAAGAAGTACAAGCCCGAGGAGATGGCCTGCCTCTCCTCTGCCCGGGTCTCCAACGAGGAGAACTACCTGATGCAGAAGTTCGCCCGGGCGGTGTTAAAGACGCCCAACGTCGACCACTGCGCACGGCTCTGCCATGCCTCAACCGTCGTGGGGCTTGCCGGGGCCTTCGGCTCCGGTGCGATGACCCAGTCCATCGCGGATATCGCCCAGGCAAAGACCATCCTCATCATCGGGTCCAACACCTTCGAGCAGCACCCCCTCATCGGGCGCCGCGTGATGCAGGCAAAGATGAACGGTGCCAAGATCATCTATGCTGATCCGCGCCTGACTGCCACAGGTAAGCAGGCAGACCTGTACCTGCCCTTCTACTCCGGGGCGGACGTGGCCATCTTAAACGGCTTCATGCAGCAGATCATCAAGAACGGCTGGGAGAACAAGGAGTTCATCGAGAAGCGTACCAAGGACTTTGACAAGCTCAAGGCCGTGGTTATGCAGGACAAGTACAGCCTGGCCAATGTATCGAAGATCTCCGGTATCCCTGAGAAGGATCTTGCCACCGCTGCCGAGTGGATCGGCAAGAGCAGTGCCAACGCGATCCTCTACTCCATGGGCATCACCCAGCATACCACCGGGGTTGACAACGTGAAGTCGGTGGCAAACATCCAGATGCTCACTGGCAACCTGGGCAGACCCGGCACCGGCGTCTGTGCCCTCCGGGGCCAGAACAATGTGCAGGGGGCCTGCGACATGGGCGCGCTCCCCAACGTCTATTCCGGCTACCAGGCTGTCATCGTCCCCGAGAACAAGAAGAAGATGACAGACGCCTGGGGCTGCGAGCTCGCCGAGGGCAAGGTCGGCTACACCGTCACCGACCTGATAAACGTCCTTGCCGACAAGCCCGGGACCGTGAAGTGCCTGTACATCATGGGCGAGAACCCGATGCTCTCTGACCCCGACCTCCACCACGTGGAGAAAGGCTTAAAGAACCTTGAGTTCCTCGTGGTCCAGGACATCTTCCTCTCCGAGACCGCGGAACTCGCGAACGTCGTCCTCCCGGCCGCCTGCTTTGCAGAGAAGGACGGGACCCAGACCAGCACCGAGCGGCGGGTCCAGAAATGGAGAAAGGCCGTGAACCCGCCCGGCGAGGCGAAGGCGGACTGGCAGATCATCAGCGAACTTGCGGCGAAGATGGGCTTTGCCAAGCAGTTCCCGTACAAGAGCGCGGAGGAGATCTTCACCGAGGTCGCGAAGGTGACCCCCTCCTACGGCGGCATGACCTATGCCCGGCTCGAGAAGCCCGAGGCCCTCCACTGGCCCTGCCCGACGGCAGAGCACCCGGGGACGCCCATCCTCCACAAGGAGAAGTTTGCCCATCCCGATGGCCTCGGTGTATTCACGCCGCTGGAATGGAAACCGGCAGCCGAGGTCCCGGACAAGGAGTACCCGCTCATCCTGACCACGGGCCGGTGCATCTGGCAGTGGCACACGGGGACCATGACCCGGAGATCCGAGTCACTGGAGAGGGAGGTGCCCACCGGCTGGGTCGAGATCAACCCCGATGATGCGGCAGCCCTCGGGATCACCGACGGCGAGATGGTCAAGGCGAAGACGAGGCGCGGGGAGATCGAGATCACGGCCAAGGTGACGGACGGCATCAAGAAGGGTGAGACCTTCATCCCGTTCCACTACGCCGAGTGTGCGGCAAACATCCTCACGAACAACGCCCTCGACCCTGTCGCGAAGATCCCGGAGTACAAGGCCTGTGCCATCAGGATCGAGAAGCTCGGAGGTGCGTAAATGGCAGCAAAGGGAGAGATGTTTTACGCCTGGGCGGGCGACAAGGCTATCCAGGACAAAGGCGAGTGCGGTGGCGCCGTCACCACCCTCCTCAAGTACGCCCTGGAGAACAAGATCGTGGACGCCGTCCTCGCCATCAGGAAGGGGAAGGACCTCTACGACGCCCAGCCGGTGCTCATCACCGACCCGAAGGATCTCGTCAACACCGCGGGATCGCTCCATTGCGGGACCCTGCTCATGTCCAAGCTGGTCAAGAAGTACTTCGACGGGGCCGAGAAGATGCGCCTCGGCATCACCATCAAGGGCTGCGACGCCATGGGCCTCTACGAGCTTGCGAAGCGCAAGCAGGTGAACCTCGACAACCTCGTCATGATCGGGGTGAACTGTGGTGGCTCCGTCTCCCCGAATTTGGCCCGGAAGATGATCACCGAGAAGTTCGGTGTCGACCCCGACAAGGTCCACAAAGAGGAGATCGACAAGGGGCAGTTCATCATCGAGTACGAGGGAGGCCACAAGGGCATCTCCATGGACGAACTCGAGGAGCACGGCTTCGGCCGGCGTACAAACTGCCGCCGGTGCAAGATGAAGGTGCCCCGCCAGGCCGACATCGCCTGCGGCAACTGGGGCGTCATCGGCGACAAGGCAGGGAAGGCCACCTTCGTTGAGATCTGCAGCGACAAGGGTGCCGACCTCTTCAACCAGGCCGTCCAGTCGGGCGCCCTCAAGGCCGAGAAGGCCCCCGACGCAGGCGTCGCGGTGAGGGGGAAGGTCGAGAAGGCCATGCTCAAGCTCGGCGACAAGTGGCGGGAGAAGGACTTCAAGGGCCTCGGCGAGGGGAACGAGCGTCTCAAGACCATTATGAACGAGACCTCACGGTGCATCAAGTGCTACTCGTGCATCAACGCCTGCCCCATCTGCTACTGCGTCGAGTGCAGCACCCGGAAGCCGTACCTCGTCCCGCCCGGACAGGTGCCGCCGCCGTTCATGTTCCACATGATCCGGTTCGTCCATATCTCGGACTCGTGCGCGAACTGTGGGCAGTGCGAGGAGCTCTGCCCGATGGACATCAGGAACTCCCTCTTCATGCACGCGCTCCAGACGGACCTCGAGAAGATGTTCGGGCACGTGCCCGGGGTCGACATGTCCCTCCCCGTCCTCGCCCTTGTGGAGGAGCCGACCGAGCGGGCCCGGCTCTCGTCGACAGGCAGCGACCAGATCTACGACATATTCAAAAAATAAGGCTGGCAGAGCCATCCTTATTTTTTCCAACTCACCCCTTCGGGGCTCGTCTTCAAAAAGTAGGGCTTACGCCCTCCTTCTTTCGATATCCCCCTGTGAGGGGACAACTTCAAAAAGTAGGTGAAGATATAAATTCACCTTTTTTCCGTAATTCTGGCCGTCAGCCCGTGAAGAGTCTCCCTCCGTTAAAGGAGCGACTCTCGGGCACGATGAGGGGCTTGCCTTTCCAAGCGGGGCCTGTATATTCACAGAAGAGGTCATCCAGCTATTTGGAAAGAGGAAGGTTCAGGGAAGGTCAATCAGATCCTTTTGGGCCTTAGCACTTCCACCATTCCTCTGCATCTCCCATGGAGGAGAAGGAGGAAGGGTCGTTCTGGTTTGCATACTCTGTCTGGATCCAGGGGGCAGAACGGATGGTCTTTGAGAGGTGTATCTCGTCGATGATCCCGTTAAAGGTCCTGGTTGTCCCTCCGGCGATATTCCCGAGCCGCATGGTGCGGGCAGCATCCGACTGGGCGGCGCCTGCAGGCGTCGAGAACTCGGTGATACCCTGTGATACGCCGTTGATGTAAATCGACGGGTCGTTCGCGACCGCTCCCTGGTTGTACGTGACCGCCACATAGTTCCATGCGTTCAGGGTGATGGAACCGGCAGGCGTTCTCCAGGCGCCGTGTGTGGTCCCGAACCCCTTCCGGAAGCTCATGACATTGTTCGTGTAGGTGGAGAAGGCCCACCCCCCGCCTCCATTCACATTGGTATTTGACTTGTCCCCGACCCGGCCCTCGCTGTTCTCACCGATGGTGAAGGGATTGATCCAGGCAGAGAAGGTACCGCCGGCTGCGAAGTTATCATCGACGGAAGCAGCGGACCCGGAATCGATATAATCATCCACCCCATCGTACCTCTGGGCATTGGCAAACCGCCCTGCAACGTTCGTGGACCCGCTGTTGGTGCCGTCGTTATTATTGGAGGTGGAGTCCAGGAGGTCGGTGTTGTGGTGCCATACGGCGTTGTAGTTCGCGCTCCACACATTTACCACATCCTGCTGATCCGCGGCACCGATGTTTCCGTAGTACATCCAGAGTACCGTATCTTCAGAGGATGAGAGTGAGGGGACCTTCACCCAAGCAACAAGTGCTCCATTTGCCTTCGTGAAGGATTCGATCTCGTGAGCGAGCTTTGTCGTTCCGTCGGAAGTCGTGAAGATGATGCTTTTGCCATCGGCCTTTGCCGATGCCGCGAGATCGGGGTCCCCGGCGAGGCTGATAAGAACAGGGAAGCCGGACAGCGATCCGGCCACCTTTGTCGCGTCGATAGTGATGCTCTTCCGGTATTCCCAGTCGCACCGGCCGGTAACCCCGAAGTTGTACCAGTTTATATCGGAAGGTTCCGGAACCTTGCTCACCCCCTCGAGATCTTCTGAGAGGAGGATGATGGAACCCCCACCTGACTGGTTCAGGACGAGAGTAACAGAGCCCGGTATTGATGGTACTGAGGCGTACAGGGTCTCACCGACCGACCAGGGATCGTCGCCATTGTTCATGAAGGAGGAGGTTCGATCCATGCCGTCGACGAGAATCTGGAACTCGGCATACCTGAGGGCGTCCCCACCCCTGTGCTGGATATAAATGTTCTTGCTCTGGTTCGTGATGATCGCGTGAAACGCAGGAACCTTCGTAGGGAGGGGCTGCGAGAGGAGAACGGTTGCCACGATGGCCATCCCGACCACCACAACACCAACGAGGATCAGAGTTCCGACTACTTCGGAGACAGCGAGGTTCCTCACCTCACTTTCTGTTCCTGAAATATTCTGGATCATGGTTGCGAGGACGGTAAAAATATAGGGAATCTGTTACATCGGGATTCAGTGCGATTTCATGAGATCTCGGGGAAGAACCCAGCTTTCAGACCTGGACCGGTGACAGGCCCCCCTCTTCTTCTCACTCCCCCCGGTGATGGTTAATGCTCCATCAGACGTAGGTATCCAGGACGACCTGCTGTGTACCGTCACTGAAAATGCCAATTACGGTTACATGGTCCTGACCAGGGGATCCTATCCCTCCTCCGATAGTGGTGGAGTTACCTACCATGTTACCAGGAACCACAATAAGCGCCGACGTACCTGACGAGTTCATAATGGAGATGTTGTAGTTCGACACCATCGCGTTATCCTGCCCGCCAACCCAGGTGACAAGAATACTGGTTCCCATCTGCCGGGCGGTCGCAGCGACTGCTTTGGTCTTTGAGATCCCGCTTGCCATGCCGAAGACGAAGGCGGCGATGACCGCGGCGAGGATGACCGTGATAGCGACCATGAGGATGACGCCAATAACCGGCGATACTGCATCTTCTCCCTTCAAACCAAACACGTCCTATCTGAAGAAACCCGGATCCATCTGCTCTGCGCTGATCCGCGAATGCATGAAAAATTATGCTGGCCAGTGCGGCATAAGCATATGCCGTGCATCAATGCCATGCACCGATGGTTTGCATTAGAAAATGAAATAAGGATAATAAAATAGCACTAAACTTCCAATATCTATATACATATGAACTTGACTGTAATATTTTCCTCTCAACACTCTCCGATCAGTCTCCATGCACCCCAGGCAACCGGAACAGGTGCAAATCCCGATCAGGTCAGCTCGTTGATTCGCTTCTCAAGCTCTCCGATCTGCTTCTGGAGCGATTCTTCAGCTGCCTTCCTCTCCGTTATATCGAAGATGGTGCTCACTGTCCCGCCCCGGGATCCATCGGGTTTCAGGAAAGGTGCCTTGAAGAGGATGGAGTGGCGAGAGGTCCCATCATCATATAAGTACACGGATTCAGCTGTCTGCATGCGCCCTGTCTCCAGGGCTTTGGAATCCAGAGCTTCATACTGGTTTGCAAGCTCCGGCGGCAGGACCTCGGGCGCGGTCTTATCCAAGATCTCATGACGGGGCCGTCGGGAGTATTCCTCGAAAGCACGATTGCATACACGATAGCGACCCGTCTCATCCTTGTAAAAGACCGGTGTCGGGATCCGGTCGATGAGCTCCTGGAGAAATTGAAGATTTTCCCTGAGGCTCTCTTCCGCCTTCTTCCGCTCGGTGATATCCTCGACCATGACCGTGATCCCCTGGGATCCGTCCTCAAAGATTGTGGATATGAGGGAGATAGTAAAGAACGAGGCATCCGCTCCCCGGTGTATGGACACCTCCTTCTGGTACTCCTGGTTGGCCGAGGACGCATCAAGATGTGCGCGGATCTCGGAGTCTGAGAAGATCTGGAGAGCTATCTCGATCGGGTCCTTCCCGATGATATCCGATCGTTCTCTCCGTTCGAAGGCGAGGAGATTGTCATTTGCATACCAGATCCTTGACTGTTCATCCAGGATCAGGATCATGTCTGAGGAGAGGTTCAGCATGGCTGAGATGGGAACACGCTGGGAGAGGGAGTAGAGCTTGGCCCTGCCGATCCGCTCCTTCTCCACGTGTCCCGAGGTGACGAGGATCTCGAGATATTTCGCAACCGAGTTCCGGTTCAGGTGAAGGTACAGGGAGATGTCGGTGATCGTCATCCCCCGTGGACGGGCCCTGAGGAGGTTTGTGATCTGTACCGCTATTCTCTCGTAACCCTTCATGGGAATCGCTTGAGAAATTGTCTATTAGCCATTCTTCTGTTATCATGATGCATAAATATTGGGCCAGAGAATCCGGGAAGAGGGGCACGTCATTAACTTTCATGAAGGATTCATGAGGAATCATTGGCGGTTCGGCGGCTGGAGAGAGCATATAATCAATAAAATCTCGGTTATAAAGACAATTGAAAAGGTTTAATTAGAGTTTCATAGATTCTACAATGCACCTATACACAAATGGTCTCGTGTTGCTGGTATAGGTTAGATACACGTGAGGTGACTGAACTATGGTATTTCATCCCCCAGTGCAAATCGTAGCCAAGGCTGGTGACGCCGGCAAATACAAGACCGGACTCCCAGCCTGGAACATGGTGCTCCGTGGATTCATGGCCGGTGCCTACATCGCCATGGGTGGGGCGCTTGCCACGATCTGCAGCACAGGCATCATGGCGACGGACGCAACCCTGAGGTACGGAACTGCGAGTGCAGGTTTTGCCCAGCTGCTCCTGGGTGCGACTTTCCCCGTAGGGCTTATCATCATCGTGCTCACGGGTGCAGAACTCTTCACCGGTGACGCGATGCTCGCCCCCATGGCGGCCTTTATCCACAAGATCAGCTGGATGAATGTGATCAACCTCTGGGTGTGGGTCTACATCGGGAATTTGATCGGTTCGATCTGGTATGCGTACCTGATGGCATACGGGCCCTTCAGCACCTGGGATGCCACCGGTGCTGCGACTGTTACGGCTTTCGGGACACGTGCCATTGCCATCGCGGTGGCAAAGACGAGCTATGGGGGAACGGCCGGCATGTGGTCCGCCTTCCTAAGGCTATCGGCTGCAACTGGCTCGTGAACCTGGCCATCCTCCTAGGGATCTGCGCTGATGACCTGGTCGGCAAGTTCTTCGGGATCTGGTTCCCGATCATGGCCTTCGTCTCCTCCGGGTTCGAGCACTCTATAGCAAACATGTACTTTATTCCGGCAGGGATCTTCACCCAGAATTTCATCACCGATCCCACCAAGGTGACTGCTTCCCTCAACTGGGTGACGATGTGGACAAGCAACCTCATCATCGTCACCATCGGGAACATCGTAGGGGCATTGTTCTTCGTCGGTGTCCTCTACTGGGTCGCCTTCCGCAAGGAGATCGCAGCCCTGAAGTAGACACCCCGATGAAGGTCCGTGATATCGAGCTGAGGATCGCCCCGATCCAGATCGGGGTTCTCCTCTTTTTCGCGATTTTTCTTATTTTCGCTTACTGGACGAGCAGGAGCACTATCCTCCTCATCTTCGGGATCCCCATGGTCATCGGCCTCGCCGTTATCCCCCTCCTGCTCAGGCACATGAGCCAGAGTCAGTACGAGGCGCTCATCCCCACGTACGAGAGCGAGGCCCAGAAGGTACGGATCAAGGCAATTAACCTGAATATGCTCGGAAAACCCGTCCGTATCGAGGGGGTGGTCGAGCAGGTTCACTTCGACTTCCTGGACAGGCCCCAGTACATGGTCGCCGATCGATCCGGGGAGATCTCGGTGAAGATGTTCACCGCGCCGCGGGAGAAGATCCGGAAGGATGACATTGTAGAAGTCCTCGGGACCGTGATGAAACGGTACATACTTGTCGGGGAGGACCCAGTGATCAACTGCGTCTCCATCAGAAAAGTCGCAGCTGATACACCCGTTCGGAAGCCCTGACTGCACTTTTCTAAGCCCGAAGGAACTCATGCCTCAGATGGTCACGAAGCATGGCAGGATGCTTTCCTGCACTCTTCAGTAAGTTCCCTGCCGCGATATCCATAGGATGGGATAATAATCCCTCATGCCCACCCGTTGATAGGGAAGGTGGTGATCTCAATGTGCGGGTCCGAAGAGGAGGTGTTCATCCGAAAGGGGACCGAGCTCGCGTCCGCGGGCAGGTTCAGGCAGTCGGTGGAATGGCTGGAGAAGGTCCTCTCACGCAATCCCGGCCATCCCCGGGCCCTGGTGGCGAAGGCCTCGAGCCTTTCGAGGATGGGGTACTTCCAGGATGCGGTCGGGTGCTGCGAGGAGGTGATCGGGAAGGATCCCCTGAATCCTGATGCATGGTTCACCCGGGGCAGCATCCTGTACATGACCGGTCGGTGGAGAGAGGCAGTGGAATGCCTTGGACAGGCCACCCGTATAGACGGAAAGTACGCCGAGGCATGGTACATCCGGGGGAACTGCCACTACTTCCTCGGGGAGTATGACGAGGCCCTCGACTGTTTCGACACGGTCATAGGGGTCGATCCCCGGTATCCAAAAGCCTGGTACAACAAAGGGGTGACCCTCGCGGATATTCATCGATATGGGGAGGCCATGAGATGCTATGAAGAGTGCCTGCGGATCAACCCGGGCGTTGCGGTGGTCTACACCAATATGGGGGTCGCCCTTGCCGGCCTCGGGCGATTTGATGAGGCCAT
>Ga0187870_1004415_pt1 | contig 10192 bp, 6 predicted proteins | sample June2016WEW_13_1_3_FD_132974 | JGI IMG/M metagenome (GOLD analysis project Ga0187870, IMG submission 132974) | Peatland microbial communities from SPRUCE experiment site at the Marcell Experimental Forest, Minnesota, USA - June2016WEW_13_150 | ecosystem: Environmental > Terrestrial > Soil >... | reverse complement strand
GAGACGGGATCATTCGATCGATACGTTCTCACGAGTCCGTCTTTAGGATGGGATAATGAGATACTCTACACGTATGAGAAGGAATACGCAGCGAAGAACACGCAACTTCCTGTAAAGTTATTCATTGGCGTAGGTGGACTCGAGGGGGGAGGGGCGGCAGAATTGCAGAAGTTTGTAGCACAGCTCAAATCGCGGAACTACAAGGGGCTCGAGCTGGAGACGAAAGTGATTGAGGGCATAGGACATTCCGGAAGCAAAGCGGAAGGATACACGAGAGGATTGCAGGCGGTGTTCGCACGACCGACACTGACGCTTTTGGAGAGAATTCTCGACCAGTACCTTGGCAAGTATCAAGTGGCTCCTCAGTTCACCGTCGAAATAACCAAAGCCAATGGCAGCCTCCTGGTTCTTGCGCCCGGGGATACGAAAATCCCGCTGTTTGCTGAGAGTGATTCGAATTTCTACGTCAAAGGCATGTATCTTTTTGTCCGATTCAAGAAGAACGAAGCTGGCAAAGTTATCGGCTTTGAAGTGGAACAATTTAACGGGACGCAATTCGCGCAGAAGCTCAATTAGTGCGATGTATTTGAAATTCCTTAGAACAAGCAAATTGTCACGACATCAAGACTCGCCTTAGTTAAGGAACAAGAGAATTGAAAAAGCTTTTGACAATAGTTTTGGTTCTGACGCTCTCCGTCTTGCTTGAGCACTCCTATGCACAGGACAAACAATTTCTGAATCCGATACTCGCAGGGTTCTATCCTGATCCGAGCATCTGCCGGGTCGGAAAAGACTTCTACCTGGTGACCTCGACGTTTTCCTACTTTCCAGGAATTCCTGTTTTTGAAAGCCGCGATCTTGTCAATTGGAAATTGGTGGGTCATGTCATGGATCGGCCCGAGCAATTGAACCTGGACGGGCAAGGGGTTTCACGGGGACTCTTTGCACCATCGATTCGGTATAACAAAGGGTTCTTCTATGTGACGTGTACGCAAGTTGACAGGGGGGGAACGTTCATCGTCGTCTCACAGTCACCGGCCGGGCCATGGACCAATCCCGTCTGGCTTCCTGAAATCAACGGCATCGACCCATCTCCCTTCTTCGATGATGATGGGAAAGCGTACATCATCTACAACAGCATTCCCCCCGACAACAAGTCGCTGTATGACGGTCATAGAACAATCCGGATGATGGCAATCGACATTCAGACGCTCAAGGTAATCGGAGAAGAGAGGATACTGGTGAATGGAGGTGTCGATATAACGAAGAAGCCGGTCTGGATTGAAGCACCGCACATCTTCAAAAAAAACGGCAGCTACTATCTGATAGCAGCTGAGGGGGGAACGGCTGAGCAGCATTCTGAGGTGGTCTTCAAGAGCAAAAACGTCGCCGGGCCGTACATCCCATTCGAAAGAAATCCCATCTTGACACAGAGGAATCTTGATCCGAAGAGGGAGTATCCGATCACATCGACCGGCCATGCCGATTTCGTTCAGACGGAAAATGGCGCGTGGTGGGCGGTCTTCCTGGGGTGCCGTCCCTACAAACCGTTTGACCAGAATTACTTCAATACTGGCAGGGAGACTTTCCTGGCGCCCGTCGATTGGCGCGGTGAATGGCCGTTGATCAATCCCGGGTACGAAAAAGTCCAATACGAATACCCCGCGCCCGTCAAGTTGTCAAAATCTCCGGGAGACGTTCCGCACGGTGGCAACTTCGTGATCAAAGACGAGTTCAACACTCCCGATCTGAATCCCGAATGGGTATTTCTGAGAACTCCGAGAGAGCGTTGGTTTGACCTTACGGAACGCACAGGCTGGCTGTCAATGCGTGTGAGGCAGAAGACTTGTGCGGATGCAGTCAATCCCAGTTTCCTTGGTCATCGCCAGCAGCATGCGACCGGCTCTGCCAGCGTGAGTCTTGAATTCTCTCCGAAAACGGAAAACGAGAAAGCCGGTTTGCTTGTTTTCCAAAACGAAACGCATTTCTATTTCCTCTGCAGGTCAATCCTCGGAGGAAAGCATGTCATACAACTCTTCTCATCTGCGATCGACGGCGGTCAGGCGCGAACAATGCAGCTCATAGCCTCGCAGGAACTCCAAGGGAACAGTGGCGAACAAGCCGTCGGGTTGAGGATCAAGGCGCATGGTTCGAGCTACTCGTTTTTGTACAGCACACAGAAAGACAATTGGACTCTCCTGAAAGACGGAGTCGACGCTCGTTTCCTGAGCACCCGGGTCGCCGGCGGATTCGTCGGCTGTATGTATGCCTTGTATGCGACGTCGCTCGGAACGCCATCAACAAGCAAGGCGTACTTTGATTGGTTTGAGTACGAAGGGAATGACAAGGTCTATCAATTGAAATGAAAAAAGGAGGGAAGATGGTTCAACCAGGAGCATTGTACCGCGATCTACGGAACAAGACCGTTCTTGTGACGGGTGCTGGAAGCGGAATCGGGTTCGCCATCGCGAGCGCGTTCATCGCCAATTTCTCACAGGTTATTATCGTTGGCAGGGATGCGGCAAGGCTCAAGGAGGCCGGGAAGACCCTGGGAAAGCGAGCTCATTGCATTGCGTTTGACGTTACAGAGATCGACCGGTTGCCGGAGCTCGTGACACGGGTGAAGAGCACTGTCGGGGAAGTCGATGTACTCGTCAATAACGCGGGCATCAATATGAAGAAGGATGTCCTTCATGTCACGAACAAGGAATTTCAGTCGATCATTCAAACAAATCAGACTGCGGTCTTTGCCCTGACCAGGGAAATCCTGCGATCCATGTTCGCGCGTCGGTCCGGGAGCGTGATTATGATCAGTTCGATGGCTTCGCGGTACGGCATCCCCAAAGTAATTAGCTACACAGCCTCGAAATCAGCTGTTGAGGGTATGACGCGCGCACTTGCGGTCGAGTGTGCGCCGTTCGGGATTCGGGTCAATTGCATTGCTCCCGGATTCATCAAAACGAAAATGTCCTCGGAAGCACTCGAGAATGATCCGGAGAGGAAACACAGGGTCCTTGCCCGGACGCCGATGGCGCGATTAGGCGAGCCAGCCGATATTGCACATGCAGCGCTCTTCCTCGCATCGGAGCAATCAAGATTCGTAACCGGCGTTGTTTTGCCGGTCGATGGTGGCAATTCCATTGGATTCTAACGAAGAAAAATGATTTGTGAAGTAACACAACGCTGTACTTTCTGCATCAGAGAGGTTTGAAATATGACAGGTCCACAATGGGATCTTTTGAAGCGCACCATACAAGGTGAGCAATCAACGCCATTGCCGATGGGTTTCATCATCGACTGCCCATGGTTGCCAAACTGGTACGGTGTTAGCATGCTCGACTATTTCTCGAGTGATGAAACCTGGCTGAGTGCGAATCTCAAGGCAATTAAAGAATTCCCGGATGTCATGTTTCTTCCCGGTTTCTGGTCAGAATATGGTATGTGCACCGAACCGTCTGCCTTTGGAGTGCGATGCACGTTTGCGGCGAATGAATTTCCTCATGCACACAGGGTATCGCTCTCAGATAATGACATCGATTCGCTCCCGTCGCCGAATCCCAGAACTGATGGTCTCTTGCCCTTTATGTTGAATCGCCTGAAGATGGCACAGCCGCGTATCGAAGATGCGGGCCACGCTATCCGGTTTGCTGTGGCTCGTGGCCCTTTGAATATCGCCAGCTATCTCATGGGCACGTCGGAGTTCCTCACCCTCCTCATGATGGATCCTCGCAAAGCTGAGAGGTTGATCAAAAAGATCACGACGTTTCTCAAAGAATGGCTTTCATTGCAGAGGGAGACATTCCCCTCCATCGATGGCATTTTTCTTCTCGATGACATTATTGGGTTTCTCGGGGAACCCGAGTTCCGCGCGTTCGGCCTCCCACATTTCAAGGAACTCTTTGACGCTGATGTCTCGGTCAACTTCCTCCATAACGATGCCTCATGCAAGGTGTCAGCCCCCTTCCTGCCTGAAATAGGAGTCAATCTTTTCAACATGGGCTTTGACGTCACACTCAATGAGTTGAAATCGATGACCAATAACAAAGTCACACTGGTGGGAAATATCCCTCCACGCGATGTTCTGGCGATCGGTACTCCAGCAGACGTGGCCAGAGTGACAACTGCATTGGTTGATTCTCTGGATGATCGATCCAGAGTCATTGTCTCTTGTGGTGGAGGCATGCCGCCGGGGGTAAAATCTGAGAACATCACGGCATTCATCAGAGCCGTGAAGAGCCATCCTACTGTATGAACGATGGGAACGAGACCTGCCAGAGCTTTTCCATTCCATTGCTTGCCAAGAACAGCCGTGAAACCTGAGAGACGGAGAATGTTCCGTCTGGTTGTCATCATCAGCCTCTGTGCGGTTGTTCAGTATCCAAAGATATCGTTCGCGCAGAACAGATCGGACTCTGAGAAAGCGATTCGAGCGGTAGCAAACGCCGTTGTGAACGACTCCGTGTTCAGTTTCGTCGATCAGAAAACCGGGAAACACTTCAAGTCTGCTGCTGAAGCTCCCGGGGACGCGCAGCTGCGACTCACGAGTCCGTACGCGGATTGGCGTTACTGGAACGGGGTGTTGAACATCGCATTGGATTGGGCGGGAGAGGTGCTTCACGAAACTTCCTATAGCGATTTTGCGGTCAAGAACATCGCGTTCAGCTTTGACAACTTCAGGTATTTTGAGGAACGGTACAAAGGCGAAGGGAAGTGGAATTATCCATTTGGACAGCGTTTCATTATAGAAGAGCTAGACGACTGCGGTGCAATGGGTGCCAGCGTCATTGAAGCATACCTTCGCGATCGGCAAAATCGCTATCGCTTGTACATCGATGAGGCCGCAGCGCATATTCTCACACGGCAGTCCCGACTAAAGGACGGCACTCTGGCTCGCTCGTTTCCTCTCAAGTGGACGCTCTGGTCTGATGACCTGTACATGAGCATCTCCTTTCTGTCACGAATGGGGGAGTTGACAGGGGAGCGAAAGTATTTTGATGACGCTGCGACGCAGGTGGCCAATTTCCAGAAGTACTTGTTTGATCCGGGTGTAGGTCTTATGCACCACTGTTGGTACTCAAACGTGAAGCGTCCCGGCGTGGCTTTCTGGGGGCGTGCCAATGGATGGGCTCTGCTGGCGCAGGTCGATTTGCTGGATCGTCTCCCGAAGAACCACCCGAAACGCGCGCAACTTCTGGACATCCTGCGAAGACACATCCTCGGAGTTGCCCGCTACCAGGGGGCTGATGGCTTGTGGCATCAACTCCTCGACAAGAGCGACTCGTATCTCGAGACATCATGCAGTGCGATGTTTACGTATGCGATTGCGCGCTCCGTCAACAAGGGTTACATCGGGCCGCGCTATGCTTCGATTGCCCAACGCGGATGGGAAGGTGTCATGACGAAGATCCGGCCCGACGGCAAGGTTGAAGGCGTTTGTGCCGGCACATCCGTCAGCGACGATCTGGTCTACTATTATCGGCGTCCCGCTCCGCTGAATGATGCACACGGCATCGGGGCGATACTCCTGGCTGGTGCGGAGGTGTTACTCCTCAAGGAATAGTGACGTCAGTTGGATTGAGGTACCTTTTGATACAACAAGGGCGGTGGTTGGTGGAACACAAAGCGAGCTATTCGCTGTGATTCGGCATCTCCGCGGGAAGAACTCAGACAATGACCACCAATTTTCTATCAAGCAGGCAAGGATCCATACTCATACTGACGCTATTCGCGCTCTCCATTGCGTTCGGCCAGAATGCGCGCGATCTGGTAAAAGGGAATCTCATCCAATTCAATGACAATGGCGCGTGGTGCTGGTATCAGGACGAGCGAGCGGTTGTCGACACCGTGAACGGCAGGCTGATCATCGGATCGATCGCAAACAATCGGGGTGTCGGTGGAACGTCCCGCGATGGAGATGTTGATGTGGTCTTCTTTGATTTCAAGACAAGGATATCACAGAGGTCATTGCTCGCCAAGGGCAACAGCAACTTCAACGGGAGCGACGATCATAACGCGCCCGCGTTTCTGATTCGGCCGGATGGAAAATACCTGGTGTTCTATGCCGGGCACAACAATAACTATAGCTCGTACTACCGGATATTCAGTGGCGGAGCATGGGAAACGCAGCAAGTGTTTGATTGGAGCAAGCAGCGGCCCGGGGGCGTAAATTTCCAGACCACCTATTCGAATCTTTTCTACCTCTCGGCGGAAGGGCGCACGTACAACTTCTCCCGTGGCAACAACAAGAGCCCAAACATCATGTTCTCCACTGATATGGGCGACACATGGTCCTATGGCGGCCAGTTGACGATGAATGCAAACGTCGGCTATGTCAATGGATATCTGAAGTACTGGAGCAATGGAGTTGATCGGATCGATTTTGTTTGCACCGAGTATCATCCCCGGGACTATCCAACAAGTCTGTACCACGGTTTCGTCAAAGGCGGGAAGAGCTACAAATCAGACGGCACACTTGTTGACAATAACATTCTCGACACGCTCAATATCCCCACTCCTGTTGATTTCACCCGGGTCTTCGCCGACAGCACCATCGTTCACGGGGACACCATGAGGCGGTGCTGGAACATCGACGTTCAAAGGTACGACGACGGCACGATCGCTACGCTCGTGTCTGCCCGTGCTAACAATAACGAAGGAGGTTCCTCCTCCTTGATTAATCCAGACCACGACTTTCTCTATTGCCGCTACGATGGCTCAAAGTGGACCTACACGTATCTGGGGAAGGCAGGTTTGAAATTATACGCCAGCGAGCAGGATTACACAGGTTTGGGAGCTTTGTGCCCAAACGATCCGAACACTATCTATATATCAACACCGTACGATCCACGTGATAATACAAATCTGGGAGTTCACGAGATATTCAAAGGAGTTACCGTTGATCACGGCGCCACCTGGACCTGGACACCCATCACGCGCAATTCTGTTCGTGACAACATTCGTCCAATCGTACCGGCGTGGGACAAGAACAACTCTGTCCTGCTCTGGCTACGCGTAACATACTCGTCTGCCCAGCTCTTTGATGCAGCCGTGGTCGGCATCTTGGATCGCCAATCAGAGACTGCCGTGCCAAAGACCTACGTGGATGCCACGTTTGCCAACACGAGCCTCGCGGATGGGTTAACGCTCACACCAACGGGGCCGGATTCCACGGCAGGAGCGGCAGACAATAAATGGCATATGCGGTTGGGCATCGGCAACGGAGGTTCAGTTCTGACATCCGCTGAAGTTGGAGGCGAGAATGCTCCTACCCTGAAGACACACGTGACGGTTCCTCGGGCTGGAACGTATGATGTGTGGGTCAATTTCTGGGGAAGTCCAACGGCATCCGCCGATTGGCGAATCAAGGCTGGACTCGCTCCTGACGGGATGCAACTTTTTCGATCGATGGCCTGCAAGCAAGTGGAAGATGGCGATCACGACAGCAAGCTCGTGCTGACCGGTAGTGGTAACATCGGTCTGTACCAAGCGTATCTCGGCCGCGTCCAGGTCTCGGGAAGCAACACATTCGATGTCTTCGTTGATGATTCGGCGGTTCAGGTCGCTACCACCGGCGCTCTCAGAGGCGACATTGACCGCACGTGTTATGACGGCGTGAGCTACTCCGGTGTGAACACACTTGTCAGTGTTTCGGAGACCCAGGAACGTCCGGAGACGTTTAGCTTGAGCCAGAATTATCCAAACCCGTTTAATCCGACAACAGCTATTAGCTATCAGCTCATAGCTAATAGCTTCGTGACGCTCAAAGTCTACGACATGCTCGGTCGTACCGTGGCGACGGTGGTCAATCAGTTATCGACTGCTGGAAAGCATACAGTTCAATGGGACGCCTCGGGGCTACCGAGCGGCGTGTACGTCTATCGTCTCCACGCCGGCATTCAGGTCTCAGCGAAGAAGATGATCTTGCTGAAATAAACTCTAACCACGGAAGGCACCATGACAAAGAATATTCCAGCAGTCAAAGAGACACCCTCAGACCTGACGGCGAAGGGGGATGCGCGCTCAGGTTCGTATCGCTGGGCTATATGCGCATTGCTGTTCTTTGCGACGACCATCAATTATGTTGACCGGTCGGTCCTGGGGCTTCTTGCTCCGGTCCTTCAGAAGGAAATCGGCTGGGACGAAATCGATTACGGCAATATTGTCGCAGCGTTCATGGCCGCCTATGCTATAGGAATATTTTTCGCCGGGAGATTCGTTGACAAGGTGGGGACAAAGATCGGATTCTCTGTCTCCATTGTTGTCTGGAGCATTGCGGCGATGGGACACGCCCTGGCTAGGTCCGTTTTCGGTTTTGGTGCCGCAAGGGCTGCTCTTGGTTTGGGTGAATCCGGGAATTTTCCCTCGTCGAATAAAGCCATCGCTGAGTGGTTTCCAAAGAAGGAGAGAGCTCTTGCGGTATCTCTGTTCAACTCGGGGGCGAACGTTGGCGCACTGGTGGTTCCTCTCGTTGTGCCTTGGATCGCGTTGACCTGGAGCTGGCGAGCGGCGTTCATTTTCACTGGTCTGCTCGGCTTCATCTGGCTGATATTCTGGCTGTGGCTGTATGAGATACCGGAGAGGCACAAAAAGGTTTCCAGGGCGGAAGTGGAATACATCCACAGCGATGCGGCCGAGAGCGCACCGGAAAAAATTCCTTGGTTGGGACTGCTAAGATATAGACAAACCTGGTCGTTCATCGTCGGCAAATTTCTCACCGATCCATTCTGGTGGTTCTACATATACTGGTTGCCGAAATTCCTCAACGAAAAATATGGTCTCGAGCTGGCTCATGTTGGCCTGCCGTTGATCGTTATTTATACCATGACGAGCCTCGGCGGCATTGCCGGGGGTTGGCTCCCGGGATTTTTTATCAGAGCTGGCTGGGGAATCGACAGGGGAAGGAAAATCGCAATGCTCGTCTGTGCACTGTTGATTGTGCCTATCGTGTTCGTGCCCAATGCATCGCTATGGTCGGCAGTGCTTTTGCTCGGTCTGGCTACAGCAGCGCATCAGGGTTGGTCTGCTAACCTTTTCACTACCGTTTCTGACATGTTCCCCAAGAAAGCAGTCGGCTCTGTTACCGGGATCGGCGGCATGGCTGGTTCAGTTGGTGGTATACTGATCGCTTCGGGCACCGGCTATATCCTTCAGGCAACCGGAAGCTACAACACTCTGTTTGTCATGGCTGGATCAGCATACCTGGTTACGTTGTTTATCTTCCATCTTCTCGTCCCCAAAATTGAAACATTCGAGATGAGGACCAAATGAATCTGAAAACGAAACTCGGCGGTCTCGTGCTTCTCTTGCTGTCTTTCATGACGCTGTCGATGGTTGCCCAGGTGAGGCTACCACGACTTGTCAGCGACGGCATGGTTCTCCAGCGGGATGCCCAGGTCAAAGTGTGGGGATGGGCAGCGCAGGGAGAGAAAGTCACCGTCAGTTTCCACGATTCGGTCTACTTCGCAACTGCAAATGAGAAGGGGGAATGGACTATCCTGCTTTCAGCGTTGAAGGCCGGTGGACCATTCACAATGACGGTAGGTGCCAGCAACATCATCACCGTGAAGGACATCATGATCGGTGATGTCTGGGTCTGTTCGGGGCAATCGAACATGGAACTACCCGTGAGGCGGGTGCGCCCGTTGTACGGGAAGGAAATCGCCTCCTCTGCGAATCCGTATATCCGTCACTTCACCGTTCCGCAAAAATATGATTTCAATGCTCCGGAGAATGATCTGGGCTCCGGCAAGTGGGAATCTCCGAATCCAACCGCCGTTCTTAATTTCTCTGCAGTGGCGTATTTTTTCGGCACAGACCTCTATGAAAAGTACCATGTCCCGATCGGCCTCATCAACACGAGCCTGGGCGGATCGCCCGCCGAATCGTGGCTGAGCGAAGGGGCGCTCAAGCAATTCCCGAACCATCTGAAAGAAGCACAACGATTCAGGGATGCAAATCTCATCCGACAGATCGAGAGCCAGGACAAGGCAAGGATCGATGCATGGTATGCGGAGCTCTGGCAGAAGGACGAGGGTTACCGGGATTCACAGAAGCCGTGGTCCGAGACCGCCTTGAGCACCGATGGTTGGCGACGCATGAATGTCCCTGGCTATTGGGCCGCAACTGAGCTGGGAGCGGTGAACGGGGTCGTTTGGTTTCGAAAAGATGTGGAAGTACCCGCCTCGATGATTGG
>Ga0187870_1004414_pt1 | contig 10193 bp, 12 predicted proteins | sample June2016WEW_13_1_3_FD_132974 | JGI IMG/M metagenome (GOLD analysis project Ga0187870, IMG submission 132974) | Peatland microbial communities from SPRUCE experiment site at the Marcell Experimental Forest, Minnesota, USA - June2016WEW_13_150 | ecosystem: Environmental > Terrestrial > Soil >... | reverse complement strand
GCAGGAAGTCGCTTCCAGGAACCTGATCATCAGGGAAAGGCGAGGGTCAGCTTTTTCTTCTAGAGTTTTCAACTCTTCCAGGGTTGGAACGCGGTCGGCCTTCGCGATCCCTACCTTCGGTGAGCGCCGTTTCAGTTTCTTCAGCTCCTGCTCCACGGCCCAACGCTCCGAAATCGAAAGCGACGAAGCGTGATCTAGCATGTAGCGAACCGACCATTTCAGGGCCTTCATTTGTTGGTTCCACCAAGCCGGCGAGTAGGAAACCTTTCGGCCTGATCGATCAGTGCGCCTCTTATCCTTCAACACTTCTAGATAAGTCGTAATCCCGTCTTTCAGATCCAGCCCCGCCCCGTTGATGTACTCGACAAAGGCACTAACTTGCGCTGCGTAGGGTCCTGCCGCCTCTCTGAGTAAATCTAGAACCCCTGCCTTCACGACAGCACTTTGTCCACCTTTAGAACCCATGAATGTATCATACTATATATTATGATACATGTCAATACATTTTCTGCGGTATTACGTCGCCGGTTCATGCTCTCTATGGTATGCCGCCACCGCTGTGTTGGTGGACTGCATAGCCGGCGATTCCACAGCTGACCGACCTGACAAGTTGCACGACGTACCGGGCGACCGATGTGGGACGTGGCCGTGATGATCCCGCACGGTTCAGACTATTGGAATGCTTTTTCCTCCGGTGCCATTGCCCCGCTGTGTCGCCTGGCATGTTCCTTTCGCTCCAGGCTTCTGATGGCTCGCTTCGTGGGCAAATAGTTGCCGCCGTGGTCATCGGTGTCCCGAAGGTGAAGATGAAGAAGTCTTGCGTGTTCACCAGCTGAATCCGCCAGTTCAGCCGCACAGGGCCCTGCCCGCTCGATTTGCCGTCTTTTGCTCGCCATCCACCGCGACATTATTCGAACAGCTAATCTGCTCGGTCAGCGCACTGAGAATCAAGCGCTCCCTGACACTCAGGTCCTCGCTCATGCATTCACCCCTTCATAAGCGAATGCGACCTGCATGTGTGGGGCCTTCACGGATTCCACCGTTAGCAATTTGTCCCTTCTCTGCAATCGCCAAGTGTTCAGGTGCCCACTTCTTGAGATACCGAGCACCGAACGCGGAAGCCTTGTTTGGCTTATTGTTGGGACCCTGTGCCTGGATAATTCTTTTTAAGTCACAATCAACCTGGATTGCAGCACGCTCACCCTCGAAGGTGATCTCAAAAAGGACAAACCCGCCGTATATAGCATCTCCGACATATCTCGCCAGGCAGTTGTGTAGCTCGTTGCCCAGTTCAATGTACTTCTCACCACTGCCGCCGACATATTTCACCCGTGGGTCCGGTGGCTCTTCTTTGAGGACAGGAAGCGTCACCCCCCTCGCCCACTCCCGTTCTTTCTCGGCCTCTACCTCGATCTGGTGGTCGTGATACTCGATCGATTTGTCAACGAGACCAGGCAGGTGGATCTCGTTTTCGAGGGGACAGTCCATCGCGAATTCGATCATCCGTTTGATACGCCCCGTACGGGTGATCTTCCGTTCTTGTCTTGTAACATGGAAAAGGTCAGGGGGGCATTTTTTCAAAGCGGCGGAGATTTGATTGGCCGTGGAGTTGACCACTGCAAAAGAATAGAAGCGTTGCTTATGATCAAACTCCTCAACCCGACGCTTACGTTCTTCCTCTGCCTGCCTTGTGGCTTCAAGACGCTCCTCGAGGTTCTGTTTCCCCCTCAGCATCCGGTACAAGTCAGAATCTGCTCGTTCGAGTATTCCCTCTTTCCTTTTAGACTGGCGCGCTACGTACACTAGGAATGTCGTCAGCTCCGTTCGGTTCAAAAAGGGTCGAGGCAGTTTGACCTCGGTGAGATATCTTAAAAGTCCAACGGGAACACCGCCTGTGAAAGCACCCAGTGTTTTCCGCAACGCCGTGTAAGCCTGCCCGTCGGGGACAGATAGCCAAGCCACCCTCCCTCGCGCAGACCGTCCCATGGGTCCACACCCTCCTTCAGATCTCCGGCGAGTTCGACGATCGCTGCAGCGGCGCTATGAGTTGCAATATCGTGGATAAGCGACGGCCATCCGAGAATGTTCCAATCGCACAGCAATCTCCCCTTGTAGCCTGGCCCGACAACCGCGAAGGTCTTGCGATGCGCGGCCACCATGTCGGCAGGCAGATTCGCGCACAGCCGTTGAAACTCTGACTTCGTTTGAAGTGCTAAGCACTTCTCGACGATCTTTGTTTTCCCCATTTTGATGCGGGACGTTTTCACTGAGCTACGGGTGGGTCCTGCGGGCTTCCATTTTCTTGTGATGATGGTCGCTAATAGATTGTTGAGCTGACCCAAGCCGAACAGCGGGATATCGGTGCGCTCGTTCCCAACTAGCCAGCCGAATAGCGGACCTTCGGGCGTGACGCTGAGGGTGACATCTGCCTCCCCTTGAATGGCTCCGTCCGCGTCGCATAGCTGCGCGATGAAGCCGTGATCGGTGCATCGTACAACGACAGGGTTGAACCCCTTATTGACGGATGCAAAATTAATGCAATGCTCCCCGCTTCGAAAATGCCTATTTTTCAGGCGCTTTTGCATAGGTAGTTTTGCATTCATTTCGCAAAGATCAATAGTCCCCTGTGCCGCGGTCACAATAGACTCACTCTTCTGTTGTCCCAAAGAATCAACCCCCGCTCCCATGTAGGGTCCATCTATTGATGGAAGTGTTTTGCCTGCCAGTCGACCCGTCACCGGCACCGGATCGATTATCGCCCCCGCCAATTTTGCCACCTGACAATTCCTCATATTTTTCTAGCTCTTCATCGATCACCGCGATCCGCGTATGAAGTTTGGCCAGCTCCCGGTAGAGCTCGACCACCCTGGAGTTTGTTCCATTCTCTACTGCATGGATGTTGAGGAGTATTGAGAGGCTTTCAACGATGCCCTGGTCGACTTCCGCGAGGGTCAGGTCCTCCGAAGATGCGCTCTCCTTTTGGTCAGGCCTGTCCTGCAGCGCAGCCTTGATCTGCTGCAGTTCTGTCATGAGTTCCCTTTCATTCAATTTTAAGCCCCCTTTTTATCAGGGCGATATCGGTAGCGATCTGAAACTCGTTCTCAAGTTCCCAGGCCTTTATCATCTGCCCGCATAGATATCCCACACAGCGCGCCTTCGGTATATCGATGCGGCCAACGACGACTTCCCGGACCATGCGCGCGAGGCTTGCTCGGACGTTGTGCGGGTTGTTCAGCCATAGCTTAAATTTTTTCCCACCCTGTGTTGCATCTAAAGCATTGTGGGGCCGTGACTTGGGTCTCGCGAGACCTGCTCTTAATAGCTGTTTCTCTCGACCTTTTGCCCAGGTTTTCTTTGGCATGGATCAACCTCCATCCTATTGGCTATCTCTTGGCTCACGACAGTCTGCTGGGCCCTTGAGGGCAACACACCGTCCGCCGGCACCAGCGGGCTTGCAGATGGTCTTAGCGGGCCGGCTACAAGGCCCCTTGTGGCTGTAGGGTGGATCAGGCATCGGCGACATCGGTTGCCATAACGTTGCGGTCAGCGCTTTCCACGGCTCTGCCTGCCACGGCGCGAGGGCTTTGCCGTCACCCGGGTGTTTGCCGATGGTGATCTAGTCTTGCTCTGCTCTTCACCCAACAGACGAACAAGAGCCGAGTCCTCCTCACTGAAGCTGCCGCTCCCCTTGGTGCGCCGTTCCATGTGGGTGACGATCTCCTCAAAGATCCGTTTTAGCTCCATATTCGATTCTCCTTCTGCGGCAAGGGCATCCTTGGGATCCTTACACTCAGTGAAGGGTGTTAAGGGATTTGCCACAAAAAACCTCACATAGCATCGCCGGTGCGGCGGTCTTTTTTTTCCGGACTATTTTCCCAGAAAACCCTTCACACCTTTCACACCCCCGTTTAGAGCTGCCCGTAGGCGTTCCTCTGTCCACGGCAAGCAGGCATGAGTGCAAGCTGACTGGTTGGCGACTCATTCCTGCTCCTTCTTGGGCTCGATATGATACACACGACGACGGCCACCTCTGTCGTCGATCCGCACGTCCAGAACGTCCTCAAGTTCCTCGGCAATAACGGCGAGGCGCTGTGCGAACCCGTTGGGGTTGTCCTCGTAGACGAAGGTGATGTTCCTCTCTTTGGCGAGGCTGACCAGCTGGCCATGAAGCTCGACTGCTGAGAGGCCTTCGCCGCCATGTTCCTCCGCCCAGATGGCCAGGAGCTCGATGGTTGTGTCGCCCTCGAGGGTGAAATGCGCCTGCTCTTTGGTGAGGTTCTTCAGGCAAGACCGCACAATCTCCTCCATGCCGAAGTACGTCCCGATGCGCAGCGCGAAGACAGCGAAATCCGCCATGCGGAAGTTGCCGACGTTCAACGACGCAGGTTGCGCGGCTAGGGCTTGGAGGATCTCTTGCAAATGGCCCAGGACCTCGGCGAAGATCAGGTCGCGATTCTTCAGCACTTCCTCCTGAATGCGGTTCTCTGATATGAAGGAGCCCAGGCGCTCAAGTCTGGTTACGATCAGTCGTTCGCTGACATCGTCCCGCCGGAACCGGGGTGTGCGCGCACTGAGAGCGATGAAACTCTTCACAGGGATGTCGACGAGCTTGTTCGTGGTGTAAAGCTCCCTTTTTTTCAGCGTGCTCCCTGTGGCGCAGGTGGCCAGCCGGTCATTGAACCATTTCACGCTGGTGTCCGCGTTGTCGATGACAACGAGGGGAGAGTTTGCAACGGCGGCGTCGAAGTCCCTCTCGTCGTGGGACAAGGGCGTCACATTGAACTGGGAACCCTCTAAGAGCGTTCCCACCATCCGCAGCCAGCTTGTTTTCCCCGAACCCTTGGGCCCCACCAAGGCGAGCAGGGGCTTGCTCTTCATCATCTGCTCGAAGAACAGCCCGTAGAACCAGAACATCACCATGATCTTCTGCTCGTCACTGCTGAGAATCCTGCCCTGCAGGTTCAGGGCGCCGAAGACCAGGTCCCTGACCAGCGACCGAGGCAGTGGTTGGTCCAGGGGGGCGTTGATCGGCTCTGCACGCGGGATTGAGAGGAACAAGACGCCGTCGGTGCCGTTGTCGACCACCTCGATGGACTCGGTGGTCAGACGGTAGATTCCGTTGTAGGCGTTGGAGACGTACAGGATGTTCTTCGCTTGATCGTAGTAAGAAAGGCGGTGCACGTTGGTACGCTCGCCGTTCTTGAACGCCTCCAGGCGCAACTGCTCGTCCATGTATCGGAACGTGACCTCGCAAGGGTTCAGCCCGTACTGATCAAGGAGAAGCTGTAGCCCCCGATCATCGGGATCCAGTCTTAGCAGCGCCCTGTCAAACCGGTTGAAGAAGTAGGCATCGAAACTGTCGTTGAGGAACTGGCCTCGCTGCTGCAGATCCTCGATTACGGTCTCCGCGACTGACCGGTTTATCTCGAATGTCTTGTGCCCGAGGGGCTTGCCGTCAGGGCCAAGATCACGGCGGATCCCATGAACAGCTTGCCTCGCCCGTTCGAAGGTCGCCTGCCGTGGTGTCGCATTTTCCAGAAGGTCAAGGAAGCTCTGCCATGCCCGTGTTGAGTTTCCGCGGAACGAGCACAGGAATGAATCCAGGTCGGAGTCCATGGGGGTAGTCGTGAACACTCGACAGCACATCACCTCCTGGGCGGCCTCCACGAGCTTTTCGCCGGCACCTGATGCGTCATGGTCGAAGCATATGAACGGGCACGAGTCGATCCTCCGCACCGTTTCGACATCGGCCCCGGAGACCCCGCCGACCGCGCACACGGGGAGAAGGTGTGCCGCGGGGGTGATCTTCTGTTTCAGCCACATGGACTGGAGCTGCAAGGCGTTGAACTGCCCCTCCACGACGATCAGCTTGCGCAGGCGAGGATCAAGGATTTCCCCGCGTTGTTCTGGGGACACGGAAACCCAGAAGACGCCTCTCTTTCCAGGCCGAAAAGTCCAGGAGATGAAGTCCTTTGAGTACGGCCGCCGCAACGCCACGGAGCACACGACACCACATTCGTCGGTGTGGAAGAAACAGATCCAGCCTGGGTGTCGTTCCATGAGCGTGCGCAGTGCTCCGATGCTTCTCCAGACTTCGTTTGCACGTTCCAACTGCCTGCTTGCGCGCTTCTTCTGCTTTTCCGTCGTAATGTATTGGGTGAGTTCGTGCTTGACGGCCGGCAAGATATTGGCAAAAAGACTCTTGGAATCTCCGGGTACGACGCCGAGGAGTTCAGTCCGTTCGATGACCCTCTTGTCGATGTAGCGGTCAGACGTGATGTATCGGTAAGCGGTTTTCCCCTGGTGCGTTGCCGAGGAGACGAGGGCCGCATGGCAGGATCTCAGAATCTCCCGTAGCGGCTGACTGACAATCGCTTGCGGTCCACCCTGGCCTGACCTTGGCAGCACTCGCAGGCCGCACTGTGGGTGGAAGCATTTCCCGATTGTGTTGTCTGCTTTTATCTGAAGGGTATCGTGCTGACACTCGGGGCAGCGGACCTTAGTCCCTGGTGCCCCCTCAATGCCGTAGCGTAGCCGAAGTACCTCAGTGACACCACCGGGGTTCCTCACGTCTACAGACACGGGATTTGCCAGCGCGCTCTGACGGACTTTGTTGTTCGACTTGAATGAGGCTTTTCCCACACCTTGTGAGCTTTCCGAGCGTACCATGCGGAGCAGTGCCTCTGGCATTTCGCTGACGCCAGCGCGTGGGGCGCTTCTGGCGGACCCAGCAAACGCGTATCTCTTTCCTAACGCGTGTAAAGACGGCGGCGCGACGATGTAGCCACCATCAGCTTTCACGTCGATACCAGGATACCCTTTGAGTGGCCTGCTCTTTATGTCAGTAGTCTTACGCGCGGGATACAAGAAGAGAATATGTCGTCCGCCACCCCCGGTCTTGGACTGGAGCGTCTTGACTTTCGCCCCGGCATCAGCGAGCAGCCTCTTGTACGACTCCTCACCGCCGTGCCGGGGGTCGATGTCCAGGACCAAGATGCCAGACCGTGCTCCTGTGAGCAGCCCGATGTTCGCCTTCGGGTCTTCGTGCCACCACAGGAGAACCTGGTCTTCATCCACCGATGCATCCTTCAGCCCCTGCGATGTGAGCGGATGCTTCCCGATGCTGGGGCATTCAGAACGTCCACAGGAACACCTCGACCCTAGAGGATAGTGCAACGGTATCACCGGCCATCCCCTGCGAACATAGTGAAGGGCTGCATTCAAGACAGAGGTGCTGCCAATTACCCCCAGATTGGTGTGAATCCCACGGCCGTCATGAGCGCCGAGATTGCTGTGGCTTGCTGATGTCACGCTCTTTGGCGGCGTGCGGTGGATGATCATTGGGGGCCGGACATGATGCGCAACATGATCAACGCGATAGTCCGCGGGTCGCCTAATCTTTGGGGTCATGCTGCTGCTCTCGGGGTTGTTCCTTTTCTACTATGGTTCGCTCGATGCGTTTCACGTGGCCGGCGTGAACAATCACTCGCAGCCCTACCTCCCCGAACTTGCAAGACTGCAGCTCGCTTCTCAGCCAACGAAAGTTGGAATCCAGATCGCACGATGAATCAGGCATGGCGCTCATCAGTGCGGGCTGATCTCTTCCCGGCCTTCTTCGCGGTGTTCTGCTCAATCCACGATAGCAGTTCATCCTTGGAGAAAAACCGCCGCTTCAACCCGACGACCTTCGAAGGAATCTTGTGTTGGCTGACAAAGCGCCGCAGCGTGTACTCAGAAAGGCCGGTAAAGGTCGCGGCTTCCTTGTAGTCCAGTAGGCCTGCTCCAGTCATTTTCCTGTGCCTCCTGGACGCAAAGTAAACCACTCCGTAGCACACCGGACAAAACCGTTGAAAGCACTGAAGAGGATTGGCCGAGCTGAATTAGCGGCTTTTCGGGATCACCTGCTTCGTGATGTAGGCGCCTAGACGCTTCTCCTCACGGGCTCCAGATGCCTGGACTTGTTTGCAAGGTTGTATCCACGGCGGGAGAACTGCGAAGGGGGCCCCACCGAGACTTGGCTTCAATTGGGAAATAAACTCACACGCCAGACCCAGAAAGGGTCCCTTGTAGCACCCACACACATCGTCATAGTAAGCCCCATGCCCTTTCCCGCCTGACCTCCTGAATACTTGGTGTAGGTTTTGTAGGACGGACCTGAATAGAGGGTACCCTTTGGGCCCCCGAGGAGCACCCTTGCCGATAGAGCCCTTGGCGGCGATACCAGCATAATAGCCAATCACGCGTAGCGCGCGCTTCCCACGATCAAGGTCGGTCATGAGGCGGCCGAATCCCTTCTGGGGCGACCGCGCGAAGTCCAACAGGCCCGATCCCGTGGTGTAGGGGGGGAGTCTGTTAATCTCAAGGTAGATGCGGCCAAGGGGTCCGTTTATCCCTCCCAACGCAGACAGTAGCTCGTCAATGCGTTGCGCGGCGACCTCGCTCTTCTTCTTGATTCGCATGAAGCCTGCCGAAGCCGCTTTGCGGCTGGCTCGGGCGCTGACGGACTTCGGGAAGACGAACGGCCCGGGGTTGGCCTCGCTGTGGATGAGAAGGCGCGCCAGTAGCTCGATTTCCGACCGATCCTCGTCGGAGAAATGAAGACCACAAACACTCTCGAGCCTCCGGTAGTCCAGCTGTATCCTCAAAGCGACCTCACGGTTCCTCCGGGCAGCAAGACTGTCGTGGGCGTGTTGGTCGAGAAACCCGCCTACCTTAACGACTCTGAGATTGAGTCTGAGATTGAGAACGGCCCCACAGGGGGATTATATGATACGCAAAGAAACGGTACAATACGATTCGCTTGACGCATCTCTTCGCCTGTTCTACAGTTAGACACAGATAGCCACAGTGGGCGATAGAACGATCTGGAATGAAAACCCCGGCTTCTAGATTCACACGGTAGAAGTCACTGGTTCAAATCCAGTATCGCCCATTCAAGTCCCTACGTTGTAGGGAATAGGAAGCCACCCGAAAACGGACGCTTCACGTAGTCCCAAATGTCACCCTGAGTGTCAGCCTGAGAGGAGGCGACCCCAGGGGGAGGAAACGTGAACCGCCCAAAACGCGCCTACGCCTTGTATCGACGCCCCACTAAGAAGGGCCCGACCCCGAGCTGGGAAACGAGATGATCAGGGTCTCGGGTCACGCGGAAGTGCAGGGCTACCGGGTGAACATTAGGTAACCGCAGGCGGCACCCGGGCGCTCGATGCCTACTCCCGGTAGATGGGCAGCCGCACGCTCATGGTTGTGTTCCCGCCGCTTTCGCAGAGGATCACCCCCTCGTGGGATTCCACGATGTGCTGGCAAATGGAGAGCCCCAGCCCCGTGTTCTTCCTGCCCGCCTTTGTGCTGAAAAAAGGGTCGAAGATTCGGTCCTTGATCTCGGTGGATATCCCGCAGCCGTTATCGATGATAGATACCTCGACACAATCATCGGGCTCGATTTGTTTGACTGCGATCTCGATGGTGCCGTGCTCAAGGACGGCTTCGACACTATTGATGAGCAGGTTGACGAAGACCTGCTTCAGGCTGTTCTCCTCTCCATAGACCCGGACCTCCTCGGGGCATTCGGGCAGTCTCAGATCGATGGACTTCTCGTGAATCTTGTGGTCCACGAGGAGCACGACCTCCTGGATGATACGCGAGACCGAGAGCGGCTCCATGGGGATCTTCCTGACCTTGGAGAAGGACAGGAGGCTGCCGATGATCTCCCCGATGCGACTGAGCTCACGCTCGATCTTCGACAGCCTCTCGGTGTCGGGATCATCTCGGTGGCGGCGCTTGAGAAGGTCAACGTAGTTCAGGACAACGCTCAGGGGATTGCTGATCTCGTGGGCCACGCCCGTCGCCAGCTCGGCAATGGAGGCGATCTTCTCCGAGCGCAGGAGGTAGTCCTGGAAATAGCGGTCCCGCGAGATGTCCTCGATGACCAGGATTGTGCCCAGGTGCTTGTAGTCATCGTCCTTGAAGGGAAAGATCCTCAGGCGGACCAGCCCGCTCTCACCGCAGTGAAGCTCCTCCCACGCGTTTTCGCTCTTTTCCGAGATCTTCTCCTCGATCTCCGCGGCCTTCTCGATTGAGCAGCGCGACAGAAGCGTCTCGACGGGCTGCTCCATGAGGACCTCGTCCTTCAGCGCCAGGATCTTCACCGCCGCGAAGTTGACGATCGAGATCCTCTTCTTCTGGTCGAGGAT
>Ga0187870_1004406_pt1 | contig 10204 bp, 10 predicted proteins | sample June2016WEW_13_1_3_FD_132974 | JGI IMG/M metagenome (GOLD analysis project Ga0187870, IMG submission 132974) | Peatland microbial communities from SPRUCE experiment site at the Marcell Experimental Forest, Minnesota, USA - June2016WEW_13_150 | ecosystem: Environmental > Terrestrial > Soil >... | reverse complement strand
GCTGCTGGCCCGGGAAGCTGAGCCCGGCATCGAGTCCGCCCTGCTCATGGCGACTCGCTCGCCTGCCGCCGTGGTGGGTGATCGGCCGTGGGTGGATCTTCGGCCCGGCAGGCGTGGCCCGGTCGCCGTGTTCTCGTGGGACGGCACGCAGCTCCTGCTGGAGCAGCGTCTCGGTTTCTAAATGATTCCGCAGCCCCGCATCGTGCGTCACTTGTAGTGATCGCCTGCAAGCCATGCTTCGGTGATGCGGGCAAACGGTCGGTTCTCCGCGATTTCGCCGACATGCAGGTGACAGTGGAAATCCAGGATGGGCATGCCTGCCACTTGACCATGGTACAGCCGCCGGGACGCCCTGGTCGTGAGCAGAAAATCCTCGTCGATGAAATTCCACATCGCTGCAGTGTGGAGAACAGGTCGATCTTTCGCTCGCCTCCGTTGTGTCTCGACGGTTATTATTCACCACAGGAGACAGCGATGCACACGGTCATGGTTGCGCGCGGAGTCAACTGGGTCGCGATCCCCGAGGCCGGCCTTTCCGTCCTTTGCGGCTGCCCGGCGGACAGCGTGAAACTGCTCATGAAGAAGGGGCTCATCGTGGGCACCCAGAAGGACGGCGTAGCGTTCGAGACGGGCCCGAATGCGATCCTGCTGTCCGATGTCCCGACACAGAACGAGACATTCTGCAACCTTGCCGAATTCCCGATCCTCCAGATGCTCTACCGGCAGGGGATGATGGTCCCCGGGCCTCCCGGGAACACCGGCCAGAAGCCGCTCCTCATCGGGCTGGAGTCCCAGGTACGGTCGCAGAGTCAGTACATCTTCCGGGGGAACTACGGGCTTTCATCCCTGGAGGAGATCGTGGCGGCCGGCGTTCCCCCGGGGACTGCCCAGGACTACATGCGGATGAAGCTCTGGTTCGCCTTTGGTCGGATCCGGCAGACCGACGAGATGTTGGACACGCGGATCGTCGGCCCGTCATCGGTAGAGCTGAGTGCAGGTGTGATGGTGCGGCGGACGGGGTTCAACGTGTACGAGTTCGCCTGCGCCGGACAGACGGTGCAGGTGGACCTCAATCTCGGCCAGGGGGAACGGTACCCGTCTTCATACTCGCTCGGATTCCACAAGATCCGCCGGGAGTACTTCTCAGTCGTGCACATCGGCGAGGGGGACGGGTGGGACACGGAGAAGCCCTGCATGGGCAGCCTCGTGATCTTCCAGGGGAGGATCTACCTCATCGACGCGGGGCCGAACATCGAGCAGTCGCTCACCGCGGTCGGCATCAACGTGAACGAGATCGAAGGGATCTTCCATTCTCACTCACATGACGATCATTTCGCCGGACTCACCTCGCTGGTCCGCTCTGATCATCGCATCAAGTACTTCGCCACTGCTCCGGTTCGCGCCTCCGTGGCAAAGAAGCTCTCCGCGCTCATGGGCATGGACGAGGCGATGTTTCCCCGGTATTTCGAGGTGCACGACCTGAAGCCCGGGGAGTGGAACGACGTGGACGGCCTGCAGGTGAAGCCCGAGATCTCCGCCCATCCAGTGGAAACGAACGTGTTCCAGTTCCGTGCGCTGTGGGAAGGGGGATACCGCACGTACGCGCACCTCGCCGACGTGACCACCCTCGAGGTGCTGCACAGGATGGCCGCGGCGGAGCCGGGCGCACCGGGTGTGTCCCGTGCGTTCGCCGATCGGCTGGAAAGCGAGCTCCTCGCGCCGGCGGATCTCAAAAAAATCGACGCCGGCGGCGCGCCCATCCACGGCGCGGCCAGTGATTTCCGCAACGACACCTCGGGGCGACTCATCATCAGCCACGTGAGCGGGGAGCTCACCGACGCGCAGAAGGAGATCGGATCGAACGCTGTGTTCGGAAGGGAAGACGTGCTCATTCCCGCGAACGTTGACTACGTGGCGCAGTCCGCGTTCCGCTACCTCCGCACGTACTTCCCCGAGGTCGCCCCGCATTCCGTGCGCATGCTCGCCAACTGTCCTCTCGTGAGCTTCAACGCCGGCTCGATCATGATGAAAAAGGGGGAGCGGCCGCACGCGGTGTTCCTCGTGCTCCAGGGCGTGGGGGAGGCCATCGACGCGCAGCGGGGCATCCGCCGCACACTCTCGGGCGGGGCGATGGTCGGTGAGCTGGCAGCGCTCATGGAAGAGCCCGCCTTCTGGACCGTCCGGGCTTCGAGCTACATCACCGCGATCCAGATCCCCGGACAGCTCTACCTCGCGTTCATCCGTCAGAACAGCCTCGAGGAATCGACGCGCCGCCAGCTCGACAACAGGCGCTTCCTCCAGGGAACGTGGCTGTTCGGCGAGCTGCTGGGCTTCCCCGTGGAGCGCGCCCTCTCGGTGGCCATGGCGCCTCTGCTCGCTTCCCCGGGCACTCGGCTCCAGCCTGGACCGTCCCCCGGTCTCTCACTATTGGAGAGGGGAGAGGTCGTGCTCTCTCGCGAGGGGCGCCCCTGCGAAACGCTCGCCCCGGGCGGGTTCTGGGGAGAGGAGGAGGTGCTCCATGGCACGCGGATATTCGAGGCCCGAGCCCTCGGCGACGTTCGGCTTTTCGTCATTCCCGCCCGGTTGATCGCCGATATCCCCATCGTCCAGTGGAGGCTCCTGCAGACCAACGAAAAGAGGATGAGCACAACCCCGACCCGAATGGAGGACTCGCGTCGCTGAGCAACCCCTCTCCGCGGCCCCTCTCAATACCCCGCGCGGAAGATGTTTTCAGCAACGAACCGGGCAGAAGTGAGGAGCAGTTTCTCTTCTTCCGATGCAAGCCCGAACTTCAGGACCTGGACGACACCTTCCTTGCCGACGATCGTGGGGAAGCTGAACGCGGTTTTCGCAATTCCGTCGAAGTCGGTGCGCGCCGTGGAGACGGGCAGGATTCGGCGCTCGTCGCGGACAATGGCCTCCACGATGAGTGATGCCGCCTGGCCGATCGCGTAGCAGGTCGAGCCCTTCGCCTCGATTATCTTGTACGCCGTCCTGCGGACATCTTCCGCGGCATTCTTCTTGAAATCGTCCCGGTCACCGCAGTCGCCGCACACCGGGCAGAACTCGTCGAAGTGAATGCCCCCGATCGTGAGCAGGGACCAGGCGGGAAAGGAGGTGTCGCCGTGCTCCCCCAGCACGTAGCCGTGGATGTTCTGAGGATTGATGCGGCAGCGCCGCGCCACGTACTCGCGCAGACGTGCCGAATCCAGGGTCGTTCCTGACCCGATGACCCGCGACGCCGGGAATCCGCTCTCCGTCAAGGCGACCCAGGTGAGCACATCCACGGGGTTGGTGATGATCAGGAGGATCCCCTGGAATCCAGCGTCCTTCATCGAGTGCACGATGCTCTTCACGATCTCCACGTTGCGCTCCATCAGGTCGATGCGGGACTCTCCCGGGCGCTGACGGGCTCCTGCAGTGATGATTGCGATCCCGCTGTCCCGGCAGGCGTCGTAGTCGGTGGCCTCGATATGTACCGGCCTGCCCAACGACGCTCCCTGCTTGATGTCGAGGATCTCCGCCTCCGCCTTCTCCCTGTTCGAGTCGATGAGGGCAATCTCGGTCACCGCGCCCTTCAGCGAGAGGTTGAACGCGAGTGTTGCACCCACCGACCCCGCTCCCACGATGGCCACCTTGCCCGATTTCACTTCCATTTTGCCGCCTTCCTGCTTCTCCCCCAATATACTACAAAGCGGCTGCCGCTTGTCCTCCTGCCCGCAATTGCCCACTATGCTCAGCCAGGGCCAGCCTATGAACGCACAGCCTGCTGAAACTCGCAGCGACGGCACACCGCATGCGGGCCCGGTCATCGCCCTGGGGCTGGGCGTGGCAGCAGTCTCCTTCGCCGCGATCCTGATTTCTTTTGCCCGGGCGAGCGGTCTGCCCGCACTTTCCATCGCAGCCCTGCGCATGGCAATCGCCGCGCTGGTCGTTGCGCCCGTCGCGCTGCTCCGCTGCCGCGCCGAGATCCGTGCCCTCCCCGCGAGGGACCTCGTCCTCGGGGTCGCTGCCGGGATTCTCCTTGCCCTGCACTTCGGGTTCTGGACGAGCTCCCTGGACTCCACGTCCGTCATGAGCTCGGTCGTGTTCGTCAGCACCAACCCGCTGTTCGTCGTCGCCGCGTCGGCGCTCCTCTTCAAGGAGAGACTGAGGCCCGCCACCCTGGCGGGAATAGGGGCGGCGCTGGTCGGCGGGGTCGTGGTCGGGCTGGCCGACGTCGGGCAGGTCGGGTCCGCATCGACCCGTGGCGACATCATGGCGCTCCTCGGCGCCGTGTCCGCCTCGGGGTACCTCCTGGTGGGCCGGCGGCTGAGGACGCGCATGTCGCTTCCCCTCTATGTCGGGATTACCTATGTGACTGCCGCGGCGGCCCTTCTCGGTGTCGTGGGTATCACGGGAACGCGGCTCACGGGGTACCCCGCAACGGGCTACCTGTGGGTCCTCCTTCTTGCGCTCGGGCCGCAGCTCCTGGGTCACACTTCCTACAACTACGCGCTGAAATACGTGTCGGCGACACTCGTGGCGGTGAGTCTCCTCGGGGAGCCCATCGGGGCAACGCTGCTCGCCATGCCCCTGCTTTCGCAGGTCCCTTCGGTCTTCCGCATCGCCGGCGGCATATGCATCCTTGCGGGCATATTCCTTGCTGCCCGGGGCGAGGCAGGATCGAAAGGAATGCGCGCGCCCAGAAAATGAGAGGCGCCTGTGTAACCATTCCTTCTTCGTGGTGTTTACTGTATAGAGACAAGACGGAATCTAGATTCGTTTGGGGCAAGTTTCACCTCCTTTCCTTGTCCCTGTGTCTCGCCCGGGGGATAGGTGTTACCTATCCCCACATTTTTTGTCCGACTACATCCCGGGGGTTCGCGTGCGCCTCCTTCTCGTCTGCCCGATCCCGCTGGAATATACAGGTTGTCGAACCGCCCTGTCCCTGCATGATGCTCAGAGCGTCCTCGGATGCCGAATTGCGCGCGGCTCGGTGGGCAACGTCGATATCATGGCCGTGGAGACCGGACCCGCGAAGGCACGGGCGGCCGCGTCCACCGTTGCGGCAATCGGCAGCTTCCAGCCCGATCTCGTGGCAGACACGGGGACCTGCGGCGCCCTCGACGGTGACCTGATCGTCAATGCGATCGTGCTCGGCATGTCCTGCCTCGAGTATGACATCTCCGGATACGGGCTCCCCCATCGGATCATCCCCGAAATGAAGCTTCCATCCGTCTTCGAGCTCTTCCCCCGCCGCGAACGGCAGAAGCTCGTCCGCGCCTTCACCGAGCTGGGCAAGGACAAAGGCCTGCACGTGCGCTCCGGAATCCAGGCCTGCGGCGAGTTCTTCATCCAGTCCGCGCAGGTGCGGGAGTCCCTGCAGGCAGTGAGCGGCGCGATCGTGTCCAGCTGGGAGACCGCGGGGGTGTTTGTCGGGGCGCTGCGGGCCCGGATTCCGCCAATGAGCATCCGCGTCGTCTCCGACCTCGGGGACGAGGATGCCCTGCGCGATTTCCGCCGCAACGCGCGGCGCTGCTCCCATGGATTGTACAGGTTTCTCAGGGATTGCCTTGAATCGGGATGGTTCACAGCGGTGTATGAGCAATGGAAACAGGCGCCCCGCGGCCACGTCGATCGGCTGCCCCTGCGGGTGCTGCCATAGCCAGGGAGGGCGAGGGCGGGCGAGTACAGGGAGGTACGAGAGCGAGCCCGTAGCCCCACCGCGCTTGCGCGGTGTTGGCGGGCGAAAGTTCGAGCTTGATTTCAGCTGAGGGCCGGGGTAGTATCCGCCCAGCACGCGAGAGGGAGGGTTGGCTGTGTCGAAGACGTACGTGGAAACCTAGACCGAGCTCCTCGAAGGGCTGGATGAAATGGTCCGGGAAGGGTATTACGCAAACCGAACGGAGGGGATCAACGATGCGATCCGCCTCCTTCTGAAGCAGTACAAGCTTTCGAAGCTGCACGCGAAGGACTCGAGCCTCATGGGAAAGCCCGCGGCGGGCGGGGAGACTGGCGGGCCGTGATCGGGCAGGTCGTTGCGGGTATTGACGGTTCGCTCAATTCCCTGACGGCGTTCCAATACGCCCTGGATCTCGCTTCCAGGGTCAAGGCCGAGGTCAAGGTCGTTTTCGCTGTTGACTCACGCAAGACTGATCTTCCCATCATCTACACCGCCAGCCACTTCGACTACGGCTTCGAGCGAGTCTATATCCCTCCAGAGCCGGGCCTGAAGGGCTTCTATGACAAGGTCCGGCAGGACATCCGCTCATTCGCGGAGAACTGCCTCCTCCTCTGCAAGAGAGACGCGGATGCCGCAAAAGTCCCGATGGTCTCCGTCGTGAGGGAAGGGGTGCCGTCCGGCATCCTCACGGAGGAGGCCAGATCGGGAGACCTCCTGGTGATCGGCCAGAAAGGTGAGAACGCGCACATCGAGCGGGCGATCGTGGGCTCCACCACGGAGGATGTGGTCCGTTCCTGTCCGCGCCCCGTGCTGGTCTGTCCTGCGGCGTTTCGCACGCCGGCGCGGGTGCTCTTTCCGTATGACGGGAGCGCCGTTGCGGAAGGCGCCCTGCAGTTCTGCGTCAACGCCTTCGGAAACATCTGGGAGGAGATCGTGGTCCTCACGGTCACCGAAGAGATGGAGGAGAGCTTCCCCTACGACACCGAGCTGAGTTACCTCGGCACCCATGGCATTCCCTACCGGCTGCTGATGGAGGCCGGCAAGCCCGTGGACACGATTCCCCGGGTAGCCAAGCGGGAGGCGAGCGACCTTATCCTCGTGGGTTCGCATGGGCGCCACAAGATCCGCGACTACCTGCTGGGCTCGACCGCGTCGCACCTCATTCGCAGGAGCGAGCTGCCGGTCCTCGTCGCCTTCTGAACGCGAGCGCCGCCGTGCGGTCTCCCGGCGAGCAGAACCAGGCGGCGGACCGGATGGTGAGGCTGCAGGTCGAGCTGAGGGACGTCCGGGACCGGCGCGTTCTCTCCGCCCTTCGCCGCGTCCCCCGCCATCTCTTCGTGCCCCCGGGCAGCCGCGCGGCCGCCTACGAGGACCATCCCATTTCGATCGGGCACGGCCAGACGATTTCCCAGCCCTACATCGTCGCCTTCATGACGGAAGCCCTGCAGCTCCGCGGCTCGGAGCGCGTCCTGGAGATCGGGACGGGAAGCGGCTACCAGACCGCGATCCTCGCGGAGCTGTGCGCGGAGGTCTTCAGCGTGGAGCGCATCTCCGAGCTGGCCGACCGGGCCCGCGGAGTGCTCGCCGAGCTGGGATACGACAATGTCACCGTGCGCACCGGCGATGGCAGCGAGGGATGGCCCGAGAAGGCGCCCTTTGACGCGATCATCGTGACCGCTGCAGCGCCCGAGGTCCCTGCGGCGCTTCGCGACCAGATGGCGGACAACGGCCTGCTGGTCGTTCCGGTGGGCGATATTCGCGGGACGCAGGAGCTCGTCATCGCGCGGAGGATCGGCGCTTCCTATTCCATCCACGCGAGCATCGGCTGCCGGTTCGTTCCGCTGCTCGGGCGGGGCGGTTTCCCCGAGTCGGGGCGTTGACAAAGCCCCTGGTCCGGCGCCCAATACGCGGAATGGCACTACCTGTTTTCAGGCCAACGGTGAAACGCAGGGACATGGGGAGCGTCCTGTCCTGCATCGTCTCGGACAAGCTCGGCCCGGGGGAGATTTCCCGCGAGCTCACCTCCCGCGCCTGCCACCTGCTGGGACACGCGGGCGGGGTGTCGCTGGCCAACGGCTATCTTGCCGTGTCGGTGGCGCTGGATTCCCTCGGTCTTTCCGCGCCGGATGCCGTCATTCTGCCCGCCCTGGCGCCCGCGCTCTGGCTTCGTGTCCTGCTGGACAAGGGCATGGTGCCGCTCGTCGCCGACGTGGACGCGGAGTCGGCCTCGATCGATCCCGCGCAGACCGCTGCCCTGGTGGAGAAGGGAGCGAAGGCGATCATGGTGCCGCACACGCTGGGAATCGTGGCGGACATCGAGGCCCTGAGGTCACACGGGCTTCCGATCCTTGAAGACGCATCGCAGGCCCTCGGGGGGAAAATGGGGGAGGTCGCCTGCGGAAGCGCGGCGGATGTCTGCCTGCTGTCGATGGACCCGGAGAATATCATCACCTGCGGGGGCGGCGCTCTCGTCCTCGGCCGCTCGCGCACGGCTGCCGCGGCCCTGAAGAGGATCCAGGAAGGTTCCCCGCTGTATTCACCCCTGGCCGACATGAACGCCGCACTCGGGATCGCCCAGATCGCATCCCTGGAAGGCTTCGTGGCTGTACGGCGCGAGGTCGCCGCGGCCTACGCGCAGGCCCTCTTGAAGTCCCGGCACCCCTCGCTCGTGCAGAAGATCGATGCGGACAATGTCCTCTCGTCGTTCCCCGTGGCGCTGTCCGACGGGATGAAGGATGTCCGCCACTACGCGCTGAAGAAGAACGTGGACACGGCCCCCGCATTTGCCGACACGATCGCGGCGCTTGAGGAGTCCCCTGCGGCGCACTGCGGCAATGCCCGTTCCCTGGCGCTGCGCTGCCTGCTCTTCCCGCTGTACCCCATGTTGGGAAAGCGCGATGTCGAGGCGGTCTGCCGGGTGCTCTCCACGCTCCCCTGAGAGAGAGGGCGATCGCGAGCGGCCTTGCCACCCGTGGGCGGCGCAACTATAGTAGTGCGCACATGCCCGGCAAGCAGGGTGACATTCGGAAAGTACTTCTCGTTATCAACTCCCGCAAGGACGATGTGCAGAACGTCGTGCGCTCCATCCTGGAGCTCACCGAGGGCCGCGGCATGGAGACCGTGTTGCTGGACTTTTCCACCCATGCCTCGGCGGAAAACCTGAGCGGCGTGGACCTCGCCATTTCCCTCGGAGGGGACGGCACGCTTCTCTCCTGTGCGCGGATGCTCGCCCCCAGGGAAGTGCCGATCCTCGCCGTCAACATGGGGGATTTCGGTTTCATCACGGAGGTGTCCAAGAGCGAGCTGACCGATACCTGGGAGAAGCTCCTCCAGGGCAGGCTCGGCGTGAGCGAGAGGCTTATGCTCTCCGTGGAGGTCCAGAGGGCAGGGACGCCGGCCGCTACGTTTCTCGGGCTCAACGAAGCGGTCATCGGCATCAAGGGAATCTCGCGCATGATCCGCCTGAAGATCTTCATGTCGAACACGTACATGGGCCGCTATCGGGCGGACGGGGTGATCGTGGCCACGCCCACGGGCTCCACCGCGTATTCCATGGCCGCCGGAGGGCCGATCCTCCATCCGGAGATGGAAGCCTTCATCCTCACGCCGATCTGTCCCTTCACCCTCTCCAACAGGCCCACGGTCGTTCCGGCCAACGAGATCCTTCGCGTCGAGGTGGAGGAGCCGCAGAAGGTGGAGGCGGTGCTCACGATCGACGGCCAGGAGTCGTTCCTCCTCCAGCCGCGAGACTGCATCCTCATCCGCCGCGCGCCGTTCAAGGCGCGCATCGTGCACACCGACAGGCGGTCATTCTACGAGGTCCTTCGGACAAAGCTCAACTGGGCGGGGGAGCCGAATGCTTGAAGAGCTCCACGTCCATAATTTTGCCATCATCGACAAGCTCTCGGTCAAGTTCGCCCAGGGCCTGAACATCCTCAGCGGAGAGACCGGGGCGGGCAAGTCCATTCTCGTCGGCGCCCTCGGGCTTCTCCTGGGAGACAAGACCGATACCTCGATCATCAGGTCCGGCGCCGAAGAAACCGCCGTTTCCTGCGTCGTGTCGATCGGGGACAACACGGAGGCAGCCGCCTGGCTTGCCGCGCACGGAATCACCCCCGACGAGGGAGGCGTGATACTGCGCCGGATGCTGAAGTCCAGCGGCCGCGGTTCCATCTTCATCCAATCCACGCCGGTGACCCGGGCGGACCTGCACGACTTCTGCACGCATCTCTTCGACCTGCATGGCCAGCACGAGCACCAGTCCCTGCTGGACCTGGAAAATCATCGCACGCTCGTGGACCGCTGGGCAGGCACCGAGCCGCTCGCGGAGCGCTTCCACGAGACGTATGCGGCCCTTGCCTCGCTGCGGGAGCGTCATTCCAAGCTCATTGGCGACGAGCGCGAACGCCTTCGTCGTGCGGACCTGCTCACCTACGCGGTGACCGAGATCAAGGGTCTCAGGCTCAAGCCCGGCGAGGAAGAGGAGCTGGAAAAGGAGCTGGCGATTCTCGTCCATCACGAGAAACTGTTCACGCTCCT
>Ga0187870_1004405_pt1 | contig 10204 bp, 5 predicted proteins | sample June2016WEW_13_1_3_FD_132974 | JGI IMG/M metagenome (GOLD analysis project Ga0187870, IMG submission 132974) | Peatland microbial communities from SPRUCE experiment site at the Marcell Experimental Forest, Minnesota, USA - June2016WEW_13_150 | ecosystem: Environmental > Terrestrial > Soil >... | reverse complement strand
CCCCATAAAGCATATATGTCGATGTCCATGTTTGATGAGATGCTGTACAATTTTTTTTGCGCCGAGTTGGTTCTGCACTGTAACGGTGTCAAATAAATGATCAGAAAGCGGACGATCAAAAATTACTACTGGAAGTTTGACAAACATCGAACGTGTCAGTCGAGATGTATTGGCTCCTGCAGGAATAATGAGCATACCTTCAATATTTCTTTGAATCATTTGCTCGGCTTCGAGGTATTCAGTGTCAGGATTTTCGTTGGAAGTCGCCGTCATTACCGAGTATCCATATTCATTGGCCATTGTAGTTACGGCGTGCGCACAAGTAGCGAAAAATGGATCATAAAGATATGGAAGGATTAAACCAATCACCTTTGTCCGTTGGCCACGAAAGGCACGAGCTAATTCATTGGGATGGTATTTAAGTTGTTTGATTGCAGTTTGAACGCGTTGTGCGGTTTGAGGCGATACGCGTGCCGTTCCGTTAAGCACACGTGAAACAGTCATCGCACTGACACCTGCCAGCTGCGCTACGTCATACATCTTGGATTTTTGACACAACGCGCCCAATTTATTGTTCCTTAAAAATCGTTTTTGCAAGTTGCAAAACTTTGGCCTAAATTTACTTTAATATTACGTCAACTTGAACCAAATTATTGATGTTTTTGTATAAATAGGCCGCAAAGTGTGCAACTTATTCTTTTGGTACGTCTTCTGAAGTAAAGGTACCCGCCGGCAAGCCGGCTGCATTATAGAGCGATCCTTTGGCGTCGTTCGCCCATGCATAACGCACGTAAACAGGAAACGTTACCTTAGGAGAAGAAACGATAACTGTTTCGTTTTCGATTGTGGCATTTGCCGGTACGAAGTTTCTGTCTTCCCCTGCGATCTCAAAAGCATCAAGAGTGCCGCGCGAAATCAGTCCTTGTGCATGATCGAACCAGACGCGTAGTGCTCTGGGCATGTTTGTTACTTGGCGAAGCGTGGGAGAAGCAAATTCAATTTTTTCTCCATAAACCATGCCACGTGCAGCCAATGCCATGCGAGCGCCAACGGTCTGTTTATCTCCTGGATGGACGTTTAACGGGTTGCCTACGTCGATCGTTACAACCATGGCGGTATTGCGCAATCCTAGTGCGCGGCGTTGCGCATCGCGGATGACACCCCAGTGCTCCTGCGGAGAATAAACGGAAGATATTTGAGCGTAAATAAACGGAAGATCGCCTTGAGCAAATCGTGTACGCCAGTCCTGAATTAAAGCAGGGAATAGCGTTGTGTAGTCATGGTAACGGTCGGGCTGGCTGTTGGTCTCGCCTTGGTACCAGAGAATGCCTTTAATGCTGTATTGCGTCAAAGGTGCAATCATCGCATTATACAAACCAGCCGGTAGCCAGGAGATTTGATCTGGATGCCACTCGTGAGTAGGTATCGGTTTGCCAGCGGCTTTCGCTGCTGAGTCTTGTAACTGATAAATACTATTAAGTTCTTGTCTGCGGCTTTCTCCATCTGCAAATATTGCTCGGGTGTGGAAAGCTGACCAAAATGCTGGACTGCTTCCAAGTGTATCCATAGATATCCATGAGTCGGCCGGAGTTCCTCCCCAAGTAGAGTCAATTAGCCCCACTGGTACATTTTCCTTTTCGGAGATCTCACGGCCAAAAAAGTACGCAACTGCTGAAAAATTAGCAGATGTTGCAGGAATGCATTTTGTCCAAGTTGATCTAATGTCCGTTTGTGGAGTTAATGCGCTGACATGCGGCACATACAATAAGCGAAGACGTGAATGTGTGGATTCGGCAAGCTCTTTTTCTGCATTGTTTAAAGGAGCTCCGCCCCATCCCTTTAGTGGAAATTCCATATTGCTTTGTCCCGAGGCTAGCCATACGTCGCCAATAAGAATGTCTGTACGGCTCACGCTTCCATCGCCATCTATTTTCAGTATGAAAGGGCCACCAGCATGTTCAGGTGCCAACCAGCCGCTCCATTCGCCAACAGAATTTGCTGTAACGATTACTGTTTGTTCATGGAAATTGATCTTTAGTTCCGCACTAGGTTTTGACCAGCCCCAAATATGAATTGGTGCGTTACGTTGTAGAACAGCGTGATCGCTTAATATTGCTGGAAGTGTAATGTCAGCATAAGCGTATGATGTTACAAAAAATAATAGAAAAAGAATAGGTTTACGAAATAGCATTATATCGCTCCTTTTGATTGGTAATTAGTTTAAAAAAAATATGTAATTTTGTCGATAAATTTTATTGTCACTTATGCTTTCAATATAAGCAGTTGTATTTTAACTACCAAAAGTAAGTTTCTACAATATTTACTGAGGATGGAATTTCATCTGTAACCTTAACATGCAGTACAATTTGAAAGTTTCGGTCATCCCAATTTATAGGCGCTTTATTGACAAAATCTTGAATTTGTTGAGGATTGCTTAAAAATTCACTGGCAGCTTGTGTTCCGTTTTGTCCTATGCCAGCAGCTGTTAATAAAAGTTTTCCGGTTTGGGGGCTGCGCATTTTAGTAATTATTGCGTAATCGTCGATTGTTTTTCCGTTATGATCCAACATGACAGACCAACTTTTTTTGTTGTTAAATTGATCGACAATTGTACGCCCATCCATAAAAGCAAAACGTAAAGGATGTGTTATATATAATGTCCAAGGGTTATTAAACGCGCCAATCAAAACCGTCGGTGAGGCTCTTAGATCGCTTGGGGAAATATCTTCAGCATAGCGTAATTCGAACTGCTTGTTGTGATGGGCTAGCATCGAAATGATGGCAGCACAGGCCGATACATCGCCGGTTGTTACGTAAGAGTTACTTGAGCTTAAAATGTCACGAGAGTCTATTTTTTCGTTATGGTCAAAATTAATTACAAATTCTGGGCCGTTGTTGGTTACGTGATGTAAATTACGATAACGATCTAAAAAATCAGGAGAAAAGCGATATACTACATTTGTTCCAGTATAAATCAATACTGGTTCTTTATTATTTAAAACTGGAGACCAAAATTTTTGAAATGCTTGATCTTGGTTAGAATGAACATAATAGAACTTATAGATAATAATTGGTACGCAACATAGCAGTATAAATCCTAATATAATATATGGCTTGCTAGCTATAAAACGATAAATAGATTTGTTGCTTGATTTAAAGTTTTCATCTTTAGATCCTAAAATTAATTGTTTTGTTTTTGGCTCAATTGGCTTGAATGATGCGCGGTAAGAGCCTACTGGAATTTCAATACGGATATTTGTTTTAACCGGATTATTTGAAAGATAATATTGCGCAAGCCTTTTTCTGACTTCAGAAACACGTGCCCGAACAACTGGGTCGTTTGCTGCATCATAATTTGGGGCTCGATCAAAAACTTGTGAGCCGATCACTCTTTCGCGCAAAAGATTGTCGTCTTTTAATAGACTATGGTGAACGATGTATGTAAGGAGTTTCTGGCTTTGCTTGCTTGTCTGAAAAATTGGGCTATCAATGATGGTCTTTAATGCTTTTTCTATCGACGCCTTGCAAAGAGTATTTTCCTTGTTTGTTGGTGTGTCTTCAATAATTACGCTGTCCTTTTTCTGATTAGCGGTTGGCATTAGGTACTGTACCCCCTGGAATAAAGCATATTAAATCAATGCATTAAGCGTTTGCAACATAAAAGTTCTGTATGGCACCTTGCAACGTGTGTCACAAACAGAATTTAGTATTGCAAGTACGTTAAACACAATTTGCCACATTTATACAGCAAAAAGAGGTTGTTTCTCAATTGTAAAACGGACGTTATTGCGTAAATGCGGCTTATTAAAACTGGAATGTATTCAAATTTAAAGGGAGGAAACAGATGAAATTTATTTTGAAAAAAAAGCAAACAAAGCCACGTCTCAATATACCGACTTTAACTTTATGCTTGTGCGTTTATTTATTTTGTATTATTCCCTGTCTCAAAGGGCAGTCTACAGGAACTATTTCTGGCGTAGTTTATGATCAAAATACCGCAGTTGTACAAAACGCACAGATTGAGCTGAAAAATGAAGCTTCTGGCGATAAACGTGTAACGCTATCAAATGAAAGCGGGAAGTTTGTAATAACTGCCGTTCCGCCTGGAATTTATACAGCAACTGTTTCGGCAAAAGGGTTTAAAACCTGGATTGAAAACAGTATAACGTTGACACAAGGAGAAACCCGACCTCTTCCAAATATTATTTTACAGATTGGAGCGATTGCAGAACAAGTAAATGTTACGGCAGATGCTGTTTCTATAGTGCCAGTTGATACGGGCGAAATTAGTACAACCCTTAACAATAATATGGTTACTGAGCTTGCTATTACTGGTCGTGATGCTGGTGAATTAATAAAATTTATGCCTGGTATGGCCTTAAATAATGAATTGTATCAGGGTTCTGCATTTTCAGACCAAACCGTTGGAACAAATACAGGTCCAGTAGGCGATTATTCAGCAAATGGTTCACAGCCAAATGGCGCAATGTCTTTTATGCTAGATGGCGCAAACGTTATTGATAGTAACATGGGAACGCAAGTAGCTAACGTAAACCAGGATATGACCTCAGAAGTTAAAATTATGACAATGGGGTATAACGCGGAGTACGCTAAAGGCCCAGTAATTTTTGAGGCTTACAGCAAGTCTGGAGCGCAAAAATATCATGGCGAAGCATACTTTTATGCTCGTAATAATGCTTTAAATTCGTTGGATTGGTATAACAAAAATCAAGGTGTAGAAAAATCCGACGCTTCTTATTATTATATCGGTGGTAATGTTGGAGGGCCACTGTATTTTCCTCATTTCCCATATAAAGCAGCAAAAGATAAATTGTTTTATTGGGTTGGATATGAAAACATGCGGCAAAAACCAGCGGGCACTTTATATGAATATTTTGTACCTACTGACGAAATGCGCGCAGGTAATTTTAGCTCATCCTATTTGTCGTCTTTGTCTAGTACTATTTCAAGTGTAGATAGGAACGTCCCTTGCGAAAGTTCTTGCAATGCTGGAATAACGATTAGCGATGGGCAAATAGCTTCATTGATCGATTCGAATGCTAAAGCATTATTGACACTATATCCTGAACCGACAATAGATCCAAGTACTCATGGGGGAAAAAACTATGCCTATCTTGATCATTATCCCCAAAATAGATGGGAAGTTAAAACGCGAATTGATTATGCGTTAAATGAAAACACAAAAATTTACGGTTCATATGGTTATCAAAGCGAAAAAGATAAGCATTCGTTTACTGTCTGGTGGGCACCTAGTTCAGCGTTGCCTTACCCTTCGCCAATTGTCGCTCCTACAACATCAAATGTACTAACGCTTAACATAACAAAAGTGCTTAGCCCAAGCCTTACAAATGAAATGCTTGGAACTTATGTTCGTTACGCAAACGCGAATAAGCCATCCGATGAAAGTACAGTATCACGCTCAAAAATAGGTTTTACAGCGAGCACTTTGTTCGGAGCAACGCCAACTCAAATTCCAAATATAGTAGATTGGAGTGGCGATGTCCCTGGTTTTTATTCTCCTTCTTTTGACGGTCCATTATCTAATGGTGCCTTTGGAAAAATATATCGTAATGCTTCAGTTGCCGATAATATTACTAAAGTTTATGGCAATCATACAATTAAAGGTGGTTTTTATTGGGATGTAAACGGAAATGAACAGTCAACTGGAGGCGGAAGTTACTTTTATCAAGGTCTGTATGTATTTTCATCTTCGGGCGACACTGGTACTGGAAATCCAATGGCTGATTTTCTATTAGGTCGTTCTGCTGAATATGCTCAGGCAAATGGAAATGCAGTAGATAATGGCTATTATCATGATTACGCTGTATATGCGCAAGATGCGTGGAAAATCACAAAACGAATGACCATTAACTATGGCATCCGTTTTAATCATTTAGGACAATGGTTCTTTCCTGATCCTGGAATGCAAGTTTTTGTACCAGCAGCTTATGATAATACATCAAATGCGCTTGCAAATACTGGAATGCTATGGCACGGCATTAGTAATGCCATTCCAAAATCAGGATTTAAATCAAGATTTTATTATGAACCAAGAGGTTCTGTTGCATATGATTTGTTTGGTAAAGGTAAAACTATCCTTCGTGGTGGATATGCAGTCTTTTATTATCCATTAGGAGACTCAAGTGCATCTGCTTATGAAGATGCCACTGGCATTTATTTGTATGCATCTTCAACGGGAACTACATCTTATGATGGAGTATCGAGTTTTTCTCCTTCAAATTACAGTGAAAATGGCACTTCAGTAGTTTCAGTGCAGGCAGGCGATAGCAGAAACCCTCGTTCTGAAAACTACAATGTAACCATTTCTCAATCAGCACCTTGGAATTCGATTGTTGAATTGTCTTATGTTGGCAATCGCGCAAAAAATATGCTGATTGATTCAACGCTTTCAAATATCAACCGTAATGCAATTGGCGCTTTTTATGAAAATGATCCAGTAACTGGAGCTAGTGGTTATATAAAAGATCCATCAACAGGCGTGGTTTCTAATCCAACGCAATCTATCACTGTAGCTGATTATCATCCATATCTTAATTACAATACTCTTGATGTAATAAGCCATGGAAGCTACTCCAACTACAACGCTTTTCAGGCTTCTTGGCAAAAGCAAAAAGGTTTAATTGATTTTATGATTAATTATACTTTTGGCAAGGTGCTTGGTATACGTGATGGTGAAAGTGATAATGGATACGGTGCTGGGGCATTAATTAATCCATTTACATTACGTGATAATTATGGGGTTTTGGCCTATGACCATACTCAAATTATCAATTTTGCTTATGTAATTAATTCGCCAAGATTAATACATAGAAATAATTTAATTGCCAAGGTCGTAAATGGCTGGGAATTATCGGGTGTTACGTCAATTCAAAGTGGCGCGCCTATTCAACCGAATACAAGTGGCACATTAAATGCTGTTTATCCTAGCACAGTTACAAATAAGATTTATCTTGGAACCGATGCAGTTGTGTTAACTCCGAAGCTGACATGTGACCCGAGAAAAGGACTATCAAAGGGCCAATACTTTAATACTAGTTGCTTTGCTCCACCAGATCCTGGAACTCAAGGATCTGTAAATTGGCCTTATATTAAAGGTCCGAAGTATTTTAATAGCGATTTATCGCTAAATAAAAACTTTAAATTCTTTGATTTTTATAGTGCTCAATTTAGACTTTCTGCTTTTAACTTTTTGAACCATCCATTACGTGAGTTCAATGCCGATGGTACAAGCTATGATGTAAAACTAAATTTTAATGATAATGGGAGCCTAAGCAGTACTAATACAAATACTCTTACAACTGGTAAGCCTGAATACAAGGTCGGAAGTCGACTTGTTGAATTGGCATTAAAGTTTAATTTTTAACGATATGTTGGTCAAAAGGAGGAATTATGTTTTATTCCTTCTTTTGGCTAATAATTGACAAAATCAATAACAATTTTAGGGGACCGATGAGCAACAACAATAAGTTGCACTTAAATGTACATACTGTTTTTCTTTTAATTTTGTTTTGTATTATGAATTGCAGTATTTGGGCTAATTCTCAAAATATTGATGACAAACAAAGTGATACTTTAAATCAAAGCATTGCAAAACCTATAAATGAAAATGCAACAGAACGTTGGATTGATGCCCCAACTCTCGAAATACGCGGGTCTTCTGTGGCTGATTTTGCTGAAGCTTATGAATTAGCATTGCGTGTTGTTGAATACAACATGAATAATGGATTGATCGAAGCAGGAAAAGGATATGGAACATGGACTAGAGATACCTCTATTAATGCTTGGAATGCCACTTCACTTTTAATTCCTGCAATGACCAAAAAGACTTTGTTGAGCCAAACGGTTTCTTCACCTAATGGAGATATAATTGGAGGACAATTCTGGGATAAAGTTATATGGATAATTGCGGCTTATAATTATGTTCAAGTGACAGGTGATAAAGAATTTTTAGCAAAAGCATATTTAGTGTCGCTACAAACGCTAAACGAAATGCATTCTACTCAATTTGATCAACAAACGGGGTTATATCGCGGACCAGCCGTTTATGCAGATGGAATTTCTGCATATCCTGATCCTTTATTTGATGATTCGCTTGGCGATAATATTTTAAGCTATCCTGATGGCTATAAAATTGAAGCATTAAGTACAAATAGCGTTTATTATGGTGCACTTAAAGCAACGATTGCTATGGCAAATTTATTAGAAATTACAGACATAAATGTTATTGAATTAAAACAGCAATCAACAGATTTGCGGAATTCTATTCAAGACAGACTTTGGATTAAATCTCAAAAGCGTTTTGCATATTTTCTAGATGTTAATGGAAGCATAAATAATACTCAAGAATCATTAGGTGAAGCAATTGCTATTTTATTAAATGTGGCGAATCGTGATCAAATAGATTGCATGTTTAACCATGTCCACATAACTCCTTGGGGGGTTCCTAATACATGGCCATTGTATAATCGCTATTTTGATCCACAAAAAATTCGTTTTGGAAGACATAACGGAACGATCTGGCCATTTATTAATGCGTTTTGGGTTCATGCGGCGGCTTTATATGACCGTCCAAAATTTTTTTCAAAGGAATTTATACGCATGACACAATTAGCGATAAATTCTCAGGATTTTCGCGAAATGTATCATCCATATTTAGGGATTCCTTACGGCGGTTTTCAAGCAGGTAAAAACTGGGATTCTATTCAACATCAAACATGGTCAGCAACTGGATACTTACGAATTGTTTATCAAGGTTTATTTGGTATAAATTTTAAAGATAATGGTTTATATCTAAATCCGTTCATACCCTCTACTTTAGGTGTACGAAGTATTACCCTAAAAAATCTTCACTATCGCAACATGGAATTAAATATTTATGTCAAGGGAACTGGAAATAAAATTATTAAATGTGAGCTAGATGGCCGTCGGCAACAAAGCACATTTATTTCTTCTATGCTTACAGGCAAGCACTCAATTTATATTGCTTTAAAATAATTGCCAAAAGCCAAGTGAATAGATTATTTTGTGTAGCAATGGCCAAGTCCAGATCCTGGATTTGGCCTTTTTTTGCCGTGAATGTTTTCAAACGTTTAACAAACGGTGTGTATTTTTCTTGACTTTTGTGGTCCTACCTGTGTTACAAAGGATGTACACATTACCCCCACCCTAAACGGTGTAGTTAGGGACTTAAAAAAAAATCTCGCCAAGCCAAACTGGATGGCGAAGACAGGAAAGTTGTGTCGATCTGAGAATGGGACCGGCGGGGACGAAGTCTGTCTAAATATGCCTCTTAAACCAAATTAAAAAAACAGCCGATTTTTATAGCAAAGGGCCATCATGTCTATTTTAACTCCGAGGGTGCATGTTGTTGGTATTCGCTTTTCAAATCAAGAATATACGGAAATGAGCGAATTCTGCGTTAAGAAACGAGTGCGTAGTATTTCAGATTTGGCTCGTATGGCGATTACCGCTTATATGGCGGAAGTCAATAAAAAAGATGCATTGGAAGAAGTCACAATTAAGCAAGCAAAGTACGTCAAAAGACTTGAGGACAAATTGAGCGCATTGGGCGCTGAAATGGAAACGCTGAAAGCTAACCAAACTACATCAGCAAGCAAAACGGAATCAATTGAGGAGTGTGCTTAAGCTAGTGGCTTTATTGGCGCTAAATCTGGAAACCGGCCTGGAACGGCCTTGGAATGTTTTGCACGTGGTTGCAAATCACGAAAAGAGCGTTGCTAAGCATTTGGCTATACGCTCAGTTGAGCATTATCTGCCGCTCTATACGGAACAATCGCAATGGTCAGATCGCGTTGTTCAGTTGGAGCGGCCTCTTTTTACCGGCTACGTTTTTGTGCGTAATGTGCCACAAGGCCGTACAGCGCTGCGTTCGATTCCAGGAGTGCTGCACGTGTTGGGTGGCGGTACGGCGAGCGCTGAGGAGATTGAGCGCATCCGCGAAGGGCTAGCTGGCGGTTGCGTTATCCGGCCGCATTCCGATGTTGTGGTTGGCACGCGAGTTCGTATAAACAGCGGCTTCTTTGCCGGAGCGGAAGGGCTCGTCACAAAATTCTGCAAATCCTGCAAAGTCGTGATCTCTCTTGGAACGACGCAACAGCGGTTTTCGGTGGAAACCGATTTAGAAGATATTGTAATTTCGCGT
>Ga0187870_1004400_pt1 | contig 10213 bp, 11 predicted proteins | sample June2016WEW_13_1_3_FD_132974 | JGI IMG/M metagenome (GOLD analysis project Ga0187870, IMG submission 132974) | Peatland microbial communities from SPRUCE experiment site at the Marcell Experimental Forest, Minnesota, USA - June2016WEW_13_150 | ecosystem: Environmental > Terrestrial > Soil >... | reverse complement strand
TGATGCCCATCTCCCGGGCTACGGGGCTGTCCAGGAAGCAATACTTCTTCGCCTCGGCTGTGCCGCACAAGTTCAGCATCTCCGCCATGAAGGCCTTCACTGCCTTCTCGGTTCCGGTGCCAAAACGCTCAGCAAACGACGCGGCAAAGGCCGCCTCCACGCCCAGAGGAATGACCTCGCTCTGGGTGAAATGGCTGTCCAGGGGGTGGAGGGCGCCGGCCTGCACCTTGCCGACGAAGGTACGACGGCTTTCGTCCGTGATCCTGGCGGCGCATAGCGAGTCCTCGAACGCCTGGATCTTCTTGAAGGCCAGTGAATTCCCCTTGTTGAAAAGGCGACACGGAACCTGCAGGTCCAAGCCCACCAGAGCAGTGGAATCCATGCGGAGTCTGGCGAGTTGCTGGCGCTGGCGATCGTCTATGACCACCAGATCAGTCAGCCAATGGACGCTCTCGAAGACGATACCGGCAGCTCCGGTGGACAGGAAGGCCGCGGCCGCCTCGGGGGTGAAGATGCCGCCCCAGATGAGGACGTCCAGAGACTTCGCAGTGGCGTGCAACATTTCTTTGGCCGCCGAATAGAGGACCAAGGTCGTCTCGCCGCTCACGAATCCAGCGGCCTCGCAGCCCTTGAGGACGATGCGCCCGATGCCCGAACCGTCCTTGATCATGGCAGCCAGAAGAGGCACATCCCCGACAATAGGAAAGCAGCGGTAGTCTTCCGACAAGGTCCGCAGTCGCTGTAGAAAGGCCGAAGGATCCCCCGGGAAGAACTGGGACTGGCATTCTATCCAAAGATTCCGGGCGCCTGTTTCCTTCAGGAGCCGGCCGACGGATGGATTCATCAGGGCGGAGGCGGAAATCTTGATATCGCTGACATGGCTAGCAGGGTCAGCCTTTTGTAAGAACGAAGGCAGTGCTTCTGTCCCCATCGTGGAAAAATCGAAGATGGCCCGGCTGCCCGTGCGTCGTGCCATTTCAGACACAGGCGGGCATATTTCGCCAGGTCGCCAGACAAAGGCAATGATGGGAACCTGCTCTTCAACAAACATGCCCAGACCTCCACTGCAATGCCAGTCGTTCACGCGACGCGGAATTACAGAGACTTTCTGAATATGCGATATCTCTTGTATGGTTTTGCGCCTGCTTCCACGGCCAAGGTGTTGACGGCCTCATTGTCCTCCAGGGTCCACCCCATCTCCAGATACTGATATTTCCTTTTCTTCCTCACGACCTCGTATATGTGGTGGAAGGCCAACATGGGGACTCCCAGTTGTCGGTACTTCTCCTTGACCCCGAACATCAACAGCCGCAATCCGTTGATCTTCCGTTGATAGAGGAGCGCCTTCAGCAAACCCAGCAGGCCGATCCGCCCGTTGAGACGCTTGAGCAATGGGTTGATGTCGGGGAAGATTACGCAGACCGCTGCTGGTTCGTCCTCGTAATAGATGAAGAAAGCCAGGTCGGGATCCACGAAGGTCATCACGCTCTTCTGAATGTCCCGCATTTCCTCATCGCTCAGGGGCACGAAACCCCAGTTAGCGGACCAGGAGTCATTGTAGATTTCCCTGATCAGGTCAAACTCGGCGTCCGCATCCTTGGGACGAACAGGCCGGATATGGATGCCTTTTTTTCGGGCTATCCGTCCAGCGAGACTATCCATCCACTCGGGAAGCCGATAATCGCCATCGATCAGGAAGGCGAACAAGTCCTTCTCTTTGGCGAAAGCGCACGATTCAACCAATCTGGAGTAGTACGGCGGGTTGTAAGTCATCATCAACGCCGGCGGATAATCGAAGCCCTCGACGAGCAGCCCGACCTCGTAATTGGTGGACGGGTTGAGCGGCCCCCTGACGAAGGCCATGCCCTTCAGGCGAGCCCACGTCTCCACAGCGGAAAAGAGGGCCGCGGCCGCCTCCGGATCGTCAGCGCATTCGAAGAATCCCCAAATGCCCATCTGTTCGCCGTGGAATTTATTATAGCGACGATCGATCATGCCCGCGATCCTGCCCACAGCCTGCGAACCGCGCAGGGCCAGAAAGAGCCGGCGCTCGGCAGACGACCAGAAAGGGTGCCGGCGGGGATCCAGCAGCCGGCGAACCTCCTTCTTAAGGGGAGGAACCCATTTGGGGTACTCGGCATAGAGATTCCAGGGAAGGTCGATGAAGTCCTTTAGTTCTGAACCTCCTTCCACGACAACGATCTTGATGCCGGGCATGGGCGTTCCGTTTGAGACAGGATTTCCCACAGGACTGTCCTCTCAAGCGCATGGTGGAGGAATTCGCCTTGATTATCTCTCGTTCGCGTAGTACTGCAAGACCAATTTGTGCGATGAGAACCGCCAGTCCTGACTGGAAGAAAGTTTCCAATGGCAAAGTGATCGTCAATATTTACCCGGGCGGAGTCGTTGGTGACGATCCGGATATTGTCCGCAAGATGAGGTCCGGCACGCTGCACGCCGGCGTGCTCACCACCGTAGGCGTGGCCGAGATCGACAAGTCGGTCCACGCCCTGGGTGTCCCGATGATGTACGGCTCCTATGAAGAGGTGTACACCGTGTTTGAGAAGATGCGCCCTGCGCTGGAGGCCAACATCGCGAAGCAAGGCTTCGTCGTGCTGAATTGGGCCGATGGAGGCTGGGTTCACTTCTTCAGCCAGAGGCCGGTCGCCACACCCGACGACCTCAAAAAGCTCAAGAAGGAAGGCGAGACCGATGTGAAGGTGATGAAAGACCGGGGCTTGAACGTCGTGCCGGTTGATGCCAGAGCCCTTGACGCCTGGGTCAAGCTGGCAGAGAGCGCATATCCAAGGATTCGCGGCCAGATCGTGCCGGCCGGGGCTTTCGACGAGGCCCTGAAGTATCGGGACGAATACCGGAAACGCGCCGGAACGGCGAAATAACGTGAAACTCGGCGGATAATCCGAATGAGCTGCGGTTTTGGGGCTCGTACGATCGGAAAGGATGATCTCATGCCAGCGCCATTGAACCATCGCGGGGACAACTTGCCAGATGTTAGGTTCTCAGCAGTCCGGCACGGACAAGATTGTCCAAGTCTAGGTCCAGGTCTAGGTTCAGATCCAGGACCACGTCCACGTCCACGTTGACGACTGAAATACTTCTTAATTGAGTGCCATCGGGGCCGGCATCGGAATCGCGATCGGGCTGACTTTCAGCACCAGCTCGGTACTGTTGCCGAGATCGACGCTGAGGATTGAGGGATTCGTCCCGACGCCAAAGACCATAGTCGAAAAGACAGAGACCATGGTCGGAACGAAAAAGACCGTGGTCAACGTGATGTAGACCATGGTCAAAGTGACAAAGATCGTGGTCGAAACAACAAAGACCATAGTCGAAACGACAAACACCATGGTCAAGACGACAAACGCGATGGTCAAGATGGCAAAGACCATGGTCCAGATGGCAAAGACCATGGTCCAGATGGCAAACACCACGGTCAAGATGGCAAAGACCACGGTCACGATGCCGAAGACCCTGGTCAAAGAAACAAAGACCTTGGTAGCAACGATAAACACCATGGTCGGAACGACAAATACCATGGTAAAAATCGACCGTCGCTGGAAAGTGTTTTTTCCCAACAACTTGATCATCGTCTCCGACCATGGTATTTGAGGCATTTACCATGGTGTTTGTAACGGGGACCTTTGTGTGGGAAACGAAGACCGTGGTATCAAAGCCTGAGACCATTCTCTTGGCGACCGGGAAGATGGTCTCCCTGATCAAAAAGATCCTCTGGCAGGCAAGAACCATGGTCGCCGTAATCGGGACCACGGTGTGCGCGAAGAACACCATCTTCCCGACGTCCGAGACCACGGTCACGGCTGCAAAGAAAATGGTGTCGGTTGCGCCGACTATGGTCTGCAAGGTTTTGTCCATAGGAGTTTTGATCGTCGAACAGAGCTTCGCCAATCCCAAGCTGGTTTTTTTTCGGGAGCTCCAGCCCGCTCGCATCATTATTAATTCGGGAAATCCACTATCAGATCCAACTGACCAGCTACAACTCCACCGTATTTGTGCTCTAAAATTCCTGTCAAGCTTTTTTTTTATTTTTCCAAAAGAATTCGGTGACAGGCGATTCTTTCGCCAATTCAGGGAAGGGTACCATTTTCCTGGGAGCGCGCGCGCTCCCAGGTGTTGGGGGCAGGCCTGGAAAATTTACTTCTGTTCGGGAGCGTTGAGAGTCTGAAAGCACGGGAATCAAACTAAATTTTCCAAACCAGACCCCTTCCTTGCATCCCAAACGGCATCCCGTCAGTCGAACAGCTCAGTCGAATCCACTCAGTGGGCCGTCCTCACGTCCGTGGACCGACTGTCTCCCGGCTGCTCAATAATCAGTAACGCTATACACAGCAGCGGCGTCTTTATGTAGTGAGGACCAAAACATGCGTCTCGTCAGGCTCACGGTCGCGCTGCTTGCATTCGCCGTACCTTCCCTTGCGCAACAGTCTCTCCCGGATCCCGCCACTTACCAACCTGCGAGCGATGCTGAAGCAGTCCGTCTGGAGAAGGCATGGCTCCATTCAGGAAACTTCCGCTGCATTGCCTGGGCCGCGGAGCTGATCGCCATGGACGGCCGGCGGGAATTGGTTCCGGATTTGATCGGCCAACTGGACATCTCTGCAGATGACCACTCAAGCAATACTGCCTTGTACGCAGTACTGGACGCCCTGATTCAGTTGAGGGCTCGAGTCCCGGCTCAGCGATTGACGAAGCTGCCCGCGTGGTGCGTGGTTCAGAAGGTAATCTTGCTGGCAACGGCCTCGGATAACCGGACACTGCTCATGGCAACACTCAAGGAGGCGACAGATCCGCTCGTCTGGCTCGCGGCCGCGAACGTGCTCGCCGAAGACCCTCAGCCTGAATTCGCGAGCCTCCTCCTGAGCGCCTTCCACGTTGTGGCGCAAATCGTCGTAGTGATGCCGGGGGAATACGGGTATGGCATCGGTGGTGGGTGTGGAGGTTCCTGGGGACTTGGAGTCACCGACCCGAGTTGGCCTGATGTCAATTCTTACGGGCTCTCCCTGACGAAGGGAAACTTGTTCACCGCGGGCGTTCATCCGGTTCGCTACTACGCTTTCGATCCCAACACGCCGAGAGACGGTTTCGATTGCTCATCGCTTTCGAAGGATCAGTTCATTCCGGGATTGCTGGCAGAAGTTGCCAGGATTCCCGCCGTTGAACTGCGCTTGACCGCCAATCTTAACCAACAGATTGTCTACCTGGGGACAGACTCATACCTGGCCAACGTCCGTGCTCTTTTATTGTCGCTCAACGATGACTTCCAGCGCCTGCTCAGTTCCTATGTCAGGCTCGGCTTCCTCACATCTGTGGAGGTAAGTGCGATGCGCTTGCCTGTCGAGCTGAGCATCGAGGACCGTCGGACACCAACCAGCCCTCCACTTCCGCCGCCTCCGGAGTTCGACTATTTGGACGTCAGGATGAGCAGTAAATAGCGGGATGGTGCCCGGTGGGAAACGGAGCTTCTCCAGGAATGCGGATTCAACGGCAATGGCATTGCGCACGTCGGTCGAGAAGAGCTAAACTCGGAACACCCGGGATCGAGAACGGATGCCTTGAACATTAAACTTGCTGCTTCTCTTTTTCCTGTCTATTGCCGGTACTTCCGCAGAGGCCGGACTACTTCGGCCGTATTTACCGCTTCCCGGGCTGGATCACACCTGGGTTTGAATAGATAACTTCCTTATGCTGGGGAACGAGCGCCGCTATCGCGGCCGATATGCCGCCGAAAAGGAAGAATCCGCCTGTGCCGCCCCCAACCCCCGCATATGTCCCATCGACGGATGCAGCAGTAAGACCCATTAAACTGCCCCCGGCAGTTCCGCCGATCAAAAATGCCCATTTGGCTTTTTGTCCGCGTGACTTTCCCACTCCAACCGAGATCTGGGTCACGTCTGCTTTGGCAACATGGACAGTGTGGTCGCCGGGTTGCGAGAGCATGAGGCCGTCCTCATTCCAGGTCCCCATTTTGCCACTCACGGTCTTGCCGGAAGCAAGCTGGACATAAATCGACCGACCTTCGGGAATGAGCTTTGTCTGTTCCCAGGGATCGATTTGGCAAAGGCACAAGTGCCAGCTAGGCAACATCAACAACAAGAGAAACATTCCTTTTTTCATAATCCCTTTGTGCTCCTTCCTGTGAGTATCCCATGCATCGCTGGATGTCAGCTCAACCGTGACTGTCCGAGATGTTACTCCCTATATTTATAAAGCGACATTTCGATAGAGATCTTGCAGAGCTGACAACTTCTTCGGTGCAACCGGGCCTGGCTAGATCAATCATCCGCACTTGCGCGATTGCGCTGGCCACCGGAGACTGGCACGCGTCCAAGAAGCGGTCTTCGAGGAGGTTGCGGATCATCCTGCGCGAAGGTCGCCGGGCGAGAGAGCGGGCACTCTCACGCCTTCACATTCCGCGACACCGTTCCTTGGTATGGCTAACCTAATGAATCCCGCTTCCTGGGGCAGATTGAATACCGTCGATCCCGAGATGCCGCGCACAGATAGCCCACGCCAGCACCACACGAAGTCTCTTGGGCAAGCGCCCCTAACATCGCCTGAACCGTAGACTTTTCGCCATGAATCCGCGTCCATATTCCTGTGAGCACAGCTACAAGGGGAGCGTCAGACGGAGGCGTTATGGATCCGAAGGTCAGTCTGCGATGGTCGAGATTCGACCGGTTCTTCACTTCAGCGATGATCTTCACCTTTGTTGCATACGTCTGCACTCATGTATTCATCGTCGACCGTTTCGATAATCACCGGCTAGCCTCGCTCGGCGTAAGGGTACTCGATGGAGCTGTGCAGATGTTCGCGGATGATTGCAGCAAATCCGGTGACAGGCTACGCAATTCCCGAAATCGGCTCCAGTGTGTCGCACGGCTCATTTTAATTCGGGAATTGCGTAGCCTGTCACCAGAATTCGCGCGTCCTCGCGCGCAAAACGTCTGGCAGAGCCTCGATCTTGACAACTGAGTGGAGTGTAATTACAGTAATTACATGAAAACGACCGAACTCAAAATCGCGCGCATCGGCAACTCGAAGGGAGTCCGTGTTCCCGCCGTTACATTGCGTCGATACGGTATCGGCGCCTCCGTCCTCATGGAAGAGCGGATTGATGGAATCATGCTGCGCCCTGCGGGTCCTCTGGTCGAGAAACTCTCTTGGGAGGACACCGCCCGGGAAATTGCGCTCTCGGCAGAGGACTGGAGCGAGTGGGACCGTGTGGCTTTCGACGGCCTGGAAGCCCACCCCTGGGATACCAAACATTCCTCGAAAGTAGCCGAACGAGATGCGAAGTACAAGACAGGGCGGTTGCGGGCAGTCATCAAGCGATATGAAATACGCTGGGCAGATCTTGAACCCGCAAAAGAGGCAGAGATGACAAAAGGGGGGGAGGTCGTCATCGTGAGCCTCGATGTTTTGAACCGGCAGCTTCAAACCGTGACCGCGTGCCCCTTGACGACCAGCATTCATCCCACCTGGCGCTCGCGGCTCCAAGTCCGGATCCGCCGGCGCGATGCGGAGATCGCGGTCGATCAGATGCGAACCATCAGCAAGTGCCGTCTGGGCTCAAAAATTGCCGTTCTCTCCGAAGACCAGGCCGCGCTCCTAAGGCGGATCATCACAGAGATGTACGGTGAATGACCGGAACAACCGCCGCGGGACTCGCGAATTCGGGCCCCATATCGACAACAAAAAGGCGAAAGAAAAAACCGTACCTGGTTATGGTGTCCCTACGCACGAAACACCGACAAGGGGACACTATAACCAGGTACACCATTTTTCTGGGACCGCGCGCGTCTCGCGCGCAGCTTTGGGAATGTCTGATCCAGGCACATCGAAGATTTGCGGAAATCTGCGCACGGGACGCGCGCGCTCCCAGGTGTTGGGGGCAGGCCCGGAAAATTTACTTCTGTTCGGGAGCGTTGAGAGTCTGAAAGCACGGGAATGAAAGTAAATTTTCCAGACCCCTTCCTTCAGAATCAGTCAGGATGGAGTTTTCGCGGAGCAGGGGCGTCCTCCGCGCATTGAAGTCCATAAAGCTATGGCAGGAGTCCTTCAGGACCAACGGTGCAGCGTCCTGAACGAATCTCTGAGTGATTTGTCAACAATCCATTCGGGGGAACTCAAACGGATTTTCCCCCATACATTTCAGGCCGCCGCCCTCCGGTTCCAAACAGATGGAACGGTTTTCTTCAAAAGTGTCCCCCTACATAGCAAAAGTGATGGCAAATCGGGTAGCATGGCTATACAATTCGCCATCTGGACTTTTCCATGAGCAGACAGGACAAGGTCATGGTCCGCATAGCTGATAACGAGCGGAGTCTATTTGAACATGCAGCTAACGAGCAAGGACTACCGATCGCAAGTTGGGCACGCATGAGCCTGATCCGAGCGGCCAGAGGTAGGGAACAAGACTCTCATTCAGTGCCGAGGGCAAATGGATTGGAACTCTTAAGCCTCTTTTGTGGCCCAGGGGGACTTGATGAGGGTTTTCGCCAGGCTGGTTTTTCCACACGGATGGCATTCGACAATGATCAGGAATGCGTTAATACCTTTAAGCTGAATCATGCGAACGCAACAGTTGAGAAAGAAGACATACGAAATCTTACAGCAGCGCGGCTTGATCAACTGGCAGGCACATCATTCAAACCGGTTGGGATCATCGGAGGTCCGCCTTGCCAGTCGTTTAGTATCTCAAATGTGCATCAATCTGACGAAGATCCGCGGCACGACCTTCCAATGGAGTATGCCCGCCTTTTGAAGGAACTCAACAAACGGAATCCGATTTCCTTTTTCCTGTTTGAAAATGTGCCTGGATTGCTTGGGAGAAACCATCAATCCAGGTACGAACTATTCAAGCGCAATTTCATGGAAGCGGGATTTGACCTCCATGAGAACAGGCTTGATGCGATTAATTATGGAGTGCCTCAAATCAGGCCGCGAGTATTCATCGTTGGCATAAATAGAAAATTTCACCCGCGCGCCGTTTGGAACGAACCGGCGAAGGAAGAATCAAGACCTCGCACGGTAAGAGAAGTAATAGGAGGATTGCCTGAACCGATAGTAAATTCCAATGGCCTCAATCCAGATGAATTTCCTGTGCATCCAAATCACTGGACCCTCGTGCCACGTTCCTCTAAATTCCGCAGGATAGGAATGCTTAAGGAAGGACAGATGATTGGGCGGAGTTATCGTACACTCAAATGGGATGAGCCAAGCTGGACTGTGGCGTATGGGCATCGCGAAGTTCACGTACATCCAAATGGAAAGCGCCGCATATCCATTTATGAGGCAATGTTATTCCAAACCTTCCCCCGTGACTACCGCCTGACAGGCAACATTACGGCCCAGGTACGGCTCATAAGCGAGGCTGTTCCTGTCCGGCTCGCTTGGCACCTTGCAGTGCAAATTCGTTTGTCTTTGGGTATCTGATTATGGACGTGTTTTCAGCGGAGAAGAGGTCGGCGGTGATGTCAGCCATTCGTGCTGAGAATACCAAACCGGAAATGGCCCTAAGGCAGGCCCTACACCGACTGGGATACCGCTATGTCCTTCATGACAGCCGCCTGCCGGGAAAGCCTGATCTCGTATTCCCGCGATCGAAGGTAGCGCTTCAAGTACGGGGATGCTTCTGGCATTTGCATTCATGTCTTGACGGCCACCTTCCAAGGTCGCATGCAAAATATTGGCGTCCTAAGCTACACAAGAATGCTCAGCGAGATCGTAGGAATGACCGAAAATTGCGGGAAATGGGATGGCATCTTATTGTCGTTTGGGAGTGCCAGTGCCGCAATAGCCTCCTCCTCGCGCGCCAGGTTGATCGGATCGTGCGCCTGCTTAACGACCGGAAGCCTCTGTTTCGGGATGGTCGATAGCTCTTGCCTACTCAAGGCCCCGGCTAAATTAAAAAACGAAGATCCTCTGATGAAATGAAACGCCTCTCGCGAAACATTTTGTCTGGAGGTTGTCATGCGATGCGCGTGGCTTCAGTCTCACCGAACAATCTGGTAACGGACGACACGAGCCAGGCGGATGCGAATGCTCACATGCGACAGGGACTAACCAAGGGAACCAGACCCCGTCCACGCGTATGCCACCCACCCTCCCGGCAGGGCGAAACGGGAAACCGACAACTAAAAGGAGTGTGCATCATGGCACGAATGGAGAGGGA
>Ga0187870_1004397_pt1 | contig 10214 bp, 7 predicted proteins | sample June2016WEW_13_1_3_FD_132974 | JGI IMG/M metagenome (GOLD analysis project Ga0187870, IMG submission 132974) | Peatland microbial communities from SPRUCE experiment site at the Marcell Experimental Forest, Minnesota, USA - June2016WEW_13_150 | ecosystem: Environmental > Terrestrial > Soil >... | reverse complement strand
ATGTCCCTTCGTTTACCGAGTGTTGTGATTCAGCGGTGCTGACTGACGTTCTTTGCACAAAGCTACTGCAGATCAGCCTGAAAGGCAACAAAAACAGGCACCGCCTGGCAATCACTGCAAACAGCAGTCGACTGTTCCAGAAAAGAGAATGGGAATTGACCGGAGCTCGGGGGATTTCTTTCAATCTGTCGGGATGATCTTGCGGTTGATGGAGCCAACAGCAGAATCACGCCAAAGGGCGATGATCGCAACTTGAGGAAAGGTTACAGAAGGAGGTGCTCTAAAGGTGATACGCGCAGAAATTCAAACGGATTCCCGGAAGTGAACAAGGGACAATGCGCGCTCGGCATCAGGAACCCGGGAAGAAGGGTAGCTCAGAGTGCATCGAGAGAATAAACCAGCTGATCAACACAGACCGTTGCATCAAAACGCGAAAGAGCGTCCCGTCGTGCATACGTAGAAAGGGTTTTCCTCAGGGATGAGTCGCCGAGGAGCAATGTGATCGCTTCAGCAAGTGCTTTCTCGTCGCGGGGTGGGATCAACAATCCATCGCGACCATCTTCAACAATTTCAGGTACTCCGCCGGCTCCCGTCGCGATGACGGGTTTTCCCATCGCCATTGCCTCGATGAGCACCAAGCCGTAGGTTTCACCATACGACGGCATTACGAAGACATCGATCGCCGCCATGAACTCCGGGACATTCTCCGTGAAAGGCAGGAAACGTACACTGTCCTGGATCCCAAGTTCATAGCTCAGGTTCACAAGGCGCCTTCGGAAACCTTCTTCGCCCCGTGTCTCTTCTCCGAGGATGACATAGAAGGCATCGTGGTGCTCTTTTAGAACGAGCGGCAAAGAGCGAAGGAATTCTTCCTGTCCTTTCTGCGGATCAAGGCGGCCTAATACGCCAATGATTCGCCGGTCAAGAGGAAGATCGTAATGCGTTCGAGCTTTCTTCTGATCATAAAGCGTGGGATCAAACAGTCTCGTGTCCCGGCCGAGAGGGACGACATGAATCGACTGCTCAGGCATCCTGGTGTGCTCGAGCACTTCCTGCTTCATGCGTTTCGTCAGCGAGATCCAGAGTGACAACTTGGAATACATCCAGGTGTGAAAGAAGTCACGCTTGTCGATTCTTGATTGCATCTGTTGGTAGAAGACAAGCTTGACGCGGGGGAAGAAGAGTTTTGCACCAGCGACAACATTGATATCTTTGGACTGCATGACGACGGCAATGTTAATCTGATTGGAACGCAGAATGTTAGCCAAGCGCCACGACGCCAGTAGATCACCGTACTTCACGCTAGGTTTGAGATACTCCGAACGCAGGTCTTCTTTTACAGCTTCGCGAGAGAGTGGTGTGTCTGAGGGGATAATCAGCAGCGAGCTCGCCCTCCGCTTGTTGAACTCGCCAGCCAGACGGATGGTACTCAACTCCAGGCCGCCGACCGACGAGGAAAAGCAGATGATGGCGATGTTGTGGTTTCTCGAGAATGTCATTCTTTCCGCCACGGTCGTGATCCTGTCTGCATGTGAAAAAGGGATAAGCGCTGGAGTTACTTATCTTTGACACCCCCGTCTGAAGCAAGTTACACGGTCCCCACTTTATTAACGATTATTAACTTAGAAAGTTCTGCAGCGAATACCGCTGGCTGTACACCGAACGAAGTTGTACCTTGAATTGTTTCACGATATTGTAAGCACAATATTAGCACTGGTTTGGAGGAGGTTTACGATACAGGAATATCATTGTAATCGCTTAGACATTTGGTGATATCGTTTTTAACTTTTCCTCGAGCCTTGCGTCTAAAGTCTTGGCCGCGAGTACTTACAGCAAGTCTTACCCTTTCACGTTGTCTAAATGATAATGGAGATGATGAACACTAACAAGGAGACACGAATGACGAAAGTTCTGGAACGGCGAACTGCTCTTCCCGCAGCAATGGTCTGCTCAATGGGAGCAGCGCTGATTCTCTTGCTGCAGGGATGCGGCTCCTCCCTGCAGCTGACAAGCAGATGGAGTGAGCACCAGATCCAGATCGACGGGAACCTGGGGGCATGGTCTGATTCGACACTGTTCGTTCAGAAGGACGACATACGCTGTGGCGTGTTGAACGACGGTGAGTTTCTCTATGTCTGCTTGATGTCATCCAAGCCAAACCTGGGGCGACAGATTATGGCCAGGGGGATGACCGTCTGGTTTGATCCTAATGGCGGAGAGAAGAAGACTTACGGAATTCGTTTCCCGATCGGGATGGGAAGAGGCGAAATGCCAACACGACCCGACGAAGAAGAAACCGATCAGCGCGGCAACAGGGTGGATGCGATGAGCCGCCAATCGCTCAGTGACTTTGAGTTCATTGGCCCGACAGAGAAGGATCTCCAGATGGTGCCGAGAATGGCGGGGCAAGGAGTTGAGATACACCTGACATCCACTCCTGAGCGATTTGTTTATGAACTGAAGGTCCCGCTTGCATACTCCTCAGCACATCCGTATGCGATCGAATCTCGTCCCGGCGCATCCATCGGAGTCGGGTTCGCGACAAATACCTTTCAGCGACCAGCAGCGGCAGAAGGTGGCGGCGAAGGTCGGGGTGAAGGAGGAGGTGGTGGTGGCGTCAGTGGTGGTGGGGGTGGAGGCGGACGAGGTGGAAGGGGTGGCGTTGGCGGCGGCCGGGGTGGAAGAGGTGGCGGCGCCAGTGCCAATCGCCAGAGTGCGGCGAACATTTCTTTCGATTTCTGGACGCGCGTCCAAATGGTGGAGAAACCACACTGACGGGATGAAATGAATGGAGGGGCTTTCATTGGGATGCTCTCCGCATCTCACAAGAAATGCCCCTCCTTCATCGATTCTTGGTACGTTATGCGCGTTTAAAGAACTTCTTTAGTTTTTTTCGAAACCCATCATCTTTCTTCCCTTCTTCCATCAACTTTCGCCAATCCTGCTCTTTGACCGGAGCCGTCACCGACGGGGTGCTTACCTTTCGCGTATCCTGCCGCCTGCCGGTCTGACCTGAGGAAAAGGTTCTTTTTCCCCTGTTGTCCCTTCTGTTGTTGTCCTGCCTGCTGTTGTCGCGCCTGTCGTTATCCCTTCTGTGCTTGGTTGGAGCAAGTGGCCTGGCAGTATGACGAGGATGACGACGCTCTTCCGGTTCTCTAGCATGGGCGGCTTCACCGCCAACGGGCGCTGGAGGCACGTCCTTCTTGATATGCTCAAAGCCCGGATAGCGCTTCAGTTCGTATTTCTTTCCGACGAAAAACTCAATGTTCTTCAGGTACTTCCGTTCCTGGTTCGAGACAAAGGTGAGAGCATCACCACTCAATGTCGCACGACCAGTTCGTCCGATGCGATGGATATAGTCTTCAGCGAACGCAGGCGTATCGAAGTTGATGACATGCGAGATTCCTTCCACATCAATCCCGCGTGCGGCAATATCTGTCGCCACCAGAACCGTATACTGCCCCTGCTTGAATCCGGCAAGCGCTCGTTGACGCTGGGCCTGGGTCCGATTTGCGTGGATGGCCACAGATTTCAAACCGTTCTTCTCAAGGCGACGCGAAATTTTGTCCGCACCATGTTTGGTCCGGGAGAACACAAGAACGCTGTCCATCTTTTGAGTTCTCAGAATATGCAACAGCAGCGTCAGCTTCATGTCCTGCTCAACGTTATAGAAATGCTGACGAATCGTTTCAACCGGTTGCTGTTGTTCGCCGACTTCGATCAGTTCAGGGTTGTGCTGAATAGAGGCAACAAGGCCCCTGATTTCCTTTGACATCGTGGCAGAGAACAGGAGCGTCTGGCGTTTCGCAGGCGTCTTCCCGATGATTGTACGAACGTCATTGATAAACCCCATGTCGAACATGCGATCTGCTTCGTCGAGGACGAGCACTTCGACGTGCGAGAGATCGATGGTCCGTCGATTGATGTGGTCCAGCAGGCGGCCCGGTGTGGCAATGACGATATCGACGCCGCGGCGCAAGTGCTTGAGCTGATTGTCCATATTGACGCCGCCGTAGATGGAGAGACTCTGCAGCGTTGTGAATCGACCATAGGTCGTGATGAAGTCTTCGACCTGCTGGGCAAGTTCCCGCGTCGGGGTAAGGACAAGCGCTCTGACATGTCTGTGCGTATGGTGACCGGGACTCTTGGTGAGATGATTGAGCAGGGGGAGCACAAATGCAGCGGTTTTTCCCGTTCCTGTCTGTGCGCAACCGATGATATCCTTTCCAGCAACCGCAAGCGGTATCGCGCGTGTTTGAATCTCGGTGGGGGCCGTGTAACCCGTTGCAAGAATACCCTGCACGAGTTGGTCTGAAAGACCAAGTTTTGAAAATGGCATAAATAGAAACCTTATAGTAAGTAGTACAGATGGTGAAACGCGCTGCGTAGGATGTTAAGGGGCTGTAACTGAAAGGAGTGCGGAGTGTGCAACGCTGCTGAACCCGTGCACCCACTTGGGATGCAAGCGAAGTTCTTCCCAACAATACCTTAGCTTCTTGTCATCAGAGAGCGAGTCTCGTGATCCGCTTCCGATGCTTGAGGCACGGATGCGGTGGCCGCGCGTAGCGGCACACATAAGATACGACAATTCGGCGAGACTTCCTATTGTATTCAGACGATTCAGTCGTGAGAGGAGCAAAGAGATCAGAAATCCCCGGAAAAAGCTCATCGGCAGGAAGCAGTGAGCTATTCCTCGACGGCGAGCCGATATCCGATTCCCGACTCGGTAAGCAGTAGTTTTGGATTTGCCGGATCATCCTCGATCTTCTTCCGCAACTGCCCGACGTAGACCCGGGTGTACTGAGTTTCATCGACATGCGTCGGTCCCCACACCTGCTCGAGGATAAATCGGTGCGTCAGCACCTTTCCTGCGTGGCGCACAAGAAGAGCAAGCATCGAGAATTCTGTCGCCGTCAACTTGACTATTACGCCAGATTTTTTCACAGTGCGAGCAGAGAGGTCAACTGACACACCCCGAAATTCGAAGAGGTCTCCCACTGGCTGCCCTGGACGATGACGCAGAGCCGTACGGACCCGCGCAAGAAGTTCTCCGGTCCTGAACGGTTTCAGCAAATAGTCGTCTGCTCCGGCATCGAGACAGGAGACGATGTCAGATTCAGAATCGCGCACCGAGAGGATGAGTACAGGCATCGACGACCATTGTCGTATCCTCTTGAGCACCTCCAACCCGTCCATGTCGGGCAAGCCGAGATCAAGAATCGTCAGTTCTGGACGATCCATCTCCGCCCGCCGCACCCCCTCCTGTGCGGTGTCGGCAAGCAACACCTTGTAGCCATTCGATTTCAACGTCAGCTCAAGCAAGCGGCGGATCTGTACCTCATCATCGATGGCGAGCACAACAGGTTTGTCACTCATCAGAGAACCCCGCATTCGGTTGTGCACTGGTTTCAAGCGGAAGGCGAATGGTGAACTTCGCTCCCCGATCGGGCAGGTTCTCGACAGTCATTGTGCCGCCATGCGCCTGCACGAATCCCTGTGCGATCGATAAACCGAGGCCAATGCCTCCTGTCTTCGAACCTGGTACACGGTAAAACTTCTCGAAGATGTTCTTGAGAGAATCCGGAGGAAATCCCGGTCCGTTGTCTGCGATCGTGACAATACACTCCTTCCCCTCAGCACTCGCAGTCACCGCAATGGTTGAATCGGTTTGAGTGTGCAGCGCAGCATTCCTCAGAAGGTTCACGAGAACCTGCTCGAAAAGAGCGAAATCGAGTTTGACAAGAGGGAGCGACGAGGAGACATTGATCGACACGTTGTGACCGGCGAGCTCTTTTGTCAGCTTGGCCCGGCATGAGTGAAGAACATCTCGCATATCGGTCCAGTCACGACGGGGCTGAATGAGCCCCGACTCCAGACGAGTCATGGCCAGGAGGTTCTGCACGATGTTGTCGAGACGTTCTGCGGCGGACTGAATTTCCTGAGCGAGTTCTCGCCGAACCTCAGGTTGACCGCCGACGTTGTCGTTAAGGAGGCTTTCGGATGCTCCTACCAAGGCCGTGATGGGCGTCCGCATCTCGTGCGAAATCGAATTAAACAATGTCGTGTACAAGCGCTCAGATTCAACGAATGCGATGGATTGCTTTGTCATCTCATTGAGAAATTCGCGCTCGAGAACAGAAGAAATCTGACTGAGGAAATTTTCCAGCAGGGCTTCCTGGTCAATCGAGAGGCGATTCCCCCCTTCTGTCTTGACGCCGATGACGCCGAGCGGATAGCGGGGACTGGAGAGTGGGTAGTAGGTGGCCTCTGCGAACGGAAGCGTTTCAGTAAACCTCCCTGCCCTCTTTTCATTCCAGTGAACCCATGCAGGCACACTGAGTTCCTTTTCGCTGGGCAGGTATGTGCTCGCAGGGTGTGCCTTGTTCACAAAATCGCCGTCGAGATCGCTCACGAAAACAGCAAGATCCGCATTGAAGAATTTTTTAATGTTTGCCACAGCAGCCTTAGCAACATCGTCCTGGTTTTTCGCGGAGGAAAGATCATTCGTCAGGGCATAAAGAGCGACAGCACGTTCCTCTCGAGAGCGAACCGCCTTTTCGCGCGCGCGGACGCGGACGGTCAGGATCCCGGTCACGGCCGCGACCGCGAAGTATGTCAACACCATGAGCAGATCCTGCTTCGTGGCAATGACAAATGTGAAACGGGGAGGTATGAAGAAATAATCCCAGGTGAGCACGCTCAGGATTGCAGCAAGTATAACCGGGCCGACTCCCATACGGAGCGGGAGCAACACCACGGTCAGTAGAAGGATGAGCGAGACAGTTTGATATCCCAGGAAATCGGTAAATGGGTAGCATACGGATGAAACGAAGAGAATAATCACGGCCGCGGCCGCGTACTGAGTCAGCCCGGACTGTATTTCCGGCACGACAATCCGCCACTTCGCGCCGCGATCCGCCGGCTCTTCTCCCGATGTCACGTGGACGTCAATGTCCGCGCTCAGTTCGAGCAATCGGTCGACAAGACTCTTCTGCCAAAACCATTTTTTGGTGCTCCTGCCCACAATGATTTGTGACGCGTTCTGTTCCCGCGCCACACGAAGCAGCGCTGCTCCAACATCTTCATCGGCCGTTGTGATAATCTCCGCGCCCAGCTCACGTGCAAGTGCAAGATTCTTTGCCAACTGATCCTTTTCGGATTCGCTGAGCGGACTCGATCGCTCGACGAACACTGCAATCCAATTCGCCTGCATCGTGAACGCGATACGACGTGCCCAGCGGATGATCTGCACAGCGCGCGGACTCGCTGTGAGTCCGAGAACCAGCCGATGGCCGGACTTCCAGGGTCCCCGGATGCGCTCGGTCTGCATGTAGTCCCGCAGCTGCCTATCGACCCGCTCCGCTCCCAACCGAAGCGCCATTTCCCTTAACGCAGTGAGGTTTCCAAGGCGGAAGAAATTCTGCACAGCGCGTTGCGATCGCTCGGGCGCGTAGACCTTCCCCTCTGCAAGCCTCTTTAGGAGTTCGTCGGGCGGCAGGTCGATCACTTCGAGTTCATCAGCCCGCTCGAATACGGAGTCCGGAACAGTCTCACGTACGATGGCCCCGGTAATCTGCGCTACCGTGTCGGCCCGGCTTTCGAGATGCTGAACGTTGAGCGTCGAGTAGACATCGATCCCGTTATCGAGAAGCTCCATCACATCCAGATAGCGCTTGGTGTGTCTGCTTCCCGGTGCATTTGTATGGGCGAGTTCGTCGACGAGAACCAGGCGTGGTGCACGCGCGAGGATTGTATCGAGATCCATTTCTTCGAGCGAAACACCGCGGTAGTCGGCTTTTTTCCGCGGTATGATGGTGAGACCAGTGACGAGCGCCTCCGTTTCGGCGCGGCCGTGAGTCTCCACGTATCCTATGACAATGTCGATCCCTTTCTTCTTCGCTTCCTGGCCTGCTTGTAACATCTCGTAGGTCTTCCCGACGCCCGCACACATGCCGAAGAAGATCTTTAACCTTCCCTTTCCCTCTTTCTCTTCCGCGCGTTTGAGCGATCGGAGGAGCGTTTCTGGATCGAGTCGTGTTTCGTCGCGGGTTGCCATACGTTGTTAATATAATGAAGAAGAGACGGAAAATCTCCCCTCGATGCAGGCGGGAAAACGGCGCCATGAATGAGAGGTGCTCCGAACGACAATGAAATAGCAAGCCGCCCCTAAACGGCAAGTCGAGGGGCGGGCCAACTGTATGGTGTGAAAACCCATGTTTAAGCGACTGTTAGAAGCGTACCAGAAGCGCTCCAATGAAGCGCGTTCCGGATTTCACAGGGTCAGGTGACCAACCCGAGGTTAGGGGCTTGGGACTGTAACCGTCCGGCGAAGTCGCGCCTCCCAGCCCGACATGCTGCTGCCTGACTTCCAGGCTCGAAAATTCACGCACGAACATGAGTCCTGCTACAGCCTAGACGAGTCAATTTTTGGAATCCGTGTGAGATCACTACACGCTCGCAGAGAATCACCTCTCAATTCTCACCCCAGCCCGACCAAGGAAGAGTGGCAGGGTGAAAGACTCAACACTGGCGCGCTTTTCTGGAACAGGCTTCGCGCAACCGGATGCTCGCGCCGGCCAGCGCCGCGAGGTCATTACCCGCGATCTCCTCGGCCTGACCTCGATCAAAAAGTGAGCGCGAGCGAGGTGACCGCGAACCAGTTATTATTTCCGAAGTCGCCGATCCTGTGTAACGGCCAGACCGCAGCGTCCGACCGGAATCCTCGCAACTCAGTCCGCCACAGCACCCTCGGGTCCAGCGTTATGTCAACGCCGAGCGAGCCGCCGGTCGTGCGGAAGGCATCGGGGAGGCCGGTCAGCACGATCACCTGATCGGGGTCGGCATACCGCTCAAGCCGGGCCACCACGCCTACGTTAGGGCAGAGTCGGTACTTGGCGAAGACGCTGGCACCATACCATGTCGCTGTCTTACCTCCAGGGGCGCTCCGGCTCTGCGTGCCCAGCGAGAACGTCCCGGCGAGTTGCCAGCGGCTCGACAGCGTGAGCTGCGCGATGAAGTCGTGATAGAGGCGATATTGCGCCGGCAAGCTGTCCGCGGCGACGTCACCGAAGAAGTTGTCGTACGAAAGGCTCAAGTACGGAGAAGCGACGTAGTCGACCCGGATCCCCACGGCGGGCGGGGTGTTGTAGTTAGAGATGTTCTGCCAGCCGTTGAGGATGTCGAGCTGGGCTGTAACCGCCGCGGAAGGCGTCCACGTCAGCTTGGCACCGGCCTCGTAGTACGGTGAGAAGTCGGCGATGAGGGACCTTGTGTACGCGAGATTATCTCTGGTAATCCAGCCTTCGAAACCGGTATGGGCGAAGAACACGCCGCCGTCAACCCAGAGCGTCCGTGAAATCTGGTATCCGATGACCGCCTCTTGAATGAACTGGCTCACTCCAGGGCCACTGATGTGCCCGATGTGTGGCTCGCCAGCGTAGTTCGCCTGGACGGACGTACCGAACTGAATGGCAAGCCGACCTCTGACCCTCGGGCCCGAGAGCTTGGCCTCGATGAAGCCCAGATTCACATTGAACTCGGCGTGCCGGGCCGGTTGGGTGGTATACGACCGATCAAAGCTCGCCGGCCGGCTGAAATCCCAAGCGTAGTACCCGTCGATGTAGGCGCCAAACGTGGTGATTGTGGTGGTGTCGGTGGATACGGGCGCGGGTACGGTGGTGTCCCCGGTTTGGGCGACTGCTCCGTGAGGCATGAATCCCACAATAAGAACGGCGATGAACCAGGAGGTCGGCCCGATCTGCCGGCGACGAGCGGGAGTGATGGTGATGCCGGAGTCTGGTGCCACGTGTTCGTCCTCTCTTGACATAGTGTATCCGTCTGGCGAATTCACATATCCCGTCCCGACACTCTGGAAGCAGTCGTTTACGCCTGAGTATGGACCGCAAGCTGCTCTACAGTCAAGGCCAAGCGTGCTGTCATCGCAAAGCCCGTCGAGATCGTTGCACCTTTAGAGAGGATCTCTCCTCAGTTTCTCGGCGCTTAGGCCGCCAATCACCGAGCCACTGAGTACCTCGATCTGCGCCCGCGTCTTGCCTGTGACCATTTTGATTCTCACCTTTGCCACCGATCTTCGCGGTCGCCCAAGGAAGAAATATCCATCGCCCGACAATCCGATCGGTCGTACGATGAGATATACTTCCCCGACAGAAAGGTTGGCACCCTCAGGAAATGTGATGTACACCTCACCGGACCTT
>Ga0187870_1004393_pt1 | contig 10220 bp, 9 predicted proteins | sample June2016WEW_13_1_3_FD_132974 | JGI IMG/M metagenome (GOLD analysis project Ga0187870, IMG submission 132974) | Peatland microbial communities from SPRUCE experiment site at the Marcell Experimental Forest, Minnesota, USA - June2016WEW_13_150 | ecosystem: Environmental > Terrestrial > Soil >... | reverse complement strand
TTTAAATAAACGACTCCATCAGATCGGAGATGATCTGCTCAAACTGGCCCGGTTTCTCGGTTTCAATTCGATTCCTGATTTGATCTACTCGCGCCCGCAGATCGGGATTTCCCAGATCGTCCAGCGAGCGATAATATCCGCTCCGCCTGCCGAGCCGGAAATTTTCTCTTTCGGCGCGATCCAGGGCGAGATAACGGTCGATGGTCGCCAGCATTCTGTCTTTTGCTTCGGGAAAGTCCCCCTCGAGCTCTTCCAGCAGGTTGAGTATATGGTCGCTGACCAACCGGCTGTGAATCCCATCAAGATTTTCAATCAGCAGCCTTTCCTCCGCTACGATCTCATCATCGCTCAGTAATTCCAGTTCGCCGCTTTCTATCTTCCGGTAGAGCGGCATGATCTTCAGCACCTTCAACGTCCGTACGCGGATGAAGTCCGGATCGATCTGGTTGAGAACCCTGGCCGTCTCAATCGCGTGTTCCCTCCACATCGATTTCCCGCCCAGGCCGGGCATAATGTATTCCGAAAGAGAAATTCCCGCTTCTTTGACCTTTCGACCCGCATCGATGTGGTCGCGCGCGGTTACTCCCTTTTTTACAAACTCCAGGAGTCGGTCATAGCCTGATTCCAGGCCCATGTGGATTCGCGAAAGGCCTGCATCATGAAGTTCCCGAAGCTCGTCGACAGTTTTTCGCGAGACGGTTTTAGCCCGCGAATAGGTTGTGATCCTTTCGACAGACGGAAACGTTTTTCTGAGATAAGCCAGGATCTCGACCAGGTCTTGTGTCCTCAAAATCAGGTTATTCGCGTCCTGCAAAAAGACATTTTTCCCGCCCCGGTAAAGCCAGAGAATGACGCTGCGGTATCCCTCCGGAAGGATATGCGGCCGGTTCAAGATGGAACTCGCCAGGGTCGCGGTAATTTCACCTCCGGACCCACTGCTCCACGAAAGCGACCTGATTTCGGATACCATTGCGTGAATCGTGTCGATGTCTTTTTTGACTTCTTCTACCGTTCTCGGAGTGAAGCGTTCGCCTTTATAAATGTGACAAAACTCGCAGTGATTCCAGGAGCAGTTCCTGGTCACTCTCAACAACAGGCTGTGCGCTTCACTTGGCGGCCGGATCGGGCCTTGCTCTATCTCGGGCATAGGTTGTCATTGTAAAATTCCGGGACAGGCTGCGCAATCCCCGAATTCGTCGAAGGGGAGGTCTTTCAAATGGGCTGCGAATTTGGGAATTGCGCAGCCAATCCCCGAAATCTGGAATCCAGCGATCGCGGCTCTGCTACTCAAACTTTATCCGGATATTCACGATCTCGGGGCGATTTCCAATGCGCACCGGGGGGCCCCAGGTGCCAACGCCATCGGATATATAATATTGCGTGCCGGCTATCTTCCTGTAACCCCAGGCGAGTTCATAAATGCCGTTGACGATGTAATTGATTGGCCACAGCTGGCCGTAATGCGTGTGGCCGGATAGCTGCAGGTCAATTCCTTGCACAGCCGCTTCATTGAGTTTAAACGGCTGATGATCCATAAGGATCACGGGATAGTTCCTATCAACACTTTCCATCAACTGGGCGAGCTCTTTCCTTTTGTGGAAGGGGGGGAACTGCGAACTGGACTGGTCCTCCCGGCCGACGAGAAAGAATGAATCCGCAACCTTGAGGCTCTGATCCCGCAACAGGGTCACTTTATGCTCGGCCAGGTAGGAGCAGGCCTCTTCTGCTCCACCGATGTATTCATGATTGCCGGTAATTGCAAAAACACCGAAGCGCGAATGGATACTCCTGAGCGACTCGCCCAGATTTTGCCTGATCACAGGGACTAATTCCTCGTCCACAATGTCTCCGAGCAGTAGCACGAGGTCCGGATCCATCCGGTTGATCTTGTCGACAATTCTGTCGAAACGCGACCGTCCCACGATAATGCCGAGGTGGATGTCCGATACGGCCACAATGTTGAGGTGTTTCAGTTTTGAGGCTTTTGCCGCGACAGAAAGATTCAGTGCAACCACTCGCGGAGTGATCGAATTGACGTAGCCGGCCAGAAGAACAATTCCGACCAGCCCCAGCACGCTCGCGCCGGTGACGTACTTCACTTTCCCGTAATTAGCCGTGACCGCGGCAGGGAAAAAAGGTAAAAAATTATTTGCCAGCCGCATCAGGTCAAGTGCGACCAGAGCGATCAGGAAATAAATCATTGCACCGAGCCAGAATGAACCGATCCAAACCAGTACGTCGGCCAAAGGTGAGGGCGCGAACCTTTCAAGAAGACGGCCGGCAGCGAAGGCGCACGTGATCGTCCAGAAAACGATAATGTAAGCCGTTCGCAGATTGGAGTCCGGCGGAATGGATTGCAATCCCCTGATGAATATATAGAGGCTGATCAGTCCGGTTATCAGAAAAAAAATGGAGAAGAATATTACCATGGTCATGGATTTCATATCGGCTGCTTTCCCCGCGCTCCGCGCTTAACGTGAAACAGACTCCACAAAACCAGCTAAGACTTTTATGAATCTATATTACAATTCCCGCGGAGGAACCAACGATTTTGGAAAAAACCATTATGAGGAAGATGTCAGCAGCTGCTGTGACTTGTTTTCTTATGCTTTTTTTTACGGCATCGTCTCACGTGTCCGGGGCTGCAGGCGCCCTGGCGCCGAATGAACTGGGGAAGGTGCTCATTTTGGAATACCACCTGATTCAACCGGAGCCGAGCGAATGGGCGCGAACGGCTCAGGACTTCAGACGCGATCTCGATCTGCTTTATAGTTCCGGCTACCGGACCCTTGCGTTGAGCGACTATCTTCAGGGGAAAATCGAAATCCCGGCAGGAACGCACCCTGTGATTTTCACATTCGATGATTCTTCTCCGGGCCAATTTCGCTATCTGGTCCGAAACGGCAAAAAGGAAATCGACCCGGATTGTGCGATCGGAATGCTTCTCGATTTCAGGAAGCGTCACCCGGATTTCGGCATGAAGGCGACCTTTTTTGTTTTGCCGGGCGCAAAGGAACCTCACAAGCTTTTTGGACAGCCGGAATTTGAGACGGAGAAATTGAAGGAGCTGGCGGCGTTAGGATTTGAGATCGGCAACCACACGCTTTGGCACGCCAATCTGAAGCATTATGATGCCGGCGTCGTAAGAAAACAACTTGCGTCTGCGGTTCAGGCAATTCAAGCGGCCGTGCCGGGATATAAAGTCCACACACTGGCTTTGCCCTACGGGGTTTATCCCAGAGAGCTTGCCTGGGCAGTAGACGGTTCGTACGGAAATACCACCTACCACAACGACGGAATATTAAAAGTGAGCGGCGGCCCGGCTTTTTCTCCATTTGATGCCCGCTGGGATCCGCTGCATCTGCCGCGCATTCAGGTCACCGGAAAGGCCCTGGAAAGGTTGGTTCACTATTTTGATCTTCACCCGAACGAGATTTTCGTCAGCGATGGGGATGCCGACAAGGTCAGTTTCCCTGCCGCCTTAAAGGCTGAATTCAATTCCAGAGGATTCAAGTCCCTGCGCGTCGTCGCCTATTAGTACCGTGCAGGAAACCGGTGGTCAGATCTTGAAAATTTACATTTTTTTAAATTTTCAAGATCTGATCCTGTCTCCCAATGCAAATTGCGACCGGCGCAAAAGTGACGTGGTGCTATGTGACCGATATGGAGGGCAATATTATCGAATTGCAGTCCTGGCCAAACTGACTCGCTCACCTATGCCATGCAATACCAACGAGGATTTCTGCCTGGTTCTGCGCAGATTCGGCATAGTAGCCGTGGGAGCCGTAATCATATAGCGACTTGTTGGACCAGCGCGTATATCGCAGCTCAGGCGAGAATCTCAGGTGCCAAGCTTTGAAATCAACTCCACCGCCCACCACTAATCCGGAACTGTCATTATAATTCGTTGAGTAGGTTGAATGTGAAAGCGTCGGGTTCGACGGACCACCGTATGGATTGATACAGCAAAAGGCAGTCAATGTGCCGGAACCGGTTATATGGCGGAATGCATATCCGCCCGAAACATAGGGAGCCGGGAGCTTCCGTGACAAGCGATATTTTGCGAGTATCGGGAACTCCCAGGAATTGGAACGATCCCTTGAAATACCCCAATCGCCGGCAAAATCCATGGAATAGGAACTGGTACCCAAGCGTTTATACAGCGCATCAATTTCCAAACTCAGGCGGTGCGGCAGTTTGAATTCCACAGTCGGCCCTAACGTGTAGCGTTTCGATTCAGAAACCTTAGTGCCTTCACCCCCGGACTCAAGATCATCGTTTAGTCGGATCCCTCCCTTGACGCCAAGGGAAACTCGTTGGGCAAATGCCGTGGCGGTGAACAGTCCGGCGAATAAAAGGAATATTGCGTAGCGCATTAGGGTTTTTCCATTTACGATTCCGGCTATTTTATCAGAGAAGACGGATGCTGGTCCGGGGATTACAGTCACTTCGATATTGATCTCCCCCAAATATTTATGCCACCTGTCAGCCCACATCCTGGGCGATTTGCTTTTCATAAACCAATTTCTTGTAAAGACGGCTTGATTTGCCCCCTCCCAATATTTTCCCCAGCAGATCGCACTCGGCATCGGCCCGTTGCATACCGTGCAGTTCGTTTGCCAGCAGGTGCCCAAAGAATACTCGATCAGCCGATCCGCAGTTTCTTTGCGAGGCACTCATGCATGTCACCGACGTTCTTGAACGTCAGAAGCTCTCTCTGCTCGAAAGTGATCCCAAATCGTGATTCGATCGCTACGATGAGCATGGCATGGGACAGAGAATCCCAACCGTCAACGTCGTCAGCGGTTGTGTGGGCCTCTATCTGAATGTCATCATTGTCAAAAACCTTGCAGAACACGGCGTTCAGATCCTTCCAGAGATCCATGTCATTGCCCCACTATTCCGTTTCGAATGTCGAGAGGTCACCGACTGGTAGACCAAGGTACTGGGCTTTCAGCACTCTTCGCAGAATCTTGCCAGCGTTGTTCTTTGGCAGGGAACTCACAACGACGATTTCTTTCGGCATCGCGATTGCCGACACCCGATTGCTGACATAAATCTTTATCTCCAGATCGAGTTCCTTTGACCATTGAGCGTTTTTCCGCAGCACTAGAAATACAACGACCTTTTCAAAGAGCATTTCATCTGGGGCAGCGATCGCCGCCGATTCGGCGATTTGCGGGACCTCCAACAAGACGCTTTCCACCTCAAAGGGACTGATGAGGTGTCCTGCGGAATTGATGACGTCATCGCTGCGTCCTGCAAACCAGAAGTAGCCGGACGAGTCCCTCAAGGCCGTATCGCCGGTGAAGTAAAACCCGTGCTTGAACCTCGCACGGTATGCGGTCTCATTGAAGAGGTACGTGGCGAACATAGAGTCCCAACCTGGCTTCAGGCAAAGGAATCCCCGTTGGCCATCCCCGGCAGGTTGGCCATCCCCGGATAGGACGGCGGCATCGACGCCATCTACCGGTTTTCCCATGGAGCCAGGCCTCACCTCCATGCCGGGCTTGTTGGAGATCATGATCCCGCCAGTCTCCGTTTGGAACCACGTATCGTATATATCGCGCGAGAAGACCCTTCGTGACCATTGTATTACTTCCGGGTTCAGGGGTTCCCCCACACTGAAGATGTGCTTCAAGTGTGAGAAGTCAAACTGCGCATAAAAACTGTCCGGCTCTTGCATGAGCATGCGAAGGGCTGTGGGCGAGGTGTAGAAGACCGTGACTCTTTGCTCCGACAAGATCCTCATCCATCCCTCAGGGGAGTACTTCCCCGCGAAGTGAACCTGGCTGACTCCCAAACTCCAGGGACCCACGATGCCGTACGACGTTCCCGTGATCCACCCCTGGTCCGCGGTACACCAGTACACCTCTGCCGGGCTCAGGTTGAGAACCTGGGTCGACGTCCTTCGAATGTGGGTCACGGCCCCGTGAACGTGGATCACGCCCTTGGGTTTTCCTGTGGACCCGGAGGTGTAGTGAAGAAAGGACGGAACGTCCGGCGGCGTGCGTGAGACTGAGTACGATGGAGAAGCTTCTCCCATGAGCTTCTTGAAGCTTAGGATGCCATCAGGCTGATGTTCGTTGAGGTCGATGCACATGACGCACGTGAGGTGGGGCAGCTTCGACCGTATGGCAGAGACCTTCTTGAGGAGGCTCTTCTTTGTGATGAGGCACTTTGCCCGTGCGTCACCGATTCGGTCAAGGAGCGCCGCTTCGCCAAAGGTTGAGAAGAGAGTGCCGGCAATTGCCCTGAACTTCAGGATGCCCAGAAGCGCGAAGAATTGCTCGGGCACCTTGGGCAGGAAGGTGAAGACGACATCGCCTTTGGAAAGGCCGAGTTCCTGAAGGACATTCGCGAATCTGTTTGATTGAGTGTCAAGATCGCGAAACGTGAAGTTCGTGACCTCCATGGACGGTGAAACGAGGCTGAACGCCGTTTGCGAGGACCTGCCGTCCTCACACTGTTGCGTCGTACAAATGTAGCCGATGTTGTACTGGCCGTCGCTTATTCGGTCTGCGCTCATGGTTCTTCCCTTGGTCTTCGTCCCCTTGCTGTGGAAGTCATAGTTTGCCTGCGCTGATTCTCTCCGCAATCAGCTCAGAAAAGACCGTCCGCCCTTTCGTGGACATATGCCATGAATCGGCGAAATACTCGTAGTTCGACGAGTCAAACTCATTCTCGGAGAAATCGACGTAGGTCATGCCCTTGGGCAAGATCAGCGCCTTCAGAGCTGCCTTCGCGGCCAGGAACCTGGGCCCGTGTTCCCTTGTGATGGGAATCGGCGGCTCGACATAGGTGAAGGCGATCCGATTCCGGACCAGTGTTTGCTGCACGGCGAGAACCGCCTCCTCCAGGATGCGCTCAGCCCGGCCCCCGGCCGCCGAACCATCTTCAGAAATGGAAGCAAACTCCTTGCGGGTCATGGGTGGCATATACTTCATGCTTGTGTACCCACCATGATAGGACAGCGCATCAAGGAATTTGCAAGTGATGGGATATGAGAGAACTGCATCATTTGATGAGGTGATCAGTAAGTCCCATATGGATGTCCACCTGTCCGCGCCATTGGAACCACGAGCCACCAGCTTGAGGATATCGATCTTCAGCGGATATGGAGCGTCAAAATAGAGGCGCTCATCGTAGAGTCGATTCTCTTCTAAGATAGACATCGGAGATGCCTCGATGATGACCTTCCCCACGGAGACATCGGACAACCCGCATAGGTAGGCGACAACTTTGCTCATGTACTCGGGGTTGAGGCCGTTGTAGGCGAGAGCGTACACCGTCTTGCCCGTTTGTCGCTCCATTGCGGCAGGATCGTAGTCCTGACGCGTGAGGGACGAGCCGATGAAGAGGTAATCGATTCTCTTCAGCCGAAGAGCGCCGCGGATGCCGCTAGTCGAAGGAGCAATCACACTGGAGGCAAAGAACTTTGCCGTCGTGAAGAGCACCAGGACAACAAGCACTCCGGCTAGGACCACAACACAGTCTCTGGCGAGTTTCCTCATGGGGCCCCTAGAACTTCTGGTAGATGAAGCTTCCGCTTCCAAGCGTCAACATGAGCACCATGCAGCACATCCCGATCCAGAACGCGCCGCGAAGCGCCCGGGCTCGGGCAAAATCCGCCAAACCCTTTCCGCGAAAACGCTGCAACTCTATCGCAGCAAAGAAAGCCAGCAGGGCACATGTGACGATGAACTTGCCGAGTGCGCTGCTATCGCCGTAGAGCAGGATCGCTGATGGGAGGTTCCGCAGGCTCAAGCCCACGACGAAATGGGTGATAACATACCAGGCGTCGTGAATAGTTCTCGAACGAAAGAGAACCCAGGACAGACATACGAGATGAAATGTCACCAACATGCGCAGGCCGTCCGGTGGCAGCCATACGGGAAGGCGCGCCTTCTTGCAGAGCGCGGCCCATTTACCCCTGAGCAATACGGAAAGGCCCATGAGCGCGCCTTGCAGCGCACCCCAGACAAGGAATGTCGCGGTAAAACCGTGCCAGAGACCGCACAAAGCGAAGGCAATCAACAGCGCCGCAGCAACTCCCCATTTCCCGGCGCGCCGGAATCTGAGTTGCAGCGGCCTGAATATGTAGTCCAGAATCCAGCTCGAGAGCGAGATGTGCCATCGGCGCCAGAAATCGGTTACCGAGATCGAAAGATACGGCGTGCGGAAATTCAGCATCAGGTTGATGCCAAAGCAACGGGCGACTCCCCTCGCTATGTCGGTGTAGCCGGAGAAATCACAATAGATTTGCATGGCGTAGAAATAAGTAGCGATTATCAGTGGCCATCCCTGATAGTTCCCGCTGCTGCCGTAGACCGTGTTTACATATACTGCCAGCCGATCTGCGATAACGACCTTCTGGAATAATCCAAAGACAATGAGCTTGAGTCCCTGCCGTATGGCCGTGGGATCTGCCTCCGGGGAGGCGGCGAGTTGTGGTAGAAATGCGCCGGCCCGTTCGATGGGTCCTTGCAGCAGCTTGGGGAAAAACCCGAGGTACAGCGAGAAATGACCCAAATGGCGTTCTGCGGGGATGCGCTCCAGATACACATCCATGAGGTACGAGATTGCCTGGAACACGTAATATGAAAGCCCGATCAGAACAATCCAGCTTGTGGCAGAAGGCGGTGGGGCAATCCCGAGCACTCTGTTTGCGGCGCCAAAGAGGACCGTGGTGGACTTTGAAGCGATGAGCAGTGCCAGATTAATGGCGATTCCGAGGATCCAGACCACCCTTTTCTCGCGAGCGTCTGTGCGAGAACGGAGCAGAAGCCCAAAACCGTACGTAACGATTGTCACCGCCGCGAGCGCGAGTATGGCAGCCGGCTGAGAGAAGGTGGCGAGGAAGAGATAACTCGCCACAAGGAGAACGATCCATCGTCGCCGTCCTCCGACGAACGTGAATACAATCCATGTTATCAGAACAAAGAGATAGTAGATTGGAGAAGTGAAGTTCAGAACGCCACCTCGTGGCATCGAAGTCGGCCCTCCGCGTCACAGATGCTCTAGTGGCCTGTAACAATTGAATTGCTAGTGATCGCTGCCGAGCGCTGAAAGCGCGGCGCAGCAAAGCCCAGGGCGGAGGCCGCGAAGCGAGCCGAAGCCCTGGGATGCATCGGTGCACGGAAGCCCTGTAAGGGCGACACAGGCTCTTCTTGTTTCGCCCTTACAGGGCTCAATTCGATCCCATGGTGGCCCCAGGGTGTAAGAGCCCGCTGTCGCGGCCTCTTACACCCTGGGCTTTGCTGCGCCGCGCCTTCGGCGCTTCGGGTGAAATTTTCTAGCAATCCCATTGTTACAGGCTCCTAGTTCGCTTGGTTCGGGTGCCACCCCACCATAATATGGAAAAGGTCGCCAAACACAAGAGGAAGCTGGTGGGACCCTTGGAGTTGATCCTACACATCAACGGTCCCACGCGACCAGCCGAGGTGTTTTTAAACTGCAGGATATCGAACAAGGAATATTGAATTTTGAAGTGCCGGCGGTGCTGTCTGGGTTGTGCGCACTTCTGCGGTCGGAAATTCCTTGTTCAATATTCTAGATTTCAAATATGTCTAGATAGATATTAGATGATGTTTTCGGTTCTTCGGATGATGTCGTCCTGGCAATCCCTGTTAAGCTCGACGAAGTAGGCCGAGCAGCTGGCGATACGAACAACGAAGTCGCGGTACGAATCCGGATCGTTCTGCGCGGCGGCCTGAACAGAGAAATGTTAGCGCTCGATTCGTAAAAGCAAGCTTATTGAATGGAGATCGGAATGAAAGCTAAAGGAACCTACACAGTGAAAAAGTGGGAAGAGTCAACTTATCAACAAATGACCCCCGAAAAGAGGATGACAAAGGCCTCTGTCGAATACAGTTTCAATGGAGAAATTGAAGGCAAGGGCTTAGTTGAATATCTGATGTTCTATTCTCATTTTGACCCGAAAGATCAACACAAATCCTCCGCTTCTTACGTAGGACTCATATATTTTGATGGAACATTATTAGGAAAGTCGGGAGGTTTTGTGCTCGAAGACAACGGCACATTCGAAGGTGGAGCCGCAAAATCGACTTTGAGAATCGCTAAAGGCTCAGGCACCGGTCAACTCGATGGGATTCATGGAAATGGAATATATCTGGCCAATCGAGAGGGTTGTCACATTGAGTTGGAATACAACTTCAAATGACGGCCCCTGATTCAGAGATAAATGGGGACGCCACCTT
>Ga0187870_1004391_pt1 | contig 10221 bp, 3 predicted proteins | sample June2016WEW_13_1_3_FD_132974 | JGI IMG/M metagenome (GOLD analysis project Ga0187870, IMG submission 132974) | Peatland microbial communities from SPRUCE experiment site at the Marcell Experimental Forest, Minnesota, USA - June2016WEW_13_150 | ecosystem: Environmental > Terrestrial > Soil >... | reverse complement strand
CTGGACAGTGACCACGATTGCAGGGTCGCCGGGAATTGCCGGCAGCGACGACGGGACCGGCAGTTCGGCATTGTTCAACTATCCCGGCGGCATCGCGGTGGACGAGACCGGCAATCTCTTCGTGGCGGATAGCTTCAACAATGCGATTCGAGGCATCACGCCCACCGTTTCCGCCGGGCACACCAACTGGGTGGTGACCACCATTGCCGGCACCACTCTGAAGGCTGGCAGCGCCGATGGGACCGGGGGCGTGGCGCAGTTCAACACTCCCTACGGCATCGCGGTGGACCAGGGGGGCAATCTCTATGTGGCGGATAGCTCGAACAACACTATCCGCAAGCTGAGGCCAGGCGCTGGTGCCGGGCAAACTCAGTGGCTAGTGACCACCCTGGCGGGGTTGGCTGGCAAGTGTGGCAGCGCGGACGGGACCGGCAGCGGGGCGCGGTTCGACTCTCCCAGCGGCATTGCGGTGGGCAGCATGGGCAGCCTCTACGTGGCGGATTGCGACAACAACACCGTGCGGATGGGCTTCTCCCCGCCATTGATTGTCTTAAGTGCGCCGACCATTACTGCTGGCCAGGCGCAGATCAGTTTTTCGCTCCTTTCCGGCTCGACCGCTTCGTTTCAGTTGTTGAATGCCAGCCGGGCGAGCGGGCCTTGGACGACCAACACCACCGCCGCTTTGGCCACGAACCGGCCGGGCGCCTCTTACACCTTCACCGTGCGGCTCCCCCCAGACTCCGCGCAGTTCTATCGCGTGCAGTGCCCGTGACCAGGCGAGGCTGCCGGGCGCCGGGTTCGGGGTACGGCCAGCAAACAAATCGGGCAGAGTCAACCAATTTCCGCTTCTAAGAGAACTTGATTTAAGGTTGACCGATGGTGCCTAGAGCGGTTTGATGTCGAATTATGAGAACCAGACTCTTCTGTCTCGTGACGGCGGCGGCTTGGGCCTTGGCCGCCTCCAGGTTGTCGGGCGCAGAGGCTGCGGCGGACGAACCGGAACCGCTCAAGCCCATCGGCGAGGCCAAGGGCATTCATCCCGGCCGGGTGGTCTGGGTGCATGATCGGCAAGCGGTGGATTGGAAGGGGCCGGGGGACGGGCACTGGTATGAGGGGAACCACACCCGGCAGGAGCGTGTGGACGGCATGATGTCGCGGGCGGTGCGCGAGTTGAGCGGGGAGCCGACCGTGGCCAAGGCCTGGGACGGTTTGTTCCGGCACCTGAACCAGGCGCGGGGCAAGGGTGCGGTGGGCTATCAACCGGGGGAGAAGATCGTGATCAAACCGAACTGGGTGGGGATGATCTGGCGGGAGGGGGCGGTGGACGCGGAGACCTACACGCTGAGCAAGCGACAGGATTACATGAACACGTCGCCGCAGATGCTGGTGGGGCTGCTGCGGCAGTTGGTGGGCGTGGTCGGGGTCAAGGAGGCTGACCTGTCGGTTTGTGACAGCCTGGCCTACCTGGTTAACGAGTATTATGACATCCTGCACAAGGAATTCCCGAACGTGCAATATGTGGACTACGCGGGGAAATTCGGCCGCCTCAAGGTCAAGGCCTCTGCGGTGCCGGTTCACTGGAGTTGCCGGCCGCAAGGCAAGACGCCGGACTACTTGCCCACCTGCTTCGTGGAGGCGGAGTACCTGATCAACTTTGCCAACCTGAAGGCTCACGTCGCCACGGGGGTGACACTCTGCGGCAAGAACCACTTTGGCTCGCTGGTCCGCTGGCCGGCCCAGGAAGGTTATTACGAGCTGCATCACAATTCCTTCGCCAAGGAAGAAAAGCTCTACCGGGAACAGGTGGATTTGATGGGGCACGAGCAGCTTGGCGGCAAGACCGTGCTTTACCTGATCGACGGGCTGTTTTGCGGCAAGCATCCCGTGGATGCGGCGCCGCGCCGGATGAGTCTGCCGCCCTGCAACGGAGACTGGCCCAAAAGCCTCTTCGCCTCCCAAGACCCCGTGGCCATCGATTCGGTCGGCTTCGACTTCCTCCGGAGCGAGTACGACGATTTCCCCCGGCGGCGCGGGGTGGATGACTACCTCCACGAAGCGGCGCTGGCGGAGAAGCCGCCGTCGGGGACATTTTACGACCCGGATCATCCCCTGCCGGTCAAGCGCCTGCGGAGTCTGGGGGTGCACGAGCATTGGAACAATCCGACGGACAAGCAGTATTCGCGCAATCTGGGGACGGGCAACGGCATTGAGCTGGTGGCTGTGGACCTGAGCGGTTCCCCGAGCAAAGCGAGCGGCGCGGCACCCTAGCGCGCGGATTCCTGGCGCGGCGCAGCCGCAGCCGAACGGGCAGGGACGCGGGGAATAAGGTCCCGACGTGTGGGGACGCCTTCCTGGCATTCTTCGGACCAAGGAGTGGGACGCGGCCTGCCTGCCGGCGGGCAGGTGGAACGCGTCCCTACCAGAGAATCTTCGCCGCCCGCGAGCATTCCAGACTATAGCAGTGCGGCCCCGGGCAGCCGCAACCGGGGCGAGATGGGAGTCGAAAATTGTAGATTGTTCACTGTCGGTTTTAAATTGAGCGACCTCCGGCCCTGGCGGCCGGCCGAGGCGGTCCGATAACTCACGCGGTGTGATAGGCGCACCCGAGCTACAATTTACAGTCTGGAATTTTCAATTTATAATTGCCGATAAGTCTTGACATTCCCGTTAACATTGGCAGAGTTCGCGCGATGAATTCAATTCTCAACTTAACAGTGAAGCAACTACGGAAGGCAGCCGACCTCCAGGAAAGGATTGAGGCGCTGCAAGACAAAATGCAGCAAGTCCTCGGCCCTCCGGCGCCGACTGAGGCTCCAGCGGCGCGAGGGCGAAAGAAGCGAAAGCTCAGTCGAAAGGGGCTGGCCAACATTCGGGCGGGGGTCAGGAAGCGGATGAAGGCAAGAGCACGGGGGGCTGCCCAGCCGGCTACAGTAGCAGTAAAGCGCAGGCGGAAAATCAGTGCGGCGGGGAGAAGGGCCCTGTCTGCCGCTGCCAAAGCGCGGTGGGCCAGAGTCAAAGCTGCCGGGAAGAGCAGGCTATAAAGTTGTTGGTGTTGACAAGGCGCAAGGTTTGCGCGCTGGGTTCTCATTTGGGGAGACCCTCCAACTGGGCCGGTTGCCTGTTCCATTGGCCCGCTTGGTCTGGGCGGTCGGTGGCCTCGTCAAGCCGGAGCATGCGCTGGCCAGTTGCGCGCGCCGCGAGTATGGCCAAGTGGGCAGTCGGTCTGGCAGGCCGAGGCCGCGGGGCTTGCGGAGACGGTCGCTGCTTCGAGGCTGCGAGCCGGGGTGAGTCGAGCAGGCCAAGTCCCGGCGCGCCAGGAACGGACCGGCAATGCACTGTCGGTCTGTTGTGAAGGACGACCGGAAGTGGTGGACTGGCAAATGGAGTTCACCGCCAGCGCACCTGCTTGAACAAAACCTTGCCCTTTGGACCCGGACCTGTTTGAGTCCGGGGCCTACCGATGGACAAGCCGATGTTTCGCTGGGGCATTCTGGGGGCGGCGCAGATCGCCAGGAAGAACTGGAAGGCCATCTGGAACACGAAAAACGGCATCATCACCGCTGTGGCCAGCCGCGAGCTGGCGCGCAGCCGCCGTTTCGTTGCCCAGTGCCAGGCGGAAGCCCCGTTCGCAACGGCCCCCAGGGCCTTGGGGAGTTACGCGGAGTTGCTGGCGGCGGCGGATATCGACGCGGTTTATATCCCGTTGCCCACGGGAGTTCGCAAGGAATGGGTGCTGCGGGCGGCGGGCGCCGGCAAACACGTGCTCTGCGAAAAGCCCTGCGCCGCCAGCGTGGCGGACCTGGGGGAAATGCTGGCGGCTTGCCGGCACAACCACGTCCAGTTCATGGACGGCGTCATGTTTATCCACAGCCGGCGCCTGGAGCAGATGCGGCAGGTGCTCAACGACGGGCAAACGATCGGTCGCCTCAGGCGGATTACCTCCGCCTTTGCTTTCAATCAATCCGAAGAGGTTTTTGCCTCCAATATACGGGCCCGGAGCGAACTTGAGCCGCACGGCTGCCTGGGTGACCTGGGCTGGTATTGCATTGGTTTTGCCCTTTGGGCCATGGACTGGAGACTGCCGCGACAGGTGACCGGCCGCGTTCTGGCGGAGGCCAAACCCAAAGACGCCCAGGCGCCCGTGCCCACCGAATTCTCCGGCGAACTGTTTTTCGAGGGCGGGGTTTCCAGCAGCTTTTATTGCTCGTTCATTACCGAGATTGAGCAGTGGGTGGAGCTCAGCGGCACGCTGGGGCACCTTCGGGTGGCTGACTTCGTCCTGCCGTTTTTAGGGAGTGAAATCGCCTTCGAGACCGGCAACCCCAGGCACTGCGTGCGGGGCTGCGATTTCAACCTCGAGCCAAACCTCCGGCACTGGACGGTCAAAGAATCCAGCCACAGCCATCCCAGCGCCCAGGAAACCCAACTCTTCCGCCATTTCACCGACCAGGTTCAGTCCGGCAGGCTAAACGACACCTGGCCCCAAATGGCTTTTAAGACTCAACAGGTGCTGCAGGCCTGCCGTGAGTCCGCCAGTTCAGGCGGCCAAATGGTGGCGCTGGGCCCGGCTTAGCCGTTTGTGTGGAACTCCGCATAAAGGGCTAAGTTGGCCAGCAAACGCGTCCTGAGGAAGGAGGCTCTCCGATACGTCCTCCGGACATTGTAACGACAAAAGTAAACTCCTATGTGTCCTCTGAGTTCCCATCCGTCGGACGGCCCCCCCACGAAGCTTCCATCGGCCCTGCTGCTGGCGGCCGCGTGCGGGGTGCTCGCACTGCCCTGCTCGACCGCGGCGCAAGACCAATCTGGCCTGGCGTTGCCGCCGGGCGTTAAAGCGGTGTGGGACCCGGCCAAGGCCTGGCGCGAGACCACTCCCACCCGCGAACGCGTTTGCATCAACGGGCTGTGGCGCTGGCAGCCGGCAGCGGATAACGCCCTCCAAGTGCCCACCGCGGCTTGGGGTTACTATAAGGTGCCCGCCTGCTGGCCCGGCAGCCAGGACTACCTGCAGAGCGACTACCAGAGGCTCTACCCCGACCCGAGCTGGAGGAACACGAATCTCAGCGAGGTCCAGAGCGCTTGGTACGAACGCACGATCACCATCCCCCAAGATTGGGCCGGCCGGCGCATCGCCCTGGATGCGGAGTACCTGAATTCCTATGCGGCGATCTATGTTGACGGCCGGAAAGTGGGCCAGGTCCGCTTCCCGGCCGGCCAGGTGGACCTCTCCGCAGCGGTTCGTCCGGGCGCCACGCATGTCCTAAGCCTGCTGGTGGTGGCGATGCCGCTCAAAGCCGTGATGGAGTCGTACAACGACACCAACACCGCCAGACAGAAGAAGGGCAGAGTCGAACGCCGCGGCTTGTGCGGCGACGTCTGGCTGATCGGTGAGCCGGCTGGGGCGCGACTCTCTGACGTCAGGATCGACACCTCGTTCCGCCAGAGCCAGATCACGTTCGAAGCCGGGCTGCAGGGGCTGGCGGCCGACGGGCGCTACAAGCTGCGGGCCCGGGTCCGCGAGCAGGGCCGCCAAGTGGTGGAATTCACCGGCCCAACGTTCCCCGCGCGCGAGGTGAAAGACGGCCGCGCGACCTTCACGGCGTCGTGGAAGCCGCCCAAGCTGTGGGACATCCACACGCCGCAGAACCAGTATGCCGCCGAGGTGTCGCTGCTCGACGCGGGAGGCCAGGCGGTGGACACCGCGACGCCGGTGCGGTTCGGGTTCCGGGAGTTCTGGATTCAGGGCCGTGACTTCTACCTGAACGGCACCCGATTGTACCTGTCGTTGGTGCCCCTGGACAACGCTCAGGTGGGAGCGGCGTTGGCGACCTACGCCGGGGCCAAGGAGAGCCTCCTGCGCCTCAAGAGTTTCGGGATCAACTTCGTCTATACGCACAACTACGGCTGCGAGCCCGGCTCGCACCTGAGCTTCGCGGAGGTCCTGCGCGCGGCGGACGACACGGGGATGCTGGTGGCGTTGTCGCAGCCGCACTTCAGCGTGTACGAGTGGCCGACGCCAGACGCCGACCAAACCAACGGCTACGCACGCCACGCGGCGTTTTACGTGCGCGTGGCGGGCACCCACCCGTCCGTGGTTTGCTACGCGATGAGCCACAATGCCACAGGTTACAACGAGGATACGAACCCCCTGATGATGGACGGGAAAAGCAATCCTCGGGACCAGTGGGCGGACCGCAACGCCGCCCGCGCGTTGCGCTGCGAAGCCATCGTCAAGCGCCTGGACCCCGCGCGAATCGTCTATCATCACTCCTCGGGTGACCTCAGCGCGATGTACACGCTCAACTTCTACCCCAACTTCGTGCCGATTCAGGAGCTGGACGACTGGTTCGAGCACTGGTCGAGCGCGGGGGACAAACCGATGGTCCTGGTTGAGTACGGCGCCCCGTTTGGGTGGGACTGGGCCATGTACCGCGGCTGGTACAATGGCCGGCGCGAGTTCGGCAGCGCCGCCGTGCCGTGGGAGTATTGTATGGCCGAATGGAACGCTCAGTTCCTGGGCGATGCGGCCTACCAGATCAGTGACCGGGAAAAACGCAACTTGCGGTGGGAGGCGCAGCAGTTCCGCGCGGGGCGCGCCTGGTACCGCTGGGATTACCCCTACCCGGTGGGCGACGCGCGGTTGGACGAGATGCAGCCGGTGCAAGCCGCCTACACGACCGACAACTGGCGAGCGTTCCGCGCCTGGGGCCTGTCGGCCAACTCGCCCTGGGAGCACGACCGCTTCTGGACATTGCGCGACGGCTTCCAACCCCGCCGCCAGGAGCTGCCGGTCGACTGGGATAACCTGCAGCAGCCGGGCTACAGCCCGGACTTCATCGACCACACCTACGCCCGCTTTGACCTGGCTTACCAGCGGTCCGACTGGGTCGCCTCGCCCACAGCCAAGTCGTTGCTGCGCAATAACCTGCCGCTGCTGGCCTGGATCGCGGGCAAGCCGGAGCACCTCACCACCAAGGACCACACCTTCTACCCCGGCGAAACCATCGAGAAGCAGTTCATCGTGATCAACAATTCCCGCCTGACGGTGACCGGCGAGGCCTCATGGTCGGCCGACCTAGGTCCGGCGGTTGGGGGTGCCAAGCAGGTGGTCGTTCCGACCGGCGACCAGGCGCGCGTCCCGGTGCAACTCAAGCTGCCGGCCGACCTGGCGCCGGGCAACTATCAGATCGCCGCGATCTTCAGGTCCAGCACCGGAGAGAGCCAGGAAGACTCCTTCACGCTGCAGGTCATCCCGCGTGCGGCGCCGCCACGCCCGGTCTCGAAGATGGCGCTCTTCGACCCGCCCGGCCAGACGACGAAATGGCTGGCCGGGCTGGGCGTGAGCTGCCAACCGGTGGGTGCCGCTGCGGACCTTTCGGGCTTCGACGTGCTGCTGATCGGCAAGGGCGCCCTGACCGTGGACGGCGCGGCGCCCGTTCTCAAGCGGGTGCGCGAGGGGCTGAAGGTGGTCGTGTTCGAGCAGACCGCCGAGGTGCTCGAGAAGCGGCTCGGCTTCCGGGTCGAGGAATATGGCCTGCGGCAGGTCTGGCCGCGCGTGCCGGACAGCCCGCTGCTGGCCGGCCTCAAGAGCGAAAATCTGCATGACTGGCGCGGCTCTTCCACCCTGCTGCCGCCCACGCTGGGCTATACGTTGAGTCCGCGGTACAACGGGGCGCCGACGGTACGCTGGTGCGGACTGGAGGTCACCCGGCTGTGGCGGTGCGGCAACTGGGGCAACGTAGCCTCGGTGCTGATTGAGAAGCCGCCCCGGGGTGACTTTCTGCCGATCGTCGACGGCGGCTACGCCCTCCAGTACAGCCCGCTGCTCGAATACCGCGAGGGCCGCGGGTTGGTCCTTTTCTGCCAGATGGACGTGACCGCACGGACCGAGAGCGACCCGGCGGCCGAGACACTGGCGGGCAACATTCTGCGGTATGTCGAGGCCTGGCGCCCAGCCCCACGGCGCACCGCGGTGTACGCCGGCGAACCCGCCGGCCTGGCTTGGCTGGCGGCCTGCGGGGTCGAAGCTGCGCCATTCAAAGGCGAGCCGCCGGCGGCGGATCAGGTGCTGGTGGTGGGACCGGGTGGGGGCCGCGAGCTCGCGGCCCAGACCCCGGCCACCGGTGCGTGGGTGAAGGCGGGCGGCCACGTCCTGGCCCTTGGACTGGACCAGGCGGAGGCCAACTCGTTCCTGCCAACGAAGGTGACGATGCAGCCCACGGAGCATATCGCTGCCTGGTTCCCCCCTTTCAGTGCCCATTCGCTGCTGGCCGGGGTAGCGCCGGCGGACGTGCACAACCGCGACCCGCGCAAGCTGCCCCTGGTGGTGGGGGGCGCGACGGCCTATGGCGACGGGGTGCTGGCAGCGACGGGCAACGTCGTCTTCTGCCAACTCCCGCCGTTCCAGGTGAGCAAGGCGATGGGGGCGCTGAGCTCGCTCGCGGTGACCCAGGACGACACCGGGGAGCGCAGGAAGAGCGCCCTGGTCTCGATGGGCAGCCTGGTCTATGCCCAGTTCGGGCAGAAGCTGCCGGCAGGCCAGATCGGCAAGACTTATACCTTCGCAGCTTGCGTGAAGGCCCTCGGCGGGCCGACCGTGGTGCGGTTGGAGGTCGAGCGCGCGGGCCGACCGTGGGATCGGGCAGTGCGCGGACCGGACATCACAGTCAGCCCGGGCGATTGGACCGAGGTGCACCTCACCTTCCCGGTGGACAAGGCCTATCCCGAGGGCTGGCAGGCTTACCTGAACGGCTCGGGCGAAGGCGCCAGGTTCCAGATCGAGCGTGTGCGGCTGTACGAGGGCCCATACGTCCCGAGCGGTGACCCCGCATGGGCGGCCACGGAGGCGCCGGACCGCAACCTGTTCAAAAATGCGAACTTCGAGGCTGGCCTGGCCTCGTGGGACTTCAACCACGGCCCGGAGCAATTCAACCTGCGCCGCACCTTCGGGCGCACCTCCTTCGCCGTGAGCCGGCTGCTGGGGAACCTCGGCGTCTCCGGCTCGACGCCGCTGTTGGAGCGGTTCGGCGACCCGGTGGGCGCGTCCAAGGGGCCGTCGGTCGTAAAGAATGGTGATTTCAGCACCGATGCGAACGGCGACGGTCTGGCCGACGAATGGGAGTTCAGCGCGAGCGCCAAAGGCGCCGCCTGCACCCGGGAGGCACTGCCCGGGCCGGGAGGCGGTTGGGCCCAGCTCATCGCGGTGCCGCCCGTCGCGGCCGGCGCCAAGGCACCGGAGGTCATGATCGCCCAACACGATCTGCCCATCCGCGCCGCCCAGTGGTATCGGTTGTCGCTGCGGACCCGAGCCGAGGGCCTGACCACCAAGGACATCACTTGGACCGTGCAGAACACCGCCAACTGGCAGGCGCTGTTCGACTACCAGAACTTCGCGCCCAAAGCGGAATGGCGGACGACCTCGTTCGTCCTCCAAGCCAAGGACACAGCGGCCAAAGGGACCAAGTTCCAGCTCTGGTTCACCGGCACCGGCAAACTGTGGCTCGCCGATGTGCGCCTCGAGCCGATCCAGGACCCGACCGTCGGCCGCTGGCTCGACGGCCTGTACGTCACCCGGCCTGTCGAGTGGGATGATCCCTACCGCTTCTTCGGGTGGTGAGCCGTAGCAAACGGTTGGAGTGAGGCCCCAGGTCGCGCTCAACTACCGGATGCTGGAACCGATCATGCGCGAAGTTGCCCGTCTCAATTTTGAGGGCAAACTCCAGGCCGTCGCCGAGGAACAAGGCGAAGCCACGCAAACCATGGACTTTGGCGATTGGAAAGCGGTCGTCAGTTATGGCGGTTCTCCGCGCGGTGGCGGCGGCACGGCACGCGGGAATGCCACGCCGATGGGGCGCGCCCTGGTCGCGAAAATCGGAGCGAACCAGTTTTGGGTGACGGGCGCCTTCTGCCGGATTGATTTCCGGCCGGCCTCAGGCGGACAACGGGAGTTCCTGCGGGTCGAAGAAGTTGCGGCCAACGATGGCAAGAGCTCGGGGGGCGGCCAGCGAGGCGCTTTTCGTTTCGTCCGCATCTGGAACGGCGACGAAACCGACTGGGGCCTCAACTTCAACTCCGCCCTCTCCGGCTATCCCTTGGCCATCTCGGCCGTTTACGGCCAAGGCACGTTCTGTGTGTTGGCCATTCCCGATGATTTCGCCGATCTCTACCGCCTGCCCCAGAGCGTCCTCAATCAGATCCGCGCGCTTTTGGGCCGGGACGTGT
>Ga0187870_1004387_pt1 | contig 10227 bp, 10 predicted proteins | sample June2016WEW_13_1_3_FD_132974 | JGI IMG/M metagenome (GOLD analysis project Ga0187870, IMG submission 132974) | Peatland microbial communities from SPRUCE experiment site at the Marcell Experimental Forest, Minnesota, USA - June2016WEW_13_150 | ecosystem: Environmental > Terrestrial > Soil >... | reverse complement strand
CGGGATCCGTCCGCAGCCCGTTGATCATGAAATCCACCGCCTCCGCCCGTGAGAGCGCCGAGAGAACGACTATTGTGCGCGGCGGTGCGCCAAACCCGGTTCGCTCCAGGAGGTGAACAGCATCGTCGTAGTCGAGAGCGAAAACGGCGGCCGGCCCGAAAATAAAAAAAACGATCGCGAAAATCGAAAGCAGTCGAGGCAGCATGCACTCCCCCCGCACAATATACTCTGATGCCGACTCTTCGGGCCCGTGACGGCCCCGGGGACTCGCCGCGCCGAGTTTCTAGGCCAGCGGCTTGAAGGTCGCCGTGAAATGGCGCAGGACAGGCGCCTGGTAGGTGAACGCATATCCGCGAAGCTCGCCCAGGCGCTTCGCGAGATGACCGATCATCTCGACCATGTAGTCGACGTGACTCTGGGTGTAGACCCGGCGTGGGATCGCAAGGCGGACAAGCTCCCGGGGAGCGGGCCGTTCCTCTCCGGTGTCCGGGTCCCGCGACCCCAGCATGATCGAGCCGACTTCCACGGAGCGGATGCCGATGCCGTTGTACAGCGCCACGCTGAGTGACTGCCCCGGGTACTCGCGCCAGGGAATGTGCGGGAGGGCCGCTCCCGCGTCGATGTACACGGCATGCCCTCCGATGGGACGGATTACTGGAATGCCGGCGGAACGGATCCCCTCCCCGAAGTACTCCGTCGAACGCAGGCGATAGATGAGGTAGTCCTCGTCGAGAATCTCCTCCAGACCGATGGCCAGAGCCTCCAGGTCCCGCCCCGCGAGGCCGCCGTACGTGGGAAAGCCTTCCGTGATCACCATGAGGCTCCGGACAGACTCGGCCAGCCCGGAATCCCGGATCGCGAGAAAACCTCCGATGTTCCCGAATGCGTCCTTCTTCGCGCTCATCAGCGCGCCGTCGCAGAGTGAGAACATCTCGCGGGCGATCTCACGCACGTGAGAGCCCTCGAACCCCTTCTCGCGCTTCTTGATGAAGAAGGCATTCTCGGCGAACCGCGCAGCATCGAGGAACAGCGGGATCCCGAGCGGTTCCACGATGCGTCGGGCGCGCCTGATGTTTTCCATGGACACCGGCTGGCCGCCCACCGAGTTGTTCGTCACCGTGATGATGAGCAGGCGCGCGCTTCGGGAGTCATTCTCGAGAAGACGAGCGAGGGCGTCGAGATCGATGTTCCCTTTGAAGGGAGCGACCGACTGGGTGTCCGCGGTCTCCTTGCAGGGCAGGTCCAGCGCCTGCGCCCCCGAATGCTCGATGTTCGCGCGTGTCGTGTCGAAGTGCGTATTTCCGATGACCACGTCGCCCTTCCCAAGGCGGAGAGCCTGCATGAGGAGAAACTCCGCCGACCTGCCCTGGTGGGTCGGAATGACGTGTGGGAGCCCGGTGAGATCCCTGACCGCTGCCTCGAAACGCTGGAAGCTCTGCGAGCCGGCGTACGACTCGTCGCCGACCATGATGCCGGCCCACTGACGGGCGCTCATTGCGGAGGTTCCGGAATCCGTCAGGAGGTCGAAGGTGACGTCCTGCGAGCGGAGCTTGAAGAGGTTGTAGCCGGCCTCCTCCAGGACGCGGCGGCGATCGGCGGCGGAGAGCAGCCGGATCGGCTCCACCGACTTGATGCGGAAAGGCTCGAAAATTGTTTTCGCCCGGGGGAGCTCGTGCATCATGGATCAGCAGTATACAGTGAGCCGTGAACCCCCACAACTCGAGGCGCGTGGCGCGCTTCAAGGAGGAAACATGAAGAGGATCCTTTCCATCGCGGCCATTGCGCTTGCCCTCACGTCGTGCATGACCGCCTCCCTTCCCCACGGCTCGGTGTTTCTGGGCGAGCGGACCGTCCCCTTCCGCGGAGACCACGACGTGATCACGGTCGGCGATTACGAGGGCTTTTTTCGCTCCCTCGTCTTCGTCGTGGAGAACAATGACATCGAGGTCTTCGATCTCGTCATCGTCTACGGCAACGGTGACAGAGAAAGGATGGACACCCGCCTCATCTTCAATGAAGGATCGCGCTCGCGCTTCATCGACCTGCTGGGCGGAAAACGCAGGATCAGAAACATCCAGTTCACCTACAAGACCGTGGGCAGTTGGCTCGACGGGCGGGCGCATGTGGCCGTCTACGGAGTGCGATAGCGCACCGGCTCAGCGGCCGCCGTTGAGGACCGCCGCCACCGCCGCGGCGAGCTTCATAACCCCCTCACTGATGAGATCCTCGCTGAGCGCGGCGTATCCCAGGAGAAATGTCGCATGTCGGGGCGGCCGGGAGAAGCAGGGACCGACGGGATAGATCGCAACTCCACGCTCGGCCGCCGCAGCGAGCACTCGTCCTTCGATCTCCGCGGCTCCCGTCCCGCGGGACCGGGCGGTCAACCTCACCATTACGTGCATTCCCACGTTGGTGTCCGAGGCCTCCATCAGATCTCCGAGATGTCTCTCGAGCGCCGACCGCATGGCCTCGCGCCGCGCGGAGACCAGCCGGCGCATCCGGCGCAGGTGACGCTCGAAGTGGCCTTCCTGAAGGAAATCGGTGAGCGCCAGCTGTTCGAGGGTCGGCGTCTGCCGATCGGCCAGCCACTTGGCCTGCATGAAGGGCTCGGCCATTTCGGGCGGAAGCACGACGTAGCCGACCCTGAGAGGCGGGAAGAGGACGGTTGAAAACGTCCCGACATAGATGACCTTCCGGGAACGGTCGAGCCCCTGGAGGGACTCGACGAGGCGTCCCGGCGTGCGAAACTCGCTGTCGTAGTCGTCCTCCACGATGAGGACATTTCGCCGGGCCGCCCAGCCCAGAAGTGCCAGACGACGCGACAGGGAGAGCACCGCTCCGGTGGGGAACTGGTGCGACGGGGTCACGTAGAGAAGGCGTGGAGCGGCGCGGGTGCGCGTCATCCGTTCCAGGATGCTCACGTCGATTCCGTCATCGTCGACAGGAACAAAGAGCTGTCGGGAGTCGGGCCCGGAGAGCACGCGCCGCGCATCCGGATACCCGGGATCTTCCAGCGCGACGGTGTCGCCTGTCCTGAGAAAAAGGCGGGCGATGAGATCCAGAGCCTGCTGCGAGCCGTTGACGATGACGACCTGCTCGGGCACGGCGGCGACAGCCCGTGAGACGGCGAGGTGACGCGCGATCGCCTCCCGAAGTGGAAAATGCCCGCCGGGCTCGCCGTACCTCCGCAGCTCAGCCGCCTTCGTGCGCAGCGCCCTGCCGAGGAGCCGGAGCCACAGGCCCCGGGGGAAAGCGTCCCAGTCCGGAATGCCCGGCCGAAAGTCGATGAGCGGCAGACCGGGGTCCGCTCGGTGCAGTCCTGGTTTTCCTGGTTCGGGCGCGTGCGCCGGTGGCGCCCGTCGTTTTCCCGCCTCCCCCGCATCCCGGGGCAGCTCACCCAGACCCGTAGAGACGTACGAGCCTGACCCGACCCTTCCCTCGATGTAGCCTTCGACGAGCAGATCCTCGTACGCCCTCGCGACGGTGTTCCGCGCAAGCCCGAGGGCGAGCGCGAGCTCACGGGTTGCAGGAAGCCGGTCGCCGGGTCTGAGCCTACCGTCCCGGATGGCGTCCCGGATCTGTGTGAACACCTGTCGATGCCGGGGACGGGAAGATCCCCTCGTCTTTTCGTCCAGCGCGATGATCAGGTTTTCCGCCCACATCCTCGTCTCCTCGATCTCTTCCGTCGAAGTAAATGGCCCATTCAATCTATTGAATATTGGATCTTTTATTATACCATTTGGATCGTATCTTTTGCATAGTGGAGGAATGACGATGGAACAGTCAACGTGGCTCACCAAGAAGGGCCTGGCGCAGATGCTGAAGGGCGGGGTGATCATGGACGTCGTCACCACGGAGCACGCGCGGATCGCGGAAGACGCAGGGGCATGCGCGGTCATGGCGCTGGAACGCGTTCCCGCCGACATCAGGGCCGCCGGCGGCGTGGCGCGAATGAGCGACCCGGAACTGATCCTGCAGATCATGGAAGCGGTGACGATTCCGGTCATGGCGAAGTGCCGCATCGGTCACTTTGTCGAAGCTCAGGTGCTGGAGTCCCTCGGCATAGACTACGTGGACGAGTCGGAGGTTCTCACTCCCGCCGACGAGGAGCACCACATCGACAAGAACGCCTTCCGGGTCCCTTTTGTCTGTGGGTGCCGCGATCTCGGCGAGGCCCTTCGACGGATTGCGGAAGGAGCGGCGATGATCCGCACGAAAGGCGAGGCCGGCACGGGCAACGTCGTTGAGGCGGTGCGCCACATGCGCGCGGTGCAAAGCTCGATCCGTCGGCTTCACGCAGCGTCACCCGAAGAGCTGGCGGCCGAGGCAAAGAACCTGAACGCTCCTTACAACCTGGTAGTCGAGGTTGCCCGCGAGGGGCGGCTTCCGGTGGTGAATTTCGCCGCGGGCGGTCTGGCTACCCCCGCAGACGCCGCGCTCCTCATGCAGCTTGGCGCCGACGGAGTATTCGTGGGATCGGGGATATTCAAGTCCGAGGACCCCGCGCGGCGGGCGGCGGCAATCGTGCAGGCGACGACGCACTTCAAGGATCCCGAGGTCATCGCCAGGGTATCTCGCGGACTGCGCGGGGCGATGCCGGGGCTCGAGATAAGTGCCATACCGCAAGACATGCTCCTTGCCGCACGGGGCAGGTGACTCGATGAGAATCGGCGTTCTTGCCCTTCAGGGGGATTTCTTCGAGCACGCGGCCGTTCTTCGCCGCCTGAACGCGGATCGTTTCGAGACCATCCGCACCATGGAGATCCGCACGACCCGCCAGCTGTCGGAGATCGACGGCATCGTCATTCCCGGTGGGGAGAGCACGACGATCGGCAAGCTCATGCACGACTCCGGCCTGCTCGATCCCCTTCGCCAACGCATCGCGGCGGGAATGCCGGCGTTCGGCACGTGCGCAGGCGCCATCGTGCTCGCCCGCGACATCGGGGGGCGCGACCAGCCTCTCATCGGGCTCATGGATCTGAGGATTCGGCGCAATGCCTTCGGCCGCCAGCTCCAGTCCTTCGAAACCTTCCTCTCGATTCCGGTGCTGGGCGATCCGCCGATGCGCGCCGTCTTCATCCGCGCGCCCGCCATCGCTTCGGTAGGCCCTGGAGTGGAAGTACTCGCCCGGCTCCAGGACGGGACCATCGTCGCGGCACGGCAGGCACACATGCTCGCAGCGGTCTTCCACCCGGAACTGACGAGCGACAGCAGACTGCATCGCTATTTCGTCGAGCTGATCCGTTCTTCTGGCGAGCGCGCGGCCTGAGCCGACCTGACCAAACTGCGCGTCCCTGCTACAATGAGGGCCGTGGCACGTCCAGACAGATCGCGCAATAGGCCCGTTTCCCCGCGGAAACGGGTGTTCACCGAGGCCGCGCCTGACGGAAGCGTTGCGATCCCGGCCGAACTTGCCCGGAAATACGGGATTGAGCCCGGTGTACGTTTGTGCATCGAGGAGCTCGACCATCACCTCCTCCTCCATCGACCTGTCTCGCATTTGGCGAAAATCTACGTCGAGCCGACGAATGATTGCCCCCTCGCCTGCAGGACGTGCATGCGGAATGCATGGCACGAACCGACGGGACGAATGGACGCTGGGGTGTTTTCGGGCATCGTGGAGGGATTGAAAACCTTTCAACCGGTTCCTTCGGTATTTTTCGGCGGAATCGGGGAGCCGCTCTCTCATCCCGCGGCGCTCGAGATGATCCTGCAGGTGAAGGCGGTGGGCGCAAAGGTGCAGATGATCACCAACGGACTTGCACTGGACGAGCAGACGGCAGAACAACTCGTCGATATGGAGCTGGATGAGCTCTGGGTGTCTCTCGACGGCGCGACGCAGGAGTGCTACGAAGGCGTGCGGGAAAATGCCCGCCTTGCCCGGATCATCGAAAATCTTCGCCTGTTGAAATCGGTCAAGTACCGGCATGACGCGAAGACCCCCGCCCTCGGGATTGCCTTCGTGGCCATGAGGAGAAACCATTCCGAGCTTTCGGAGGTGATCAAGCTGGGCCTGCGGCTCGGGGCCACGCAATTCTCCATCAGCAACGTCCAGCCCCACACGGAGGAGCTGCGCGACGAAGTTCTGCACGAGAAGACGCTCGGTCAGTCCATTGGCACATTTTCCCGGATGGACATCGCGCGGATGGATTCCAGCGAGGACGGGGATCACACGATCGCGGAAGTCCTGGCGGACTGCGGCCTGCGGTACTCCAATGGCAGGGCCTCGACGAGGCTGGAGGATACCTGCCCCTTCGTGGAGAGCGGCAGCATGAGCATCCGGTGGGACGGTCGGGTGAGCCCCTGCCTGCCGCTCCTCCATTCTCACCACGCCTACTTGGGCGACCGGCGGAGGGAGATAAGGGAGTTCTCATTCGGTTCGGTCGGCGAACGAAGCCTTTCGGCGATATGGAACGACTCCGAATACGTGGCATTCCGGCAGCGCCTGCAGGATTTCGATTTTCCGCCGTGCCTCCGCTGCAACAGCTGCGACTGGATCGACAGCAACCAGGAAGACTGCTTTGGCAGCCCGCCGCCCACGTGCGGCGGATGCCCCTGGGCTCAGGGGTTCGTGCTCTGTCCATGAGGAAAGGAAGAATTATTCCATGAACAAATCCTTGTCAATGAATATCTTGAGATTGAGCTTCCTGCTGGTCTTGATTGGTTTTTTTGCTCCTATCGGCTGCAATCTCAACGGTTACCAGATTGCACAAGGCATGCTGGGCAACACAAAAGGATTGGGGAACGCCACGCTCCTGGCACCTGTAGGACACTTCTATGGATATGTTCTATTTGGCGTGTTCTTATTTGCTTTCGTAGGTCTTTTATTCACATTTTTGGCCAAGATACACAATAACTTTCTTATTCCATGGGATTTGGATATCTGGCAGGTGTCGTGGGATTCGTTCTGAAAATATCCAAAATAACAGAATAGCGGCCCGATCGATTTCCCGCCTGCGATTGTTGTTGACGGTGACGGGGTCTTGTTTATAGTTTCGGCATGCCTAAATAATCGATTGGGGGTTCGAAAATGCGAAGCGAAGCAGAAGAGAATTATCTGAAAGAGACCTATTCCCTGCAATTGAAGCACAATCAGGTGACCACCTCAATGCTTGCCGATCGTATCGGCCATTCGGCCCCCACCGTGACTGGCATGCTCAAGAAGCTCGCCAGTCGCAATTGGGTGACCTATGAACCGTATCAGGGAGTAACACTGACCAGGTCGGGGAGAGCTGCCGCCCTGGAGGTGATTCGACACCATCGGCTCCTGGAAACATATCTCACCCGAGCCCTTGGCGTCCCGTGGGACAGGGTTCATGGGGAAGCCGAGAAGCTGGAGCACGTGCTCTCGGAATACCTGGAGGGCCTCATCGATGAGTACCTGGGCCATCCCGCAAGCGATCCACATGGTTCTCCCATACCCGCAATCGACGGATCGATCAAAGAGCCCGAGAGATTGCATTTATCCGAACTGCCCGCGGGATCCACGGCGCAAGTCGTCGAGGTGGGCGACCGGGAACCAGGCCTGCTTGCGCGTCTGAGTGAAATGCATCTCGGCTTGAAGACCAAACTCCAGGTTCTCGAGGTAGAGCCCATCGATAGGCTCATCACCATACTCGTGGCGGGGCAGAAGCACGTTCTAGGGCAGACCACGGCGAGCCAGATCATCGTGCGAAAGATCAAAGGAGACCGAGATGTCTGAGTCTCACCCCAAACTACAGGCGGCCGCGAGAGAAGCGATCGGCGGCCAACGCAGGGGGCTGATGGCCGTCCTGCCTTTCATCGGTCCCGCTTTCATCGCCTCCATCGCCTACATAGACCCGGGCAACTTCGCCACAAACATCCAGGGGGGTGCCCAGTTCGGCTATGCCCTGCTGTGGGTGATCCTGATGGCCAACCTGATGGCCATGCTCCTGCAGGGACTCTCCGCGAAGCTGGGAATCGCTACCGGGAAAAACCTCGCCGAGATATGCCGAATGCGCTTCCCTCGGGGGGTCAGCATCACGCTGTGGATCACACAGGAAGTCGCGGCCATGGCAACGGACCTGGCGGAGTTTCTCGGGGCGGCGATAGGCCTGAATCTGCTGCTGCACATTCCTCTGTTCCTGGCGGCGGCCATCACGGGAGTACTCGTTTTCGCTATTCTTGCAGTGACGCAGCGAGGGTTTCGCGGACTGGAGCTCTTTATCGGTGGGGCCGCTGGGGTGATCGCACTGTGCTATCTGGTCGAGACCCTGCTGGCAAAGCCTGATTGGGGTCAGATTCTCTTTCACAGCTTCGTGCCGAGCCTGCCGGGAAGCGATGCGGTTCTTCTATCGGTGGGCATCATAGGCGCCACCGTCATGCCTCATGTGATCTATTTGCACTCCAGTCTTACGCAGCACCGCGTCATTTCACATAACGACCAGGACAAGCGCAAGATATTCCGTTTTGAGACAATCGACGTCATCGTCGCAATGGGCGTTGCAGGGTTGGTGAACATGGCGATGCTTTTCATGGCCGCCAAGGTCTTCAACCTCACGGGGCACGCCAACGTGGCAGAAATCCAGACCGCCTATCAAACCCTCACTCCCCTGCTTGGAGGGGGAGCCGCGGCGGTGTTCCTGATCTCACTGATCGCCTCGGGGGTCTCCAGCTCTCACGTAGGAACCATGGCGGGTCAGGTAGTCATGCAGGGGTTTGTCGGGTTTCGCATTCCAATATGGATCCGTCGAATCGCAACGATGGTTCCAGCGCTGATCGCGATCGCCCTTGGGCTTGATCCTACACGGACCTTGGTGATGAGCCAGGTGGTCCTGAGTTTCGCCCTGCCCATCCCTGTCATCACACTGATCATGTTCACGCGAAATCGCGAGCTCATGGGATCACTCGTGAATCGACGCTCTACCACAATCCTCGCGATTGTTTGTGCCGTGGTCATACTCTCTCTGAACATCGTGCTTTTGTACACGACCTTTGGCGGGCAGATCAGTCTTGGAGGACATAATGCAGGGTGAAAAAACATTCCGCCATATCCTCGTCCCATTGGATGGTTCACGGCTCGCCGAGTCAGCCCTCACGACTGCTGTGTGGCTTGCCAAAAAAACGGCCGCACAACTCACCCTCGTTCACGTCATCGAGAAGGACGCGCCTTCCGAGGTCCACAGCGAAAGACACCTCGTGACGCCGGAGGAGGCAACCGCGTACCTCCAGGAGGTATCCCGCCGCCCCGCTCTCTCGGGCCTGCGCGTCGAGACCCACGTGCACACGGCGGAAGTGAGCGACGTGGCACGCAGCATCGCCGAGCACTCCGCGGAGTTGTCCCCTGACCTGATTGTCATGTGCACGCACGGCAAAGGCGGCGCGAGGAGGCTCTTGTTTGGCGTCATCGCGCAACAGGTCATTTCGCTTGGAAGGACACCAGTGCTGATGGTGCGTCCTTCAAAGGAGCCGCGTGTCGCAGCCACGGAGGGGGATTTTAGAACCATTCTGGCCCCCATTGACGGTGATCCAGGACACGAGAAGGGCCTGCCTATGGCAACGGAGATCGCACGAGCCTTTCACTCCAGGCTCCACCTTCTCATGGTGGTGCCAAAACTGCGCGACTTGATCGGCCCGAAGGCCGCTACTTCATTCCTTCTTCCGGGAGCCACGCGATTCAATCTGGAGATGGAGAGCGAGGGCGCACGGATGTACCTCGATCAGCGAGCGGCAGAACTGAACCAGAAAGGGGTTCAGGCAGAGTACGAGACCATTCGCGGAGATCCGGCCCGCGCCATCATCGCGTCAGCCCAGCGTATCTCGGCGGATCTGGTGGTCATGGGAACACATGGTCGGGCAGGGGCAGATGCGTTTTGGGCAGAAAGCGTGGCCGCACGTGTCGTGGCGCGCATTCAAGCGCCGTTGATGCTGGTACCCTTGGGCAGGAGCGACGAGCAGGATAGTTTTCCAAACTCGGGATACTCAGGGAAATCGCGCTGAGCGCTCTTCAGTGGTCAATTCGCCAGCGTGAAGTCGGGGTTTGTGAGGGAAAAGTAGCGCCGGGTTTGAGGAGTGACGTACACCCTCCGCCGCGTGTCCACCATGATCACTCCCAGACCGAGCTTTTCCCCCAGCTTCAAGCCTTCTTCCGTGCCCTCGCAGAACAAGAGCAGCCCGAACCCGTCCGCATCGACCGACTTTGGAGCGACGACTGTTACTGACGTCAGGCCGTTGTCCACGGGATAGCCCGTGCGCGTGTCCATGATG
>Ga0187870_1004379_pt1 | contig 10241 bp, 8 predicted proteins | sample June2016WEW_13_1_3_FD_132974 | JGI IMG/M metagenome (GOLD analysis project Ga0187870, IMG submission 132974) | Peatland microbial communities from SPRUCE experiment site at the Marcell Experimental Forest, Minnesota, USA - June2016WEW_13_150 | ecosystem: Environmental > Terrestrial > Soil >... | reverse complement strand
TGATAATCCAGGAAAATGGCTCGCCCCTCTGGGTCTGCGGTGATTATCGCGGATTACTCTTCGGAGACCTGCCGCTCTACGTTCAGGATGGACGCGGGTTGGTCATTGATGATTGCGTGCATAATAAGGACAAAAAGATGTTGCAGTTCGTGACGATTCCCCTGCTTCCCGTTGAAAAGCAATTTCCCGTAACCGAATTAATATTATCTTTAGATGAGATAACGGCAACCGGTAAAGGAATGATTGATTTTGCCGGGATTAGTAATAGCGAAACGAAGAATAATTTCCTGATGATGGATGAAAAGGAAAAAGCGCTTACATTGGAACGGAGTTTGAACGGGGATTATCCGGGTCTTGTCCTGCAATCCGCTGAGTTTGAATCTCTTACTAATCAGACTAAGCCGTTGAGGATTGAGTTCAAGTTTACCATTCCTAATTTTGTCAGTCCGGCTGGTGAGGAGCTGAAATGTAAAAACGGATTAAAGCCGTTAGCCCTTACCCAGAAATTCATTTCACAATCAGAACGAAAATTCCCGTTGCAGATAAGAGAACCGTTCTACCGAAAAGAGAAAAGCCAGATTATCCTATCTGAAGGCCATAAATTTGTCTGGACACCCCAAGGCGTAAACCAGAAAACCCCATTTGGAAACTATGAACTGAATATCAAGCAAGAAGGTAAAACACTCTTTGTGGAACGTGTTATTTATTTACCATCACAAAAGATTCAGCCGGCAGACTATCCTGAATTCATCAAATTCTGCAGTGAAATCGACCGGATTGATTCCAGACCGATTCGGTTTAGCAAATCTAATTAGAGTCCGTATTCCACATATCAAACACGGAAAAGGGCGGACAAAATTACCTGAAGACTCTTGACAGAAACAAGGTTTTTCTCTATGGTAACCCTATAGAAAGTGTAAAAATGAGTCTGTCAGATTTAATATGACGGATTCCAAATTATATAAATATGAGCATTTATTCCCATTCCCGCCTTTCCACTTACGAGCAATGCCCCTTAAAATATAAATTATCCTATATTGACGGCATCAAGCGAGAAGAAGAAAAAGTGATTGAGGCATTCCTCGGCTCACGGGTGCACGAAACACTGGAGAAATGTTATAACGATCTGCGCTATACTAAGTTAAACACCCTTAAAGAATTAATCGCTTATTATGACAAAATCTGGGATACAAATTGGAATGACGCTATTTTCATCTCCAGAAAAGAGTTATCCTCTAAAGACTATCGCCAAATGGGCAAGAAATTCATTGAAACCTATTACCAGCGTTATGCGCCTTTTGACCGTGATATAACCATCGCACGGAAATATCCATCAATTTCCCGTTAGACAATAAAGGCAAATATAAAATCAGAGGCTTTATTGACCGTCTTTCTAAAACCAAAGACGATACTTACGGCATCCACGACTATAAAACCTCTGCGCATCTGCCTGCACAGGAAGATGTGGATAAAGACCGCCAGTTAGGATTTTATCATCTTGGGATTAAAGGGAAATGGCCCGATGTCAAAAATATACAATTAATCTGGCACTATCTTGCCTTTGATAAAGACCTTGTCTCTGCCCGTAAAGAAGAAACTCTTAATAATCTGGTTAAAGAAACCATTGATTTAATTGATAAAATAGAATCAACCAAAGACTTTACTGCTCAAGAATCTACTCTCTGCCAATGGTGTGAATATCCCGACCTCTGCCCCAAAAGAAAGCATTTTTATAAAGTAGAGTCATTACCCGTTAATAAATACCTGAAAGAACCGGGAGTGGTTCTGGTGAATAAATGGTCAAGCCTGCGCAATAAGAAGGAACAGATAGAAAAAGAGCAAATCCAGCCGATTGAAGCGGAAATAGAACTGGTTAAAGAAGCCATCATCAAATATGCCAAAAAAGAAGAGGTTGAGGCAATCAAAGGCAATGATTATCAGGCAAAGATTAAGTTTGGAGAAAAGATAAAGTTTCCGGGCAAGAACGAGCCGGAACGGATAGAATTAGACAAACTCGTTAAGGACATTGGCAAATGGGAAGAAGTTTCACAATTAGATACCCACGCCCTTGCGGATGTGGTAGAAAATAATTCGTGGACAAAAGACCTTGTTAAGAAGGTAATGAAATACGGCAAGATTGAGGAATCAGAATCGGTTTCGCTGTCAAAAGTAAAAGATAAAGAGAAATAAAGGAGAAATATATATGAATCTACCACAAGAGCGTATAAAAAATATAGAACAAATGGTCAAAAGTTACTTTACATGGGAAGAAAGAGAAGGATGGATAGAAAACGCGCAGATGACAACTAATGCTGTTCAAACATTTGCAAAAATAATATGCCAACGAAATAGTTTACCTAAAGGATATTTCAATGTTCTTTATATTTTAACACTATGGCATGGAAGGGTGGGGACCGAGCAAAAAATTAATAGGGTTAAAAAATTAGATTTATCTGCAGCTGAGAAAGAATTAATTATAAAAACAATTAACGATAAGGTTGGATGTTGGGGTACTGGTATTTTTGATGTTGAGGGAAAGTTTCTAAATACTCCAAAAGAAATCAAGTCAATGATGGAATTAATTTGTGAACTTGTTAATAAAACAAGTCTAAAAGAAACAGATAAAGCAATATCTAAGTTTGCATCATATAATTTTCTGGGATTTCAGTCTGGAATTATGTCAAATCTTTTCTATTGCCTTCACCCAACAAAATACCCTGTTATTAACGGTGGGATAAAAGAACCGTTTCAAAAGTTAATGGGAATAGAATTAACCGGATTCTTAAATAACTATTTAGCCGAAAGAGATATCCTAACAAATATTCGGACAACATTTGGATTCAAAGATGATTTTAGAGATATAGATGCTTTCTTTGCTGGATTTGCAGGGAGTAGGTCAGATAGCGATAATCTGTATAAATGGCAGGAAGAAACTAAAAAAAGAATAGAAGAAGAACAAAATATATCAGATGTAGCAAAACAACCTGACAAAATTGCTTCTATTCAAGAACATGAAGGAACAAAAGATGACGTCCATCTTAAAATCCAATATATGCTGGTTAAAATAGGGCTATTGGATGGATATGATGTATGGATAGCGAGTAATGATGTAAACAAGGAGTTCAATGGAGAAAGATTCAATGAAATGTGTCTTGATATTCTTCCTCATTTTGCAGGAGAAACAGTTCTTAATATTGCTAAGAATATAGATGTTATTTGGTTTAAAAGAGGTAGTGCTAGGCCAGAACGTTTCTTTGAAATAGAACACACTACTTCTATTTATTCTGGATTGCTTCGACTTAATGATGTGATGATAGATTATCCAATTCCTGCTGCATACATTGTTGGTTCTAATGATAAGAAATCTAAATTCAATGATCAATTAAACAGAAGGACTTTTGTTAATAATGGATTAAACAAGGTTTGTAAATTTCTTGATTATGAGGATGTTGAAAAAAATTACGAGGTAACCATGCAAAAGAAAGACGTTACTTTGTAGTTTTAGATTAGCTGGCGGGACAGGATAGCATTGTATAGGGACAACATGGGGACAGACCAAGGGTTTTCTAAGGCTTGATATTGGCGATCCGCAAGGCATGGTTTTAGGAAAATGGGCTGATTCGTGGGACAACATACTATGAATTCGGTAAGGCGTCCCCGGAATTGACATAAAACTTATGAATGGAGAATAACTCGTGTTTACACCAATATATTTACTTCCTCAATTTGATGCAAAAGAATCTGCAAAATATCAAGACCGTTGGCATGACCACGCAAATAAAAATACAGCAGATATAATTATAAAGATGATAAGAAATGGAGCAGGGGAAGATTTTTTGCAACAAGATTTCGAAAGTGGTAATTTAGGGATTTTAGAACACATGCAAGATTTAAAAGGAATCATAATTAGCGGTGAAGATATAAATTTTCCTAAAAATGATAATTTTGAGGGAATAGATTTTACTTATGCTAGATTCTTTAACTCAAAATTTACAGGAGCAACTTTTGTCGGAGGAACATCTCTTAGGTTTGCCAAGATAGCTAATACCGAATTCATTAACTGCATTTTTTTAAACACTGATTTTTATGGTACAGAACTAATTAAAGTTAATTTTATAAACTGCGATTTTATTTACAACGATAAAATAACAAACTGTGAACTTAAAGAGGTTAAACTTGAAAAATGCTTTACATCGTATAGATTATTCTTTGATTGTAAATTTGATGAACAGACTGTTATAGACGAACCATTAAAAACGCCATCAAACACATCATGGAAATCCGAAAAATTAAATAGTAAGAGCCTTTCGGAAATATACAAAGGAATAAAAGAAGGTTATTTAGGTGGAGAAGTAATTAAACAATCTAAAAACTATTTCTTTAAGGAAAAACAGGCTATTACAAGATATAACGCAAACTGTAAGAATAAAATCACTGGCTATTTCCATGAATATATTACTGGTTATGGAATTAGTCCCTTACGAGTTTTAATAACTATGATGATAATTTTTATTGTCTTCACATTGATTTTTATAGGAAAAACAGATTGTTTAAATGGGCTTTTATTAAGTGCAGGTGCTTTCTTTACTTTTGGTGCTAATATTGACTATCTCAAAGATATGTGCACTGTCTTTAAGATTTTTTATATATTAGAAGCTTTCTTTGGAATAGCATCTATGGCGTTGTTTATTACAGTTTTGGCTAATTTATGGTTTAGGGAAAGATAGTGTTGAGACTCAAGAGGGATAGACAATAGTACAAAGCCTACTGTTAAGTATATTTTCTAACCCCCTCCAAAGGCGCTTGCCCGTCCTCTGGCGGGGGCAAGCTTGATTTTCCTCTTATCAAGTCATCATTTCCTCAAACCCGTCTTACCGATTCAGTCGGGCAGGTCTTGCAAAATACCCCCAAATTTTCATGAAAAATTTTTGATACCACCGGACAGATTAAGTTTGAGCGACGGTTTAATTGTATCTTAGCGACGGTCTAATTGTATTTTAACGACGGTCTAATGGCATTTTAGCGACGGTCTAATGGTGTTTTAACGACGGTCTAATGGCATTTTAGCGACGGTCTAATGGTATTTTAGCGACGGTCTAATTGCATTTTAGCGACGGTCTACTTGTACCTTAGCGACGGTCTAATTCTATTTTAACGACGGTCTAATGGATTTTGAATGAGGGTCTGATGAAAATCCACCGACTGTCTGGTCAAGGGGTATCCAGACTGGTTAGTGGGTGGAGGGAGAGGGAGGGGGTATACCCCCCACCCCCCTATGTTATTTGGGTAATGGTTCTAACTCTTTATTAGATAAGATGATACGAAAGAAATTGTGGTAAAAAACGTGTATGGTGCATTATATTGCAGTAGATATGCGTTATATTGCAAATAATTATGCATTATATTCGTTTTCAGGGAATAAACCCAACAACATGGTTGACATTTCCCAACTTAACAGTTAACAAACGGCATTTGATATAAACACGAATGCTACGAATATAACAAATCCCACGAACCTAAATTCTTGTTTCGTGTAATTCGTCCATTAGTGAGATTCGTGTTTTATGTTTTTCTTAACGGTTCCGAAAGAGATGACCAGACACAATCTAATGAAGTAAGTGCGTTGAGATAAGAGACATTCGTCTTACAAATTGCGCATAATCACGGGGCGTATCTATGCCGGCTGGCGCTTTCTTAATCAGCCCTACCTTTATCCGAAACCCGTTTTCCAATGCCCGAAGTTGTTCCAGTTTCTCTTCTTTTTCCCGAGATGTTGGAGATAATTTTGTGAATTTTAATAGCGCCTGCTTTTTATATGCGTAGATGCCGATATGGCGATTAATCCCCCTTACCCTCTTTAATAATAAACAATCCCCCTTTGAATCCCCTCTTAATAAGGGGGGATTTGGGTTTCGGAAGAAATCAATCGCAAATCCCTTTGCATCAACCAGGACTTTTACTTTAGCGGAGTCATTAAGCTCTTCCTTATTTCTAAAGGGACAGGCTAAAGTAGCAATATCAACCTCTTTTAACCGGACTAATTTAATTACCCGGTCAATTATCCGCGGGTCTATTTCCGGTTCGTCTGCCTGAAGATTAACCACAATAGGATATCTTAAGCGTCTGGCAACCTCAGCAATACGGTCGGTGCCGGAGGTATGTTTACGAGAAGTCATTACTACATCACCGCCAAAACTCTTTATTGCCCTGGCAACTTTATTATCATCAGTAGCGATTATTACACGGGACACTTCTCTGGCTTTCAATGCCTGCTCATAAGTATGCTGGACCAGGTATTTCCCCGTCTTGTTAAGCAGGACTTTAGCCGGTAATCTCGTAGACCCATATCGTGCCGGAATGATAACAATGGCATGCATATTATTTTACTCTCTGTTGCAGGTCTTTTAACATGTCTTCAGCCTGTTTTCTATTAGACTGCTCCGCAGGAATAAGCTCTAAGTATTTAGTGATATATTTCAGTGATAAATCATATTTTTGGGTTTTATAATATATGACTGCCAGATTTTGATACGGGTCGGGGAAATTGGGGACAAGTTCAATTGACTTCTGGAAATCGGCAATGGCTTCAGTCCACTTTTCCTGCTTGGCATAAAGTATGCCGCGATTATTATAACCTTCAGGGTACAGCGGATTCAATTCAATACTTTTTGAGTAATCTGCAATGGCTTTATCCGGATTTCCCATTTGTTCGTATATCAAGCCGCGATTATAATAAATATGCCCATTCTTAGGGTCAAGCGAAATAGCATGCTCCAGGTCATCCAGCGCCTTGTCCCATAGTTTCTGTTTACTATAAGCAAGACCACGGTTATGGTAAACTTCCGCATAATCAGGCGCCATCCTGAGCGCCTGGTCATAATTCTTCATAGCATCATCTATCTGATTAAGATTAACCAGTGCCTGGGCGAGATTAAAGTAATTAGCCGGCGCATCTGATTGCAGTTCCAGAACTTTCCGAAAATCATCGCGGGCTTCGCTGGATTTCCCTTGCTGGAGATAGATTCCTCCTCTGTTTTTATATGCCTCATTATTGTCCGGGTCAAGTATCAAATCCCAGTTAAAATCTGTCAGGGCATCGTTATTTTTATTTCTCTTAAGATAATATACGCCGCGATTATATAATATCAATCCGATGAACTGTTGCTTGGAAATACGCCGTAATTTTATTTCATCTCCGATATTATATTTGGGAATAGTATCACCAATGAGAGAACGGGTCTTCTTGATATAATCTTCACGGCTTAATTCTGCGCCTCTGGCAGTGGTTTCTATAAAACGACTGGTCCGTCCGTTATCGTATATCAGGAAAACATGCTGAGGGACTACAATTGCCTGAAGCGGCAGGTTTAATCTTTCTGCCAGAGACCAGTAAAAGATAGATGACCCAAGACAGTTGCCTTTCATAAAGTCTATTACTTTATTAAGCATAAAGTTAGCAATTATGACTTCCTTGGTCACGGATTCAGCAGTTAGCTTTTTCTGCCTGTAAAGATAGTCATTAATTGCCTGGATTATCTTTTCCGGTTCTTTTGCATTACCTAAATTCTTCTTAATTTCATCCGCCATTTGGTCTATTTTGGTCAGATAATCCTTCCGGTTGATGTCTGGATAAATGGAAGATGCAATGGTGAGTGCAAATTCGGCTAAATTGATATTCTCATCCGAGCGCATCGCATCTTTAAATGCAGTTAGCGCTTCAACTTCTTCTTCTGACTGCTCGGCACGAAGTAGACAGTAGTCAGTAAATAGTAGACAGCAAATAACGAGTAATAAAACTTTTAGATTCTTCATCGGTTTTATTTAGTTAATACTTTTTTAGCCGTTTCAAACACCTCATTCACGGTAATCAAATCCATACACATGGGGTTTTTACAAGTGCGTTTGGTGCAGGGACTGCATTTAAGGTCTTTGCGAATGATAATAGCATTTTTATGGTGATAAGGTCCATTAACTATCGGGTCTTTGGGACCAAACAAGGCAATGACCGGCGTGCCGATAAGATTAGCCAGATGCAACGGACCTGAATCACTGCCGACAAATAAACCTGCCTTCTTAAACAGGGGAATAAATCTTGTAAATGGATTTGTCTGATAGTTCACCAGAGCATTCTGCTTCATTTTGGAAGTTATCTCATCAATTAATCCCCGCTCCCCGGGCCCATAGGTAATGACTAAATCAGCATGGTATTCCTTTATCAACTTATCGCCCAGGGCAGCATAATTAGCCGGTTGCCATCTTTTATAAAGTCCGAACCTGCTGGTGCCCGGATGAAAAACCAGTAAAGGCCGATTCGGCGTAAGATGCCCTTTGGAAAACTCGGTAAAATAATCTTCGTCTGCGTGATTAACAGGCAATTTTGTCTGATAGTTTTCCGTATTTAATCCAAGCGAATTGAGAAGCAAAATATTCTTAGCCACCCGGTTTATGCGCGGCTGGGGCACGGGAACTTTGTGATTGAGAAAGAGATGATTGAATTCGCGGGTGGTTGATTTCTCGAATCCTATTCTGGTCTTGGCGCCGGAAAAATAGCTGATTACTCCGCTTTTCAGATTGCCCTGAAAATCCAGCGCAACATCAAATTTAGCATCCTTCATCTGGCGGATAAAATCAGGAACCTCCTTCGGGATATTCAACAGTTTGTGTGGAGAAGACAGGTTAATCCGCCAATCCTTACGCCGGAAGATAAAAACCTTATCTAACTCCGGATGTCCTAACAGGATATTTTTTGCCTTATCTTCCACCACCCAGGCAATAAAACTCCCGGGATAATTCTTGCGCAATATTGCCAGGGCAGGCAGGGTGTTGATGACATCACCCAAAGCGCTCAAGCGGACAATCAGTATACGATTAAAACTAAGGTTTACCATAGTTTATATTATAACAAAAATGTCCTGAGAAGGGAAGTAAGAAAAGATTGGATAAACTCAATAAAATTATATGTAATTCCTATAATTTCCCTATTAACTGGCGAGCGATAACAATCCGCTGGATTTCAGAAGTTCCTTCGCCTATTTCACAGAGCTTGGCATCACGGTAATATCTCTCTACCTGATATTCCTCCATATAACCGTAACCGCCGAATATCTGGATGGCATTCTTTGTGGCGCGCATAGCTGTTTCCGAGGCGAATAATTTCGCCATAGCCGATTCCTTACTGAAAGGCTTGCCGGCTTCCAGCAGATGTGCCGCATTGTAAACCAGATGCCGTGCCGCTTCTATTTCGGTCGCCATATCGGATATCATCATCTGGACTGCCTGAAAACTGCCGATGGGCTTGCCGAACTGCTGCCGTTCTTTTACATAAGTGAGACATTTATCAAGGGCGCCCTGGGCAATGCCGAGCGCCAGCGCACCGATGCTAATTCTGCCGCCATCCAGCGTTTTCATGATGTATTTGAATCCCGAGCCTTCTTCGCCCAGCAGGTTCTCTTCCGGTACAAAGCAATCCTCAAAGATAAGTTCGCCAGTATCCGACCCGCGCAAGCCCAGCTTATCCTCTTTCTTGCCATTGGTAAATCCTTTAAAGCCCCGTTCGATAATGAAAGTGCTTAAGCCGTGGGAGAGTGATGCGTTCAGGTCTGTCTTGGCAATCACGACAAAACTCTTACCGACTGATGCATTAGTAATGAAGCTTTTGGTTCCGTTAATAATATATCCGCCTTTGGTGCGGCGGGCAGTTGTGCGGGTGGCGCCGGAATCAGAACCAGCTTCCGGTTCGGTCAAACCCATTCCGCCTACGTATTCGCCGCTTGCCAATGGTGTAAGGTATTTCTTTTTCTGCTCATTTGTCCCGAAGGCATAAATCGGGAATGAACCAAGTGAGGTATGGGCCGCCAGGGTTATTGCGGTGGAACCGCAAACGCGGGCAAGTTCTTCCACTGCGATAATATAACTTAATTCATCTGCTCCGGCTCCGCCATATTCCTGCGGGAAAGGAATTCCCATCAGGTTTAAATCTGCCATCTTCTTTACGGTCTCGGTCGGGAATTCACTGTTAATATCAATTTGCCGGGCAATCGGTTCTACTTCCTTAAGGGCAAATTCTCTTACTGTCTCCCGGATTAACTGCTGTTCTTCATTCAGCTCTAACATTGTGCTCTTCATAGTCGTTAACTTTATTCTTAATTAAGAATACCTAAGTATATCCATTATCTTTTTTAGTTCAAGAGAAAACATATTTTTCTTGTATTATCTAAAAATTTAATTAATCTATTTGCATT
>Ga0187870_1004378_pt1 | contig 10241 bp, 6 predicted proteins | sample June2016WEW_13_1_3_FD_132974 | JGI IMG/M metagenome (GOLD analysis project Ga0187870, IMG submission 132974) | Peatland microbial communities from SPRUCE experiment site at the Marcell Experimental Forest, Minnesota, USA - June2016WEW_13_150 | ecosystem: Environmental > Terrestrial > Soil >... | reverse complement strand
TGCCCGGCGTTAAGACGGGCGATTGCTGATGATAGCTGATGACGCATCTCCTTTGCCCGGCCGCTCAGCGGGGCGCAATTGAGATTGAATCGGCAATAATCCTCAATTACACGCAGCGCCTCGCGTGCCCGGTTAAAATTCGCGTCGATTATCCTGTAGCCGGCCCGTTCCATACTCGGGTGATTATAAGAGATTCCACGACGGAGAGGTAAAAAAAACAGGAGCGTCCCTCCTCCGGAACGCCCCTTATCTATAGGATAACAAAATCGACTGAGCCGATTTTGGCTATCTTTAAATCGGGCGGACACCACTCCTCCAATCAACGGGTTTTTGAGCGTCCCGCCCAATTATTTTACAATCAAAGGTAAGATAAAGATGGGAGCAAATTTTATGCCAGTGAGCACAAGGATGATAGATGATAAAACAGGAAGGACATAACGATTTGGCATAGATAAGGTTACATATCTTTTGCGGCGGGGGCCATAACACAGCCCGCTGACACACTTTATCACTGTGTTGTTTTTTTGCAACGCATACTCTGCGGCCGGATTGCTATATTCCGCATTAAGGCCTATAACGTGCCAATTTGGGGTAGATTCTGTGTTTATGTTTACAAAAAACAACGGCGGTATTCCAAAAAGAAACATGAACGGCCATTAGGCCCGAGAAAAATTTTGAGGGGGAGTGAAAAATATTTTTGAAAAATCTCAAAAATTATCTTGACATATTCTACATATGTCGAATATATTCTATCGCAGTAGAATATATGGAGGTCAATATATGGTTAACGAAAAAGGAAATTCAAAAGATAAAAACAAGACGGCTTTTGGCGAGCTGACTGAGGCGGAGTGGGCAATAATGAAAGTGGTCTGGGAACATCAACCCTGTGCGGCGGGGACGGTGCAGGATGCGCTGGCCACTGAAAGGGGCTGGGCTTACAGCACAGTCAAGACCACGATGGACCGGATGGTCGATAAGGGTTTGCTTAAAATAAACAAGGTCCGCAACCTTCAGCTTTTCAGCTCGCAGATAAACAGAACCCAGGCGGCGAAAGGCGAATTCAGCAAGATGCTGAGCCGGGCATTCGACGGAGCTCTTGCGCCGATGGTTCAATTCTTAGTCGAAAACGAAAATATCTCGGAAGAGCATGTGAAAGAGCTCAGGGGCATTGTGGGTAAAACAGGAAGGAACAAGTAGCTCCTTACGGTAATTTAATTCGGAAAGGGCGGAACTATGGGAACTATTATCAGCATTCTCAATAAAGCGGGGGAAATCTTCTGTCAGCACGGGCTGACGATGCTGGTGCAATTCGGGCTGCTGACTTCTTTGCTTTTTCTGGCTGACATCTTGATTCGCAAGCGAGTGAAAGCATCGCTGCGATACTGCCTGTGGAGTCTTGTTCTTATCAAACTTGTTTTGCCGACGACGCTATCGCTGCCGACGGGTATTGGGTATTTGACCGGCGTAAATTTTTCGGTCCAACTAACGCAAGCCAAGCTGCCGGAACCACAAATACAAACGGTTTATGCACCAACCACATCGATGCCGGTTCAAACGGACAGCGAATTTACCCGGCCCATAAATTCGCCGCAGGACATTGCCGAAAGCCGTATCTCCAGGGCAGCAGAATCGCCGGCACTCATTGAAACAACTCCTCTAAACTGGCAAGGGGGCATATTTCTTGCTTGGCTCTTTGGCGTGCTTGCACTTTTGGCAGGATTCATCCGGCGGATTGCATCAATAAAAAAGCTGATTAACCAAAGTAAGCCGGCGTCAGAGCGATTGGTCGATATGGTTCATAACTGCCAGGAAAGAATCGGCGTCAAGGGCATCGTGGAGTTGCGACTGTCGAACGATATGGTCAGTCCTGCCGTGTGCGGGCTATTTCGGCACGTGATTATAGTACCCACGGGCCTTCTCGAAAAAATGGACCGCTCGAAACTGGCAATGGTGCTGATGCACGAGCTTAGCCACGTTAAACGCGCCGACCTGTGGGTCAATCTGTTTCAGACAATCCTCCAGATATTCTATTTTTACAATCCTTTTGTGTGGTCGGCGAACGCGTATATACGGCGTGTCCGCGAACAGGCGGTAGATGAGATGGTCCTGACGCACCTCAACTGCGCTGCTGCAAACTACAGCGATACGCTAATAGACGTCGCAGAGAAGGCCTTCTCGCAGCCACGATTCAGTTTGGCGACCGTAAGTATTGTTGAATCAAAGAGCAAACTAAAAGAGAGGATTAAAATTATGCTAAGCAAACCCATACCCAAGGACACGAAGATAGGTTTTGCCGGACTTGTGCTCATCATTGCCGTCGCGGCGGTGATGCTGCCAATGGCCAAGGGAATAGACAAGAAAACGGAACCGGAATTTGTAATCAAAGGAAGCGTCAAGGATGCAACGACAGGCAAGCCGATAACCGGAGCCAAGGTCGCAGATGCTGAGCGATATGCGGGCGGAAAATACGGGACGATAACGGATTCAAATGGAAATTACAGTTATAAAACATGGTACGAAGAACACGACATAAAATGCGAAGCATCCGGCTACAAAACAGAAACTAAAGTTCTCCCGACTAAACTATTGGGTTCGGAGCAGGAAAAAATCCTGGATTTTGCTCTCAGCAGCAAAGGGGGTTCCGACAATACTGATTACGCAAGAGCGACTGTTAAAGAGGGCGTCGGGTTTGATGAGTTTGTCGTCGGAGACGCGAATTGCACGGGAGAATTTATAAAAAGGAAGCTGGGCGAGACGGAAGAGGAGTGGAAAAACGAGAAGGAGGGCTGGTGGCTTGCCTATCATAAGAAATACGGGTTGGATTTCTTTTTGAATTTGCAAAAGAACACTTTGTATGAGATTCGGCTAAACGAAGGATTTAAGGGGAAACTGTCTTCGGGGATATCGATGTCTTCGGCAAAGCAGGATGTGTTCGCTGTTTATGGCGAGCCAATTCGGGAGGAGGTAGTTGGGAACTTTGACAAACGTTTTGAGGACAGAGTTCTTCTGCTGAGGGAATCAGATTGGGTGAAAGGTGCGCATATCGCCAAGATTTACTATAGTGACAAGGGGCTTTTATTCTGGTTTGACGGGGACAAAATAATCCAGATGGTCGTGTACCCGCGCAGCAGCAAGACGAATGGTATGAAAGCAAATACATTATTGCCGGAGAAAAGTGCGAATGATTACTCATCGGTAACAGTGCAGGAAGGCGTCGGGTTTGACGGGTTTGTCGTCGGAGACGCGAATTGCACGGGAGAGTTTATAAAGGCAACGCTGGGCGAGCCGGAAGAGGACTTCAAAAACGAGCGACAAGGGTGGTGGATTGCCTATCATAAGAAATATGGGTTGGATTTCTGGCTGAATTTGCAAAAGAACACTTTGTATGAGATTCGGCTAAACGAAGGATTTAAGGGGAAACTGTCTTCGGGGATATCGATGTCCTCGACGAAGCAGGATGTGTTCAAAACCTATGGCGAACCGATTCGGGAGGTGGCTGCCGATGATTTGCATAAACTGTCCGACGATAGGGTCCTTTTTATCAGTAAAGATGGTATTTCAAAAATCAATTACAATGAGAAGGGCGTGTTGTTCTGGTTTGACGGGGACAAAGTAACACAGATATGCGTTGGAACCGTATCCTCTCCCGGCAATGTTGATGTTGCCGTGGAGGATTTTAATATTATGCCTTATCCTGAGGGCGGGCTTTATACTGTGACGGTATCGATACGGAACAGAGGCAGGACGGAAAGCCCGAAATTCGGAGTAAATTTTTATCGTGGGGACCCCAACAATGTAAAACCAATGACACACGGGGCAGGGCCGATTAAGGCGGGCGATGTGTGGAAGGAGGGGTCTATGCCGTTTGCTTTGAAAGAGGGAACAAACGAGATTGCGGTATTACTTGACCCGGACAACACAATCGGGGAACCCAACAGGACGAACAACGAGGCGTCAATGACGGTCATTGTTAAAGACGGCAAGATAGTTGAGAAAAAGGTTTCTCCTTCGTCTGCGGAATCAGGCAGCGGCCAGAGAGAAAAATCCGATGTGCAGGTCCAACAGCAGGCGCTACGGCCCATTGGGTTTAAGATAACAAGCAGTAAATTTCAAAATGGGGATTCGATTGAAATCACAGATTTATACGGTTCAGCCGGAGTGATTAAGCCGGGCGAGACATACATTGTAAGCGGCAGATACAAACTCGGATCGCGTGATGACGCAATGCTTCATGTCTATGCTACGAACGGTGAGACATCGAGCAGTCAGGGTCCGATTATTAAGCGAGGCGAAGGCCGGTTTACCCGAACATTTACCTTATTGAAGGAAGGAGACCTGCATTTAAGTTTCTATCCTGCAAATAACGGAGAAAGCTTTGGAGGCGTCTATTTCGCACAAAGAGGAGCAGATGCAGAGACAGAAGCAGTGGAGGATTTATCGACGCCTGAGGCGGCATACGCGAGCATAAATCGAGTATCAGCCGGCGGAGATTTGTCGGGATGGCAAAGGGTCAGCGTGAAAGAAATTGCCGAAAAGTTAGCCAGGGGAAACAAGAACGGCAAAATGGGCGTTGAACCGGAATGGGCAAAAGTTTTGCTGAACGCGAAGATTCTTGAAGTGCGAACATGCGAGAATAACATCGCCGCAGTTATGGCAAAACTACCACAGGAGTTTTCGTCAAAGCAGATTAATAAGCCGATTGATGTTCGACACCTTAAGCTCGAGGACGGCCGATGGCTAAATGCAGGCAACGACAGGGTGGGGACTATTGAGGAGGCACGGGCGCAGTTCGACAGTTTATGTAAAGACAAGAAAACAAACAGCGGCGATAAGAAAGCAATGAATCCTGTTGGGCAGACAATTGCAGCGGCGGAATTATTGCCGATGGCGAAGGGGGTAAAAGCCGGAGAACAAACGATGGACGAGCAAAGCAGGGGTGAGGAAATCATCAAACGGATGGCTGAAGTGAACCGTTACTGGCTAATTTCGCCACCATCACAGACGAAGAACTACTCCTACGAGTTTGCCCTTTATAAGGGAGAAACCAAAACGTTTAAGGTATCAGAACCATCATCGGCTGACAGGGCCATACGGCAAGGCATTACATACGATTCGCTCCTTCACAAATTGGCAAAAGAGCCATTTGCTGCGACCTATACCTCAATCGAAGAAGTCAACGGGATTATCAGGGCTGATTTTAAGCTGAAGGAGTCGATACAAATTCGCATGGGCAATGGACTAAGAGGAAGCTGGTATGGCTCTTTTAATCAGCCGGTGGAAGGGGGAACGTTTTGGATTGATGCGAAGAAGATGCTCCCTGTCAGGGCAAAATGCAATGAGGTCTATGAGTATTTCTCGGATTACGCGGCGGTTGATAAGACACACTATGTGCCGTTAAGAGTCAAGATTGACAAAAATGATATGCCTATGCATATGCATTTTAACTGGACGTTCAAGCTGCATAAGCCGGGACTTTGGCTGTTCGATGAAAGCCATTATTCCATTGACGAAAATAAGCCGGTGGTGGCTGCCTCAATAGATAATGTGCGGGTTAACGAAGATTCATCCGCAGGGTCAGATTCAGCGCAAGGAGAGGCGGCGGCTCATGCAGACAGCAGCCCGCCGGCAGTTGTGAAGACAACTCCGGTGACGTTTGCGAATGACATCTCACCTGATTTGAACAACCTCACAGTTACGTTTAATCAGCGGATGACGGACAAGTCCTGGTCGTGGACGGGAGGGGGCGAAACGCTCCCAAAGATGGCGGGGCAACCAAGTTACGACCAGGCCGGGACAACATGCAGGTTGCCCGTTAGTTTGGAGCCGGGCAAGGTTTATTGGGTAGGGATAAACAGCCCGAGTTTTCAGAATTTCAAGAGTGTTAGCGGTACGCCGGCAAAACAGTATGTGATTCTATTCGCGACAAAAGGCAGCGATGGCAAGCCGACGCCTATACCGGAAGATTTAATTACAAAGGCAAAAAGCGTAAATGAGAGCGCACAGAAAACATCATCCGGGCCGGAAGGGAAAGAAAGCAGGACTGAATCGGCGCCTTATACGCAAATAACATACGATGACATACGGCCCGACGGGACAATTACATTCAAAAATACCATTCGTGAGACAAACAAAAGCGGAAGAGAAATAACCACCCAAAATTTTATTAATTCGGATTTTGTGCAGGTTACAGCAATGAGAGATGTCAACGGCAGGGATTTGAAATTCACGAGCGTACACGATGGGGACATCTATCGGTATGAAGTTACTTTTAACGAGCCGATATCCCCAAACGGATTAATTGAATATACCAGCGATGGGACGATGAAGGGATTAATAAAACCCGTAGCGGGCAGCGAAGGTGTGTTTCAGTATTATATGAGGCATAGCCCGGCGGCGGGTCAGCCGACTCAGCGCGTAGAGACATATTTGCTGCCTGCGGGCGCGGAGCTGATTAGCACGACGCCGAAAGATATAGAGAAACGGACAAAAGACGGGCGGATTGAACTTCACGTCGAGAAAATGATACCCCCCGACGGCAGTATTACAACATCATTTCAGTACCGTGTGCCATAAGGGCAAGTTTTTGAGTTTTTGGCGGCGGGGTCTACCCTGCCCTACAATGTGCGTTGCCGTCTCTTACAGGCAGGCCAAGTCGAGATTTTTGGCGGCGGCGGTGTCGTCGGGCCTGCAGATGGGAGTAGTGGAAGGCGAGGCCTTGATTTTTTCGGGGTCGGTTTTGGCGACTTCGGCGATATCAATCATCGCCTCGATAAAGGCATCCATCGTTTCCTTGCTCTCGGTTTCCGTCGGCTCAATCATAATCGCATCGTGGACTGTCGTGGGGAAATAGATGGTGGGCGGATGAAAACCACGGTCAATAAGCGCCTTGGCGACATCCAAAGCGTGAACACCGGAATCAAGCATACTCTTTGAGGGAGTTAATACACATTCGTGCATACAAATTGCTTTTACGGCCTGTTCAAAATGCTTCTGCAATTTAATCCTGACGTAATTTGCATTGAGAACGGCGTTTTCGGCGACGCGGACGAGGCCGGCTTTGCCTAACATAAGGATATAAACATAGGCCTTGAGGATTACGGCGAAATTGCCGTAGAAGGGTGCGATGTAGCCGATGGATTTGGGGCGGTCATATTCGAGGGCATAAGTGCCGTCGTCGCGTTTGGTTACTATTGAAACGGGGAGGAAATCGACGAGTTTTTTGGTAACGCCAACGGGGCCTGCGCCGGGGCCGCCGCCGCCGTGAGGGGTGGCGAAGGTTTTGTGGAGATTGATGTGGACTATGTCGAAGCCGAAGTCGCCGGGGCAGGCTTTGCCGACTATGGCGTTGAGGTTTGCGCCGTCGTAATAGGCGAGGCCATCGACGCTGTGAACAAGATCGCAAATCTGTTTGATATTCGGGTCGAATAAGCCCAGCGTATTGGGGCAGGTGAGCATAAGGCCCGCGACTTCATCGTTGAGGAGTTTCTTCAGGGCGTTGACATCCATCACGCCTTTGTCGGTACTTGGGACGGAGACGACTTTGTAGCCGGCGATGGCTGCGCTTGCGGGGTTAGTGCCGTGAGCGCTGTCGGGGATGAGGACGGTGGTTTTTTTATTGCCTTTGCTGCGATGATAGGCAGCCATAATCATTATGCCGGTGAGTTCGCCGTGAGCGCCAGCCATCGGCTGCATGGTGAAGCCGGCCATACCCGTGATTTCGCGCAGGAGCATATCCATTTCATAAAGGACGGCGAGCGCGCCCTGGGTAAGCATACCGCCTCCGCGCAACTGGGGAAGGAGCGGGTGAAGATGCGCGAAGCCGGGATAGGCGGCGATGCGTTCGGCGACTTTGGGATTGTACTTCATCGTGCAGGAGCCGAGCGGGTAAAAATTGGTATCGACGCCGAAGTTGCGACGAGATAATTCCGTGAAGTGCCTCACGACGTCAAGCTCACTAAGCTCGGGAAGCTGGGCGGATTTATTACGCAGAAATTCCTTTTTGATATTTACGGTGGTGGCAACGTCGCTTCGCGTTATTGTAACACCGCGCCTGTCGGGCACGCTTTTATCGAATATCAGTTTCATTTATCAATCTCCGGCGGGGTAAACCCCGCCCTACAAAAACTTTTATCGAATATCAGTTTCATAGAACGCTCTCCAGGGCCTCAGCGAACATACCTATCTGCTGTTTGGTTCGCTTTTCGGTTACGCAGATAAGGATGCAGTTTTTCATATCGGGATAATACCTGCTCAGCGGGAAGCCGGCGGCGAAACCCTTTTCTATAAGTTTACCTATCACGTCCGCGGCGTCTTTGGGCAGGTCGAGCACAAATTCGTTGAAAAACCATCTGGCTTTGAAATGGGATTTTACACCTGGTATCGCGGTGAGGCGATTATAGGCGTAGCTGGCCTTGTCGGCGCAAAGCTGCGCAGTTTGGCGCAAGCCCTCTTTACCTAATAATGACAGATACACCAGGGCGGTCATTGCACACAGGGCTTCATTCGAGCAAATATTAGAAGTTGCTTTTTCTCGGCGTATGTGCTGCTCTCTTGCCTGAAGGGTCATAACGAAGCAATCATTACCATTTCGGTCTTTGGTTCGGCCTATGATGCGGCCGGGCATTTTGCGAACGTGCTCCATTCGAGTCGCCATAAAGCCGAGGTATGGCCCGCCGAAAGACATTGGCATACCCAAGCTTTGGCCTTCGCCTGTTACGATATCTGCGCCCATCGAGCCGGGAGTTTTCAGGATTCCGAGCGATATGGGATAGCTGGACATAATCAGGAGTGCACCTTTTTTGTGTGCGGCTTCGGCGATGTCACTGAAATCATCTATGCAGCCGAAGAAATTGGGATTCTGCAAAATCACGGCGGCGGTGTCATTATTCAGTTTGGCTAATATCCGGTCACGGTCAACAAGGCCGGTTTCGCAGTGAGTCGTGACATGTTCGATTTTGAGGTTGCGCGTATAGGATTCAATCATAACGCGGTAAATCGGGTTGACGCTGTCATCTATGATTACCTTGTTTCTGCCCGTGATGCGAAGGGCCATCATCATCGCCTCGTACATCGCGGTGCCGCCGTCGTAGATTGAGGCGTTGGCGACTTCCATATCGGTCAGTCGGCAAATCGTCGATTGATATTCGTATATGGCCTGCAATGTCCCCTGCGAGACCTCGGGCTGATACGGGGTGTAGGCGGTGTAAAATTCGCTGCGAGATATAATCGAATAAACGGCAGACGGTATGAAATGGTCGTAAAAACCGCCGCCCAGGAAAAGCGTGAGGTTGATGGAATTTTTATCCGCGAGGTCGGCCAGCACGTTGCGGACTTCTTGTTCAGGCAGACCATCCGGCAGATTCAGCGACCCGGCCAAAAGTCCTTTGGGTATATCCGAGAAGAGCTTATCCATCGTAAGGCCCATCTCGGAGAGCATCTGTTTTTGCTGCTCGGCGGTATTAGCAATAAACGGCATATCTTAAAGCCCTTTCAGGTATTCCTCATACTGCGCAGCGTCCATAAGGTTTTCCGTCGTCGCCTTGTCGGTTACCCGGATTTTGCAAATCCAGCCGGTGCCGTAGCACTCGTCGTTTACTATTTCCGGTTTGGTCTGGAGGGCCTTATTGACCTCGATAACTTTTCCTGTTACCGGCGAATAGACGTCGCTGGCGGCCTTGGAGCTTTCGACGACGGCAAGCTCGCCTTTTTGTTTGACCTCTTTGCCGACATCGGGCAATTCAACAAAGGTCAGCTCGCCCAACTGGTTCTGGGCGTGGTCGGTTATACCGATAATCACGATGTCACCTTCGATTTTTGCCCACTCGTGGTCCTTTGTGTAAAGCAGCCCTTTTGGAACCATAATTTTTCTCCAGTCCTAAAATTTTTCAAATCGGCTAACCACTTTGCCCGTGATGTCCCCGTTTATCCGCTCGCCTTGCTGCACGGCCTGTTTTCTGCCTTTGTTTTTCTGGCTTTCGCTGCGTGCCAGGTAATACACATCAACCGAATTACCCTCTGTTGCTTTATCCTTGTCCATATATACAATCGCAATCTGTCTTGAGCCGGCAGTTGCGCTGCTGAGGACCCAGCCAGCGCAAACGCCGCCACATATCACGGCGTCGTTTTGGCGGACGGGCCGAACACCCTTTTCGCCGGAAAGCTCGAGTCGGGCGACTTTCATTTTACAGGTTTTCGAGATTTTCTCCATCGCTGCTTTGCCGATGAAAAATTCTTTGTCAAGT
>Ga0187870_1004353_pt1 | contig 10282 bp, 8 predicted proteins | sample June2016WEW_13_1_3_FD_132974 | JGI IMG/M metagenome (GOLD analysis project Ga0187870, IMG submission 132974) | Peatland microbial communities from SPRUCE experiment site at the Marcell Experimental Forest, Minnesota, USA - June2016WEW_13_150 | ecosystem: Environmental > Terrestrial > Soil >... | reverse complement strand
TTCGAATGGCTCGTTCCGATGCCTTCGGACTTCTACCAGCTCCGCACCGCGGAGTACCAGGATGGGACGACGAACGGCCAGTGGATCCCCCTGGAGAAGTTCCCGCTTTCCTCCCGGACAGATCAGGGAATTGCGGATCCCGGCTACCGGATGGACAACTCGAACCTCTGGATCAAGGGCCAGGGCATCAGCACCATCCGGATCAAGTACTATCCACCGCCGGCGCAACTCACGCATCCCCAGCCCGATCTCCAATATGGAACGAGCTATGCCCCGAATGCCTTTCCCCTCATCACTTCCCCAGCGTATGCAGCGTGGAAGAACACGGGTCTCTATATCTACAGCGCGCAGAACATCGTTGAAGAATCGATTGACAGCAATTCCGTTGTAACTCCCGTGACGCTCTATGCCGTGGGAGCGAACGTCTCCAACCTGGTCTACTACAAGGGCTATCTCTATTGGCTTCAGGCGGGGAGCATCAAGCGGGCGCCCACCGATCTTGTCACGCCATTCCTAGTCGGAGTTGTGACGACACCTATTGGAACCGGGACTGTGACCAGCTTCAGCGTGTTCATGAATAAGCTCTACTACACAGATGCGGGATCGATGAAAAGCGCGAATCTCGACGGAACGGGATCCGCGCTCCTCCTTGCTGCGGCAGGATCATGGCTCTCGCTTGCCGGCGGAATCGTTTTCTACATCGATGGCGCAGCGAACCTAAAAGCGATAGGAGGCGGAACGCTTATCATCGGGACCGCCGCAGCTTGCACAAGCGATGGAACGAATCTCTACATGCTGGACACATTGAATCAGCTCCATCTCCTCACATTGAGCGGGTCAGCCCTCGGCTCTGATACGATCATCCGGACAGATGTTTTGACCATTGGTCCATGGGCCGGAAGCCGGACGCCTTGTCTCACCGGTGAGGCGCAGACATTGATTGCCGATGATTCGACGGTCGACAGCAATATTACCTATCCTGCGAATGTTGTCCTGGAGATCATGAGCTATCAGGCGGCCATTGATTTCAGAACGAAGATCGGAGGGGAATTTGATTTCGGTCCCCTTTTCGCGAGGCTTGGCCATCCAACAGGAGCGAATGGAAAGGCGACGGGCCTCTGGGCGCGATTCGAGAGCTCGGTCCGGCGCGATAGCTACAAAGCCGTGCGCGTAAGCAACAGCCGGCGCGTGGCGGGGAATTGGTAAATGGCTCGTAGCGCGAAACTCAATCTTCAGCGTTCAATCTGCACGGACACACCAACCGGGGCGGATCTCTTCCAGATCGGCGACGATAATGCCAAGCATCTGCAAAATACCGGCATGGAGCGCAATGGCGGCCTCACTCCGATCTATGAAAAGGAAACGACTTTCCCGACTGCCGGCGTTTCCACGATTATTGCTAAAGATGGAACGGTCGTGCAGGTGGACGCATCGAATAATGTCCGCTTGAATGATCGAGTGATAGGAAATGTGGGACCGCTGGCAATAAAGAATCGAGGAGTACTCTCTGGATATCTTGATGCGGCATGGACAGCAGATGAAACACTCTTAGCGATCAACCGGATCGGGACTTCGATGTATGTCTATGAGATTGATCCGGCCACCGGTACGGTCCTTCATAGTCGCTCAAATGCTTTTGCCGGGTTCCCTTCGGGGACTGTGGTCAATATTTGCTTAGTCAAATATGTAGATATGCACTATGCGGACAATCAAGAATTTATCGTTAGTGTAACATCCGGAGCAAATATCCAATCATATGTCTTGAAAGAATCCGGGACTAGTACTACCGCCTTAACTTCTCCTCCGACATTAAAAATAACTCTTTGTTGGAGATTTACAGCGGCTAAGTATATTTATGGTGCGGAAAATTCGGTATGGTTTATAGGAGATTTAACTACCTCATCAACAGAACTTCTTGAAGAAGCTGGGGGAATAGCGGTTAGATATGTTGCTATCAATCGTTTTCCAGGGACAGCATATTCAAGAGCAATATTGACTTTGGCTGTGGTTAGAGGAGCAACGGGCCATCTTTTAACAGGATATGGAGAAGTAGGATATACTAGTGCGGGAGTCTATTCTGCAACTCCTGTTTTCTACGGGCTCGCTCTTGGGGCGGTGACGGCAGTCTTGAGCACTGCAATTGTCGGGCCAGGATATAGCGAAGCTACTTTTACGCGATCCGATACAGGGACAGATATTTATTACTACTATGCGGCACCCTTTGCGCATAATGTGGCAGCTTACTACTTGTCCGCTAAAATACAGACAGCAACTAACATAAATGGCTATGGGAAATTGACTGATATTTTCGATGTCACAACAGGAGCCAATGTACCGAATCTGGTATCGTGGAGAATTGGTTATACAAACGGGATACAAAATTTTCTTTCTGCGGCACCGATTGGTACGACCTGGGATTGTATTGGAGTACTAATAACAAATCCCGGTGAATATGATGATACGTTTCTTCCCATTATTGACGATAATGGCAGCACATATTCAAGAATTGTTTATCGTAATAATGGGCAATTGTTTTACGTCAATATATCTTCTACAGCCACGCATACCATTCAAAGAGTGAGTGACAATGCTTACACCATAAATTGTCTATCTGCGTTGAATGCTATCGATATCAAAAATAGAAAACTATCAACGGGGTCCAATGACTATAACGGACGATTGATTTTCAATACTATTGGTACAGTCGGGAATCCTACATACAAACTGGTCGCTCTCCAACAAGGAATATTTGCTAATTCAATTGATACAGGAGATAAACTACCTACTAATTTTGCAACGCCTATTCCATCAGTATCAGGAGGAGGAGTATTTTGTCCTGGCATAGAAGCTCCATCATTTTGGGATAGACAAAACGATTTTGAAATTAACATCTATGTAAATGACTTATATGATACATCATTTATCAACTATCAAAATGTACAACAGGATACATCTCTAATAAATATGCTCTATGTTTCCGACACACGCCTTCCTTTCGGCATGGGCTACTCCTTCCAAGAGCGTACCATGCAGACGGAAGTTGAAACGATCTTCACCGGCGTAGGGGTGACGGGGAGTGCGGATATCGACTTCGATTATCTTGGCTATGAGCTGGGAAATGATACCCCGGCGCTCTATCAATCATTTGTCCTTTTTGGTCAGACATATCTTTTCGACGGAAAACAGATATGGTTCGCCTCCTTCACGGGAGCTTTGTTTGCAGGGCATGGAAGTTCCCCTATCTGCCCGGCGACAGGAATGCAGTTGATAGCCTCTTCTCCAACAGAAGTATTCTTTCTTTCCTTGCAAGACAACTCCATCTATTCGTTTGATGGAGGCAGATCGCTTCAGAAGGTTAACCGGATGAATGATCTCCGCAACTCTGTGGGTGCTCTGGAGACGATCATCAATGGCGTGTTCAGCGTTCGAGACAATACGCTCCTTTTGCAGACGGCAAGTACGTTCGTATGGATACGTGACAAGATCGTATCCCAGAACGCTAAGAAGGCCAATCAAACGGCAATAGCATTGTATGACACGCAGCTGGGAATATTCATTGCCAACAATACGCTGAGTTGGCAATATACCTTTTTCGCACTCGCCGGATCTACTGTTGTGCCTTTCACCTGGCAGAGTGGATATTTCGGGGTCACTGACAACAAGCTCGGCATCTTCTCCGCATTTGATCTCACCTTCTATTGCGCTGCCAAGTCGGCAGCCTCGATCATCGTTACTTTCGCTGGCTTCGATGCAGATGAGGAATGGACGGAGACTGTGCCCTACAACATCAAGCCTGGAGATTGGACGCCGCTGGGATTCTATCGTGCGAAAGTCACGCCAGCTCACACGCTGGGCCTTGCGCTGTCGATTGGTATTCAGACATCGTCCTATATCGTTCTCAACGAGGTCATCGCGGAGTTCACCCCGAGCGTGAGCACGGCTGTATCCGCGGGTAGGAGCAAATAATATGGGATTTTTTCAGGACGTGGGGAATTGGTTCGGAGATATTACGGGTGCCAATCAAGCAAATCTTGCGAAAGAACAGCAGAAGGCAGGACAAGCGAACGAGGCCGCGGCTGGTACAACGCTGGGTCAAATAGGGGGGACCTCCGCAGGCCAGTTCGCCCAACAGGCGGGCCAGGCGGGTCAGGCGCTTGGCAACCAGATGGGACAGCAGGCCGCCACCATGGGAACGCAGCAGGCGATGCAGGCAGCCCGGACGGCCGGGCTCAATAAGGGACAGGCGGCCCTTGAGGGAGGTCAGCAGGCTGGTAGGCTCTATACGCAAGGTCAGCAGGCCGGGCAAGGCATGGGGATGGAATCCTATGGGCAGGGGGCACAGACGCAGCTTGGAGGAGCGACACAGCAGGGGAATCTCGGAGTAAATCAAATGGGAGGAGCCCAACAGGGACAGGCTGCGGCCGGGAAGGCTGGCGGAGGTTTGCTCAGCGCTGTAGGAGGTCTATTCGGCCTGAAGGAAGGCGGCATCGTGGAGAAACCGACAAAGGCTGTAGTTGGAGAGGCAGGACCGGAGGCCGTGCTTCCTCTGACCAAGCCTGATCGAATGGCGAAGATCATTGCCGAAGTACTCACGAAAAAAGGAATCAAATATGCCTGACACTGGCGCGACTTCTGCGAAGACTCCTGAAATTACTCCTGAAATGCAAGCTGCGATAGATCAAGCGGCGGCCACAAAGAGGCCTCCTTATGTGGATACTCCTCCCAGCGCAGCCGAAGCTGGCATTATGGGTCAGGCGGGAAGTGATATCGGCGGCGTGACATATGATATGCTGGAGAAAACCGGCCATGTGAAGCCTTCTGATCTCCCTTCATCGGAGACCGGAGCTCCAACCCAGGGAATGAAAGCAACGCCGCCGACTCCCGTAGCTACGCCAACGAAGAGCGTAGGGCCGGTCGTCGGAGCGGCTGCCCCTTCCGTAGCGGCAGCTCCAGCGGTCAAGGATATCGTCTCGAATATCGTTGCCGATCACGCCAAGACTTCGCCTCCTGGCGAATCGTGGCAGGATTTCCTCAAGGGCGCGGTGGGAAAGGTAGGAGAGTTCCTCCAGCGGTGGGGATTGAACGAACAGGGAGCCCCTGGCGTCCAGACGCACGGCGAAGTCAAGCAGGCTCAGCAGTTTGAGTTGGAGAAGGCGGGAAAGCAGGCGCAGATCCAGCAAAACGCCATGGCGATGGAGAATCAATACCAAACCGCACGTATGCAGCTTCAGCAGCAAATGAATCAGGCGAACATGACGGCGCAAGGGAAGATCGATCTGCAAAATCGTATTAGCGCGCTGGACAAGGAGCATCAGAACAGACTCGCAGAATTCGGTCCTGAGTTTGAGCAGGCCCGGCGTATCGCAGGACTTTCCCCCGGGGCACAGCCCGGAACTTTCTGGTCAAGCGGGGGGAAATAGATGTCCGATCCGAATGTATACCCGCTCCCGGCGAATGTCCCGCAGTATGTTCCTCCACCGTCTGCCGCTTCCGGCGGAATCGCGCAGAGGATCGCGCAGCAGGTTGCGGCATCTCCGGGGTATCAGGGGCTCACTCCGAAGCCTACGCAATCAGTGCAGCCCTTAAATCCGCAGGAGTATAAGAAGCTGCCGGGCGAATCCTGGAATGATTACATGCAACGCGCGGCAAAAATTACGGAGAGATCGAATCAAGCGCAAGATATCGGAATGGCGGAAACAATACCGGGATCTGGATTCATCAAAAGCGTACTACCTCAGAAAGTACAGGACTCGATAGATCAGGTCAAGGCAGACAATCCTGCCGCCGTGACTCATGGGCATATTCTCGGCACGGCGGGGCAGATGATGATTCCTGGAATCAATGCGGTGAAAGGCGCCGGCATTCTTCCGATGGCTGCTAATGCGGCTATCAATATGGCTCCTTATGCTCTCGGTGCCGGACTCAATAAATACGGGGAGACAGGCGATGTAGGGGAGGCTCTAAAACAGGCGGGCATCAGTGAGGCTGGCGGTACAGCACTTGGTACAGGCGTAGGTTTGGTTGGAAAGGGAATATCCAAACTGATTCCGGCAATACGAAGAGGAATTATCAATCAATCTTTGTCAGGAGATATAGAGCTTCAGACTAAAGACTGGAAAAAGATTGTGACGGAAATTGCGGGGGGCAAGGCTCCGGGCAGCATAATTAATAGAGCAGGACCGCTAAAAGAAGAAATTATCGGATTAGCTAATGCAACCGCAGGAACACCCCTTGATATCTCTACTTTCGCAGGTAAAGAGAATTTTGTCAATGAAGTTAACAGCAGGTGGGATACTCAGGTTGACCAGCAATTCAACCAATTCAAGCAGGGCGGTGGCAAAATAAGTGATCTGCGAAATGAGATTTATAACAATCCACAGATTCAACAGACAATTAATGCTCATCCAGAGATGATTGACAATCTTGATAAGATTATAGACACCGCTTCACAAACTGCTGATATTCAAGGCATAGCACCAGCAAGAAAATATCTGCGGGATGATGTAATAAGTCTTGGAAGGCGGCAGGGAGCATCCGACTCGACATATCTTGAGGGACAACTTGGGCAAGGAGTCCATGATGTTGTTGACGATCATTTTGTCCCTCCTGAATTGAAAGCAACTTATGCCCGCGACAAACTGGTAAAACAAATCCTATCCTCGGAAGATTTGAAGATCCCCAAAGCAGTTCAGTCAGGATCTCAGACAGCGGCAAGACTTCTTGCTCATGCTGCAATGACTGCGGGTGGATCACTTATTCCGGGCATTGGTCTTCCTATTGCAGCGGTTGGTATCGGTGGAATTGTGAATGATCTCACGGCTGGACTCATCAATAAAGGTTTGGGAAAGCTGGCTACGCGGATAGTCCCTCATCTTGGCGCTATGACGGGTGCGGGAATGGCAACCGCGGCAGGCGCCTTACCCGGGGAGACCGCGCGTCTATCTGGATTGAATCCAGTGGATATCTCAAATATAGCAGGGCCAGTAGGTCCTTCGATGCCAGCGGGAAGCACGCTGTCTCCGCAAGCGCAACCCGCTCCTGCAGCTCCTGTTGCGCCCGTGCCGCCTCCCGCGCCCATGCCAGTCATTCCGCAAGGCGCCCCTCCGCAGTCCGCGCAGATGCCCCCGGGATCTGTGCCGATTCAGAATGCGCCGGGGCCTATCGCGCCGGTCCCGATCCCAAATGCCGCGCCACAACTGAGCCCGCAAGAGCGGGCGCAGATCCAATTTATACAGGCAGGACAACCGCAGCCAAGAATGCCCGCATTCAACGAGAAACATATTCAGGATCAGCTTGATCAAATGTATTCTCTTTATGCCAGACAGTATGGATCATCTGCTTATTCTCGACAGGACTTCGAAAACTCTGTGCGGAATGCAACTAACAATTTTGATCCGAATTTGCCTGGTACGTGGAATGGCATGTTTCGTGATCCTGCGACTGCAGAAAAACTTTATAAAGGATATATGGGACTCCAGAAGATGGCATCTGTCAATTATGATTGGGCTCTCAATCATTATACTCGTCCTTTCTTTGAGAAAAGTGGCCAATACCTGTTAGGCGGAGAACAGCAAAGGACGGAAGATCAGGACAATGCGAAGCTCGTCAACGCGCTTGCCGAAATGACGGGGCGGACAATGAAAGAAATCGATTCTCGGCTAAAGCAAATGGCATGGGATCCGGCAATAACCCATGCGGGAAGGGAAAAAGCTATTACCGACATGATCATCAAGGAGGGCGGAGTCGATGTTCCTCTTTTCAAGCAGATGGGGTTGTGGTAAAATCGGAGATCGGAGGAATACAGAAATGAAAAAGATTCTGGTGATCATGTTTGCCGTTGTGATCTTGGCGGGATGCATGACCGTCTCGTCGATCTATGATGGAGCGAAGCCGAGTCGAATAATCGAGAACAGCGATGGCTTAAGTACTTTTGAATTCCTGTTCCCGCCTAATGACTTCGACGGAAAGATGGCGGCGCAAAGGATTGATGAATATTTCGCGCGCTACATCAATGAGAAAGGATACGTGGGATATGAGATCGTGAGTGTGAATAGCCAGTCAATCGAGAAGGCCAGTAGTTCTGTTGGCTCTTTCCTTTCTGCTTGGGGTTCCGCCGAATCGGGCCAACAAAACAAATCGAATCCGAACAAAACTTACGTCCGTATCCTTGCACAGGTGAAGTTCAAGACATAGCAGCTCTCCGGAGAGGGCGCGGAAGGATAGTCTGATGCCAACAATAAAAGACCTTCTCGATGAAGAATATCGTAAGAATGGAACGCGCCCACCGGGATCGATGAAGATCACGGATCTGAAAGCGAATCCCGAATTCTCCGGTCAGAAACCTCCCGCGCCCGTCAAGGTTAAGCGTCAGCGCTCCCTCGGCGATGTCTCCATTGCCCTGGAAGCACAGAGAGTCTACAATCCGGGACTCCCCAGCATGCCGAGCCCGCAGCCAGCTCCCGCGAACACGTTCCAGAAGGGCACGACGCCGGCCATGGACAACACGGGGGCCTGGGGCGGGCCGGCGGAGAGAGGAGAACGCTGATGCCAGTGCATGCCGTGACGAAGGGCGGGAAGGTCGTCGGCTTCCAGTATGGCGAGACCGGGAAGGTCTACTCCGTGAAGGCCTTCGGCGGGAAGGCTGGAGCCGCAAAGAAGGCCGGCCAACAGGGCTCGGCGATCGAGCACAATTCAGGCAAGAAGTAGCATTCGACAACTCCTTTGGAAATCGCACTACATAAGATGTTCCTGAATCGATGTAGTTCGTAAAGGAGTTGGACATGACAATTTCGAAGGTCTTCTCTCAGATGACCGGTCAGATCGTCGGGACTATCTCGACGATCGCATGCGGAGCAGATACCGCCGGCTCTTTGGCTGGCCATTCATGGAAGTTCTGGCTGGCAAATGAAAGCGGAACCCTCCAGGGCTATTGGGTATGGTATACCGTCACCGGCTATACCTCCAATAACCCGGTAACGGGCGCTTTCAAGGGAATCAACGTCACAATTGCGGGAGGTTCGACCGCTGCACAGGTATTCGCGGCGACAAAAGCCGCGCTTCTCGCAAGCGGAATCTCCCCAGGGCTTGCCACAGTCACCGGCGCATCCCCGAACGTCATCATTTCCTGCCGCTGGCCGTTCGTTTGCACTGCGACCGCTGATGTTGATACCGGCTGGGTCTTCACGGCGACCAACGCAGGATCTGCGACTGTTGCGACGAACATGAATCTGAACGCCTCTGGAGCTGGAGGCATGGATTGGGTCATTCGTCCCTGGAGAGGGCCGATCAGTCTCACGCCAATTTATCTCCGTCAGCTCGTGATCAGTATCGCAGACAGCGCCTTCACCGATGGTACAACCTTCGGAGCTATCGTCGGCTTGACGAACGGAATCAGCATCTATGTTTGCGATGCCTATGCAAATATCTTTGCCACGATTGCATCGGCCATCAAAAACAATGCGGCGCTGATCTCGCTCGGCAAATGGGCGAATGCGCTCGGGACGAAAAACTGGTTTGTCGCTATCGACCTGGTTGCCGCATATGGCGGAGAGCTTCCGATTGATGGATCGCTGGGCCAAGATCTCCGCTTCCATACTGCGGACGATCTGACGGGGTTGGACGTGTTCAACTGCTACGTCACCGGCCATTACACCTCGACGCTGTAGGGAAGGAGAAAGATCATGGATCAGGGTTATGATTTCCCCGCTCTGTTCGAGGTGGCACTCGCTCCGCGGGGGCCTTTCGCGAACGGAGATAACCAGCGGGCAAGCCTCGGCCCTCATGGTGAGCTTCTCATCTCTCTGTACGAGGCTCCTTACCGGATGCTCCAGAAATACAAGCAGACTTTCTTCGCGGCGAATCAGGGTGACACGACTTGGACGGTTGGGCTCGCGACGACCTACACGGGCTTCTGTCTATCATGCCGAAATGCAAGCCCGAAAAACCTATCTATTCTGAAAGTCGGTTTTGTCCTTAACGCTGCCCCTGCCGCCATTGATCCTGTGGGTCTCGCGCAAGGCTGGGCCAGCGTAGATTGCACACATACCGCCGCCCTCACGGTCTACGATGGCCAGAAGGGGCTACCAGCAGCGCAAGCAAATGGCATGGCGGATGCGGGAAATACCACACTTTCCGCAACGCCGGTCTATCGCCAGTGGATCTTGGGCGGATTCACTGCGGCAAATTTACCTGCACCAGATGTAGCGCCAATCGACGAGGGAGGATTGATCGAGCTCGTGCCCGGTGGTTTCCTCATCGTGGCCGCAATCGGCGTGCTCCATGG
>Ga0187870_1004352_pt1 | contig 10282 bp, 8 predicted proteins | sample June2016WEW_13_1_3_FD_132974 | JGI IMG/M metagenome (GOLD analysis project Ga0187870, IMG submission 132974) | Peatland microbial communities from SPRUCE experiment site at the Marcell Experimental Forest, Minnesota, USA - June2016WEW_13_150 | ecosystem: Environmental > Terrestrial > Soil >... | reverse complement strand
GCGCTGACAACGTTTTCAAGTGTAGCTTCTTCAATGCAGTCAAACCATGTATGTTTGACGTGGTTATATGCCGTCCACCACGCTGGAATCTGGTTACGCCCAAATTCTTCAAAAGGGCGGAAATTCCTATCATAGAAAGTTAATCCATAAGCTATGCTAACTTCAGCACCTGAAAGAACGTATATTGGTTCATAGCAATCTCTGAAAAAGTTTATGTTTTTCTCCCTTCTCGAAGCCATCAATCCCGAAATATGCGGGTATTCACATGAACTAACATTTTTGTCTTTTAGCATATTTCTGAAAAAACTGTCGATAGAATTACAAGTCTTTGTGAGCAAGTCACTAAAAAACTCCGACCAAATTCCTTTGTGCGCTTTTTCAAATGGGAAATACCTTGTTGCAGCTAAAAACTCATCTTCCAAACCTTTGTATCTGTACCAAGCTAAACCTCTATTGAAAGGAGCATCCAAGCTAAACACCATATACTATTATTAGTTCTTAACCTAAAAAATTGTCCTATAATCTCAACTTCTTAATCGTGAAATTATTTTGGACTTTATAGAAAAGAAGACGTTTTTTGCTTTTTTGAATAGGTTTCTTCCATTTATTCTCCCTTACTATGCTGGTTTTTTGAAGTATAGTTTGCCGTTTGTTTGACATACTAAGATACAGTCGTCTTGGATGCACTTTTTGATTTCTTCTTCTGTTTCCGCCACTACGGTATCCAAGTTATATTTTGCTCGTCATAAAGGCTGAAGTATCTCTCGGTGCTTCGGGTGTCTTTGTGTTCTTCATAGGCGTTTCGTTTCATCCAGAGCATTACGTTGATAATGTTTAACTGACTGGGACGCTGTTCTATGTGCGGGGGATGATGTCGCCGTCCCAGTCTGATCGGGAAAGATGAAGAATTCGAGATTTAGACAGACCCCAAATATTTTTAAAAATTCATTGGTAGATGCAATATATCTCTTAGCAACGGGAACGGATGTGATTTAGTTGTGATCTTCGGTGAAAACGTGTTAAGCGGAGTTGTTGCGGTAGAGAAACGTGCGAATCTTTCGGGCAAAAAAGTGTATAAATACATTCTATAGTGGGTGAATGTATTCGAAAAATTTGCTTTCTTCCAACATTTTTATGCTAATCTAATATATTATACAGTGGTGGCTCTTCATGAGCGTGAAGGAAGCCTTATCTAAGCTGCAAAGTTACTCGAAGGAGCTTGGCCTCGACTTGACTAAAGCCGAGGATAGGTTCAAATGGTTCTTGGCTTCGGTACTTTTTGCCAAAAGAATCTCAGCTGAAACTGCCAAAGAGACTTACCTGTATTTTGAACAGGAGGAACTGACAAGCCCAGACGCCATATTGGAAGCTGGATGGGACCGCTTGGTGGAAGTTCTTGACGCCGGCGGTTACACTAGATACGATTTCTCCACAGCCACAAACCTTCTGGGAATCGCAAAAATGCTGAAAGAAAAGTACGGCGACCTCGAACGACTTAATGCAGAATCTAGCAGCCCCACAGACTTGGAAAGGCGCCTGCAAGAGTTCAAAGGTGTTGGTCCTGTAGGTGTAAACATATTCCTAAGAGAACTGCGCGGAATCTGGGAAAAAGCAAAACCCGAGCCTTCTCCCTTAGCAGTTGCTACGGCACAGAAAATTGGCCTAAACCTAGAAGACGTGGAACGCTACGAATCTCAACTTGTTCGATTAAACCTTGAGTACTGCAAGAAACGTCGAAGCTCAGAATGCCCACTCAAAAACAAATGTCCAGATAAGTAAGGCACTTCAATAAAGCATCGTAGCGCGCGCGCTAAAAAAATCGATTCAGCAAAGGGCTGGCGCCCTGTTGATGTTGGTTGTTTGGGTTATTTTTATGTTTTATTTGAAAAAAAAATTTAGTTCCATATACACAAACACAAAGCTTTTATAGATTTGATTAAAGTATGTGAGAGTTAGGTGGTTTCGTTGGTTAAAGCTATATACCTAGTTGCCACTGCTGTAATCATTACTGCACTGCTTGTAGGCGGAATAGTATACGTTGGTACGCGACCCGCACCTAGTGCGAATGTGCTAGAGATTTATCATTGGTGGACCTCGGGCGGAGAAGCCGCAGCGATAAACGCACTTGTGACTTACTACAACACACAATACCCCAATACAACGGTGATACAGAGCCCAGTGGCTGGAGGAGCAGGCTATGTGTTCAAAGCAGTCATCAAACCTTTGGTACTGGCTGGAGAAGCCCCTGATTCTTTCCAGCTGCACGCCGGATATGAGGGCAGACCATACTATGACGGAGGCTACTTGGAGCCGATTACTAGCCTCTATACGCAACAAGGATGGGAAAACGTCTTTCCAAAAGTAATACTCGACATGGTGAAGTTCGGCAACGACTACTACGCAGTTCCACTGGACATCCACAGGCAAAATGTGCTCTGGTATAACAAACCCATTCTCGCTAAATACGGAATAGATCCGTCTACCTTAACGACTTGGGACGCTTTCTTTGCTGCATGCGATAAACTAGTGAGTAAAGGAATAACTCACCCAATAGCGCTAGGGGACTCAGGCTCGTGGACGGCTGCACATGTTCTAGAGACGATGATAGCGGGTGAAGGGATAGGCTTCTATCAGGATTGGATAAATGGGAAAATAACGGATCCAAACAACGCTACGATGAAGGATGCGTTAACTACTTTCGCAAAATATCTAACCTATGTTAATGATGACCATTCGGCTCTAACTTGGGATCAAGCAACATCAAGGGTAATTACGGGAGCTGCCGTATTCAACGTAATGGGAGACTGGGCAAATGGAGAATTCACACTCGCAAACAAGACGTACGGCGTAGACTACGGAACAGTTCCAACGCCTGGAACCGCAGGGCTGTATGGACTTGTAGTAGACTGCTTCGAACATCCAAAAGGTGTCGCGCACCCCACGCAGTCCTTAGACTGGCTGAAGGTTGTTGGTTCTAAAGATGGCCAAGACGCGTTCAACCCGCTGAAGGGCTCCATTTCTCCACGCAGTGACTCAGACATAAGCAAATATGGACCGTATCAAAAAGCCGCCCAAGCCGACTTTAAGGCCGCTGCACACTTGTACCCGAGCGTAACTCACGGAAGTGGTGCACCTGAATCCTTCACCACTGACTGGGTCAACATAGTATCAAGCTTCGTAGCAAACAAAGACGTTAATGCCGCAGCATCAGCTTTGGCTTCCTCAACAAGTGCTCATCAAGCCGACTACACCAAAGTATGGTCATTGTAAAGCAGATGCATCTCGAAGTTAAACGACAAGAAAACATCAAATCCCCCCTTTTTATTTTTGTAAAATCAAGTAAAATGCGATTCACGTCCTTTGAAATGATACCCAGAACGTTTCTCTGAGAAAAACAGTATCTCTTTAAGTGAGCGTTCGGTCTAATTAAATCCGCGTACAAAAGCTGTCTAAAAGTGGTCCTAACGAAAGACTTTTTTATCTTCTTAATCTTCTATTGTAGTGGAGTCTGGTGGAGATAGAAGGGGGATCAACGGCTTTGAGTTGGCTCCTGAACGGCTATATCAAAATTTGCTTTGGGCTGACCAAAAAATGAGAGTTCCCTTTAGAAGGGTGGTTTCGCGTGAAACGATGGTTAATTTACTCTTTATTCTCCCATCCGTCGTACTCGTTGGCTATTTCGTCTACGTCCTTATCGGATGGAATGTAGTGGTATCAGTCTCAAACTGGAAAGGCCTTACTCCGAGCTACAATTTTGTCGGTTTCGGTCAATACGTGACCTTATTCCACGACCCAGAATTTATAAAATCTCTGACAAACAATATTATTTTAATATTGCTTTTTGTACCCACCAGTCTTGGCCTAGGTCTCCTTTTGGCCATACTCTTAGATTCAAAGGTGAGAGGTGAAGGCGTCTTTAGGAGCATATATCTACTGCCATTCTCCCTCTCGTTTGTGATTACAGCAACTTTGTGGGCGTGGATGTATAACCCAGATGTGGGTGTTATAAACACATTGTTGAAGGCAATCGGGCTCGGGTTTCTGCAGTCCGGATGGACTACCGACCCAAGTATTGCGTTATACTGTGTCATATTGGCCATTATATGGCAATTCTCGGGATACACAATGTTAATTTTCTTAGCGGGGATAAAATCCATTCCAGAGTCTCAAATAATGGCCGCGGAAGTCGATGGAGCAACTGGTTTTAACTTGTATAGACGCGTTGTAATACCCCAATTAAGAACTTCTACTCTAAGCGCATTTGTTGTTCTCATGATATTTGCTCTTAAAGTGTTCGATTTTATTTATATATTAACTGGTGGAGGACCTGCGGCTGACGCCACTTACGTTCTGCCCTTAAAGATGTTCATTGAGACTTTTCTAAGAACGAACTTCGCCTACGGAGCTGCAATTGCGACCATATTGTTCCTAATTGTACTTGCTATAGTTTTACCATATCTATATTTCTTCATATGGGGGGAAAAGGACTGAGATTTCCCAAACCTAGACGAATAATCCTTTACGTTCTGCTAATAGTTTTCGTATTTTTGTTTCTGCTTCCTTTATGGACCGATTTCACGACTTCTTTTAAAAACATTCACGATATTATTTACACCGTCCCTGTGGAACTACCCCTGTCTCCAACTATTGAGCCGTTGATAACGGCTTTTAATCTCATGGAAAGACCTCTGCTTAACAGTCTCACATTCACGGTCGTTGCCATGATCCTTTCTTGTCTTTTGGGTTCGATCAATGGTTACATACTAACCAAGATTAAGTTCCGCGGGTCCAATACGGTGTTTCTGCTGTTTTCGATCGGGATATTTATCCCTTACCAAGCGGTCCTTGTCCCTCTAGTTCTGACAATATCACAGTTAGGGTTGTACAACACTTTGGGAGGGCTAATCCTAACCCATACAGCATACGGTATAACCATCACGACTCTTCTTTTCAGAAATTTCTATGGGTTACTCCCTGATAGCCTCATAATGGCAGCTAAAGTAGATGGGGCCGGAACATGGACAATATATCGGCGCATTATATTGCCCCTTTCCTTACTTCCATTTGTTGTCGCCGCAGTTTTTCAGTTCACCAGCATCTGGAACGACTTCCTCTTTGGTGTCGTGTTAGCCAGAGGATCAGAGGCTATGCCAGCTTCAGTCGCACTGGCAAATTTGAAGGGAACTACCGCATTCAATTATAATGTTCAAATGGCAGGAGCATTATGGTACGCGCTTCCTGTCTTAATCATTTATCTCGTATTGGGCAAATATCTTATACGTGGATACATGGCTGGAGCTATTAAAGGATAATATGGTAATGGTATGGTAATGGCGAATGGTTAACATAACAACGAAGAATTTAACCAAAAAATATGGAAACACCATAGCTGTAAAAGACTTAAACCTTCAAATTAAAGATAAGGAATTCTTTGTGTTTTTGGGGCCCTCCGGATGTGGCAAGACAACAACCCTTTTCGCTATCGCAGGCTTAATCAAAATAGATGCAGGAGAAATCTGGATAGGCGACGAGCTGGTAAGCTCTGCAGAAAAGGGTATACACAAAGCCCCTCAAGAGAGAGGAATTGCAATGGTTTTTCAAGACTATGCTATTTACCCTCACATGACCGTGTTTGATAACATGGCCTTTCCGCTCACCATAAGCAAGGTTAAAAAGGATGAAATTGAGGCAAGGGTCAAGAAAACCGCGGAGCTTCTGGGCATTTCTCACCTTTTAAACAGGAAGCCAAGGCAACTCAGCGGAGGTCAGAGACAGAGGGTAGCATTGGGGAGAGCGATGGTCAGACGGCCCAAAGTCTTTCTGATGGACGAACCTCTCGCAAACCTCGACGCAAAGCTTAGGGTTCAAACGAGGACCGAGCTAAAGAAATTGCAGCTGGATATAGGGGTGACCACCATATATGTCACTCATGATCAAGTAGAAGCTATGACCATGGCAGATAGAATCATGGTTCAAAAAGACGGCGTAACCGAACAAATAGGAACTCCCGACGAACTGTACAATCACCCTTCAAACCTATTCGTCGCTGGGTTCCTCGGATCCCCAGAAATGAACTTCATAAACTGTACTCTGGTTGAAGATGAAAAAAGGTTGTGCTTAGACGCAAAGGAATTTAAAATATTCTTGCCTGCAAAAATGCCCTCTGAATTGAAAAACTACATCGGCGCGGAGGTCATAATGGGCATTAGGCCAGAAGATCTCTATGAAAGTAAATCTGCCAGAGGACCTGCGCAAGAAAATGCCGTTCGAGTCACCTTAGACCTCGTCGAACCTGTAGGACCATACCTGCTTCTACACTCAAAGGCAGGCAAGATTCCACTCGTGGCAACAGTTAAAGATACAAAAGCAAAGATGGGCCAAGAAGTAATTATGGAAATGACCCCTGATAAGATACACATATTTGATAAGAAGACAACTAAATCGATAATATAACTAATTTTAAATTGAAAAATGTAAACTATCAATACTACTCAGCATCGCATAAAAAGCTTAGATTAGCTATTCGCATGAATTAATCAGAGATAGAAGAAGAAAACTACGTGTCAACCACGTTTAATGTTAAACACTTTTAGCCGTCAATGGTTATTTTAGCATCGAAGGAAAAAGGTGTAATTTGCCAGTCTTCCTTTTCGCAGCGTCCCACTCACTCAATATTCGAGCAGCCTCGTTGGCTATCTTGATGGCGTTCTCTTCGCCGGCATGCGGCTTGAACTCGCCTGTAACATGACTATTGTAAACCGCCAACACTGCGCCCGCCCTCAGACCAAAAAGGCTTGCTAACGTAAACAGCGTAGCAGTCTCCATCTCAACGTTCAAAACTCCCGCTTTCTGAAGAGCAGGAACTAGATTTTCACCAATAGAAATCCCTCTTCTTATGGGGCGGTTTTGCCCAGCATAGAAATCAGTCGTGGTCGCGGTTACGCCCACATGATAATTACAAATGCCCAATTGCTCGGCCGCTTCGATAAGCGCTAAAAGCACTTCATAGTGAGCAACAGCCGGATACTCAGGAACAACGTAGCAGTCGCTTGCAGCGTCTAAGCGCACTGCAGCAGAAGAAATGACTACATCACCACAAGCTATGTTTGGTTGCAAGGCGCCGGTGCTGCCCACCCTGATAAAATTCTTCACGCCTATCCTTGAAGCCTCGTTGACGACTATGGCCATACAAGCAGGGCCAATTCCACTCGAAAGCGCCGAAATACGTAGACCATGGTAAACGCCTCTGATGCTGCGAAACTCACGGTTGCTCGCTATTTCCGTCGAGGATACGGTCAAAGTTGCCTTTTTAAGCTCGCTCCTTAAAAGCTAAATCCTTTGATTCAAGAACATAAAACATCTTTAAAATAGCGCCGCGCTCCCTCATCATTAGGTAGTTCTTCATCCCTAACTTTTTGGTAATTTCCACTCTTCATTCTAACATCATAAGTTTTATATCCAGATCAATTTATACCACGACCCGCGGATTGCTATGGACAAGCGAGCACACATGCAAAAAGGAAAAGCTATCGACTTATTCTTTAGGTTGAGTAAAACAGTAACCTTAGTTCTATGCGTTCTATTACTGTTTGCAACACAGATAACGCCGCTGTATGCTCAGCTTAGCCCCGCTAGAGATTTAACTGGAACGTGGCAAAGCTCAGTTTCCGGCATGTATTATGACATGGATCCGTCCGATTCGAGCACTCGCATGAACGATTTAACAGCAACGTTTGCTATGGACATAACTCAACAGGGTAGTCAAATAACCATAATATTGTATTTGAACCCGACAAGTTGGGTCACAGACAACGCGTACTGGCAAGAGTACCAGATGTCGGGCGTTCCCCCAGTGGGTGGCGGCTCTATTGAGTTTGTTGGAACTGTTTCAAGCTCAAGTTTTACGGCTGATGAGCAAGGAAGCCAATTGGTTCAGGAACACTTAGCCGGCACATTCACCACCGATATTATAACTGCAACCCTGACTGGCACCGGGGAAACAACAGATCAAAATGGCATAGTTGTAACACGAACAAGCTCCCCAACCTCAACGCCAACTCTAAGCCCCACATCAACTCCAACGCCCAACAACTGGGGTAGCGTTGCACTAGTCAAAGGCCCCGCGTGGTACACAAACACAGGCGTGAATGAGCCAATTACCTCTCAAAGCCAAATAGGCACGGGAACCGAAGTTCTGACGGGCAACAACGCGATCATCGGGATAATGTCGAATGACGGAACATTGCAGTTGTGGGAAAACTCTGCAATGGTGTGGGTAGGCGTTGAGCAACAAAGCTCTTCCAACCAACAAGTCAGTCTGAAGACAGTGCAACCTCCCCCCGTTCCAACGGATGCCATCATGAGTTCATGGGAGGGTGAAGGCCTTATAGATGAGGGCTTAGGTCCGCTGGGATTGTTTATTGGAGGCACCTCCTCATTAGTGGAGAGTTCCGCGAAGCCAATAGTTGTGGACGGACTGATTTTTCTGCTGGAAGGAGCAGGACATTTCGTCAGCTCCTCCAATTCTCAGGATGAGACTTACCATGTAGAACCTATAGTTGTCCCTCAGGGTTACCTTGTTCCTTTCCCTGACCCTGAGTTCACGGTAAATGTCTCCAATGAAACAACGATTGTCCAAGTTCTCAATGGCTCAGTTGCCTATCTTGATCCAGTTACAAGCAACTCTGTGATAATTGGGCCAAATCAGACGCTGACGCTACCGAATCAGCAAGGATTCAGCCAACAGGAACTGAATGCAGACATATCGCCTTCAAATCCAAATTCAATAAACCAGTGGTGGACACAGACAACAGCCGCTAACTCGCCATTAAACGGTCTTATAGATCAACCCTTAATGCTGGTTCTTGTTGTAGTATTAATAGTCGCAATAGTTGCTGCTATCGTCGCCATAAGCAGAAGAAAAGGTCGAATCCAGCTGCAACAGCCCGGTGAACCCAATCAAAAACTTAGCATGAATAACAGACCAATGAGTCTAAAGAAACTGGTAGCTACGGCAATTATTTCCCTTGTCGTCTTAACGATTTTCGGCTACATATTCATCAACTGGTTCAACACGACTCTCAGCTCCGCCGGCAGCGAATCGGTAGGCGGCATTTCACTCACTTTGGTAGACGTCATATTTATTGGCATATTGGCTTTTGGCTACATCGCCACCATAGTTCAGCAAATTCGCAGATACCGCTGACAAGAATCAAAAACACTCTTGCTGCCATGTTCAAAAACCAAAACAGCGTTTCAATGCAAGCAGCGTGCAATAGCTAATGTAGATAAGGACCGTCTTTTAGAATTACTTGAAAACAAGCCCACAAGTTGAAAATGTATGAATAGGAAAACGATTTACTTCCAGCATAGCTTTCTATTCTTCGCGATTTTACTGGCTTTATTGTTTGTTGTTGTTGCCCTAGTTTTTTTTGGAGCCATAAGCATTGCCTTCGAAGATGTCGGCTTCACTCCTGTTATTATCTTGCTGATTTTGGTCGGAACCTTGATTGGAAGCTTCATCAACATTCCATTGCTGAAACTGAGAGCCGCCATACCCGTTATTCGAGATGAATATGTCAGCTGGTTCGGCATGACCTATCGAATCCCCCATGTGGAGTACGGAGAAGCCATCACAGTAGTCGCAGTTAACGCTGGAGGTGCCCTGATACCAACCGCCGTCAGCATTTACCTGCTCAGCAAATCCGCGCCATCAACGATTATCCTCAGCCTCATAGGCGTCTTAGCCGTTGCACTGGTAACCCATGCCGTAGCCAGACCAGTCAAAGGTGTAGGCATAGCCACCCCAGCGTTCATCCCGCCAATAGCCGCAGCAGTAGCCGCACTCGTTCTTTCACCAGCGCAGCCACGAACAATCGCGTACGTGGCAGGCGTACTTGGAACGCTCATAGGCGCTGACCTGTTGAACCTTCGGAAGATTCCCAAGCTTGGTGCGCCTGTTGCCAGCATCGGCGGAGCAGGCACCTTCGACGGCGTATTCTTAAGCGGCATAATCGCGGTGCTGTTGGCTGGACTGTAAAATAAAAAAAGGGATTTTTTCGGTTCTTTTTGAAGAGAGATGCTTTTTGAATTTAATACTGAAGGAACAAACAAGCTAGAGACTTTGCTTCACCAATCTCGCCTCTCTACCTGAAAGTGTTTTTTCTTAAGTAGTTCTTGGGGTGCAGAACGTAAGGAACTGGCTGACAAACAATATCCGTAACGGGAAACTTGAAAACTTTAGCTGAAATTCATAAGTAATAAAAACTTACCTTCCAAATTT
>Ga0187870_1004350_pt1 | contig 10288 bp, 10 predicted proteins | sample June2016WEW_13_1_3_FD_132974 | JGI IMG/M metagenome (GOLD analysis project Ga0187870, IMG submission 132974) | Peatland microbial communities from SPRUCE experiment site at the Marcell Experimental Forest, Minnesota, USA - June2016WEW_13_150 | ecosystem: Environmental > Terrestrial > Soil >... | reverse complement strand
ATAACATCCTCCTGATAGGGCCGCCGGGAACGGGCAAGACGATGCTGGCCCGCCGGCTGCCTTCCATCCTGCCGCCGATGACCTGGGAGGAATGCCTGGAGGTCACCAAGATCTACAGCGTGGTCGGGCTGCTCTCCAAAAACAACCCGGTTATTACCGGCAGGCCGTTCCGGGCGCCCCACCATACGGCATCTGCGGCCAGCATCGTCGGCGGAGGCAGGATGGCGCATCCCGGGGAGATCAGCTTCGCCTCCCACGGCGTCCTATTTCTGGACGAGCTGCCGGAATTCAACCGGGAGGTGCTGGAGGCCCTGAGGCAACCGATGGAGGAGAACGTGGTCACCGTGGCCAGGGCTGCCGGGGCGTTTACCTATCCTGCCAATTTCATCTTCGTTGGCGCGTGTAATCCATGTCCGTGCGGCTACCTGGGCGACCCCAAGAAAGCATGCACCTGCACTCCCCACCAGGCCCAACGCTACCGCAACCGGATCTCCGGCCCCATGCTCGACCGCATCGACCTGCAAGTGGAAGTGCCCCGCCTGGAGTTGGGCGAACTGGTCAAAGACAATCGCGGTGAATCCTCGGCGGAGATCAGAAAAAGGGTGATCAGTGCCCATACAATAGAACAGGCACGTTTTCAGAACACGGGGATTATTTATAATGCAAAGATGAAGGGCCGGCAGATCAAAACCTTCTGCAAACTGGAGAAAGAGGCGCAAGGCCTGTTATACAAGGTTTTCCAAGGGCTGAACCTCAGCATGAGGGCGCTTGACCGTGTTCTCAAAGTTGCTCGAACGATCGCAGACCTGGCCGGTTCCGGGCAGATCCAGCCTCTGCACATCGCCGAAGCAGTGCAGTATCGCTGTTTTGATCATCCTCTCTGCTAGGGCATTTGGATGAGATAATCTTGAAAGTCACGACATACCCTCAATAGGTATGGGAACACATTAATTGTCATAAGGGATTATTGCTTCGACACCGAGAGTATGACTGAGCAAACACCTTAAGGCCTCTTGTTCAATATGTCTCACAGCTCAGAGGAGGGGAATATTTTGATTCCGGTGCTGGTGAAAGAACTGGCCTTCGACCTGTCCCTTAGCCCCGTTGTATTGCTGGTAGATGAATCCGAGCAGCGCGTCCTTCCGATCTGGGTGGGACCGTTTGAGGCTCAGGCCATCGCCATGGCACTGCATGGAGTCATGGTCCCGCGCCCCATGACGCACGACCTGATCAAATCCCTGTGCGAGCATCTGGGTGTATCCGTGCGTAGCGTGATTATCAATGACGTCAAAGACGGCACTTATTTTGCGGAAATGTACCTGCAGACCTCTTCCGGCGAGGTCATCGTCGACTCCCGGCCGAGCGACGCCATCGCTCTCGCCTTGAGAACGGGCGCCAGGATGTTTATCTCCGAAAAAGTGGCCGGGTACACCATGCCCGTCGACGAGTTGATCGACAAGAGCCGGCAGGAGGAACTCCAGAAACTCCTAGAGTTCGACGGCCCCGACGACTACAAAAAGTCCCTGCACTGACTCCAGACAAAAAGGGACTTATCCCTGGTAGTTGAGAAGTGGGAAGCGTGATGTGCGAGGTGGGATATTGTTGAAGTGAGAAGTCAGTCCCCACGCACCACCGCGCCCAGAGAGCATCCGTTAACCAATAGGGATGCAAATGGCTAGAAGTTGGCTGAATTCCGTGAAGCAACCTTCTACACCTGTAAGCAAGCGAAATTTTATCCAAACATCCAGCCTCTCACCTCAAGATCACCGCCTGATCTGGTAGCTCCAATTGAGCATGTTATTGTTGTCCCAGTTGCTGGCGCTGTCTTTGAAGCAGAAGTTGAACTGCCCCTCCCTGGTGATCTCCACGGTCTGTTCCCAACCATTCGAGGCCCTATTCATGCGGTAGTCGTGCCGATCCTGCCAGTTATCGGCCCCGAAGCCGGTGTGCAGCCAGATCTGGTCGGCCCCTGAATTTGCCAGCAGTCCGTGGTACTTGATCTTTACTTTATCGCCGGCGCGGCTGGGGACAGGATTGATCGAGAAAGCCGGGTGCAGATCGAACATGCAGATCCCTCCGTTGTTGGAATGTTTTTGATTCAACTGGGTCTTGGCTTCAGTGGGTGATTGCTTTCCCCCACTGAAGCTTAGAGCCAGTTAATACAGTGACTTAGCCGCTCTTATCCCACCGCTTTGAGAAGCGGGGGCATTAGAGCGGGTAGTCATCTGTGGAAACATTTTTATTATTCCCCGCGCCTGAAAACTTACTCTCTCGTAGTGGAGGATAGCGGCCGTCCGAAGATCACCGCACGATTTCCGGCCTCGTACCGGATGATGTTCACTTGAAGGATTCCCGGCTCTTTTATTCCGGAGTCCCGGCTATCTTTTGCAGATGCGCCGAAAGGCAACTGCCAAGCACGTAGAGGGAGGCGGTGGAAAGGTAGCCGGGGGCGGCGGCATCGAAAAGCATGTTTGCCCTGGCCGGGAACTCATCGTCCCCCACCCACAACAACACTGCCATCAGAATGTGCGGGAAAACCGGAACGACAACGCCGGCGTCTCCAGTCAACCGGATGGCATGCCCTCCCAATTGCTCGGCTGCCCGGACCAGATGCTGTGTCCGCTGATCGAAAAACTGCGCCAGCGGCCTGGCCGCTTCGACCCTGAAGGGGGCATCGTGCAGCATCCCATTGGGAAGCTCGGCAAAAGCCATCCAGCGGCCGGCCGGAGGAACACCGCTCGCCTGGTTGAGGTACTGGAGCAAAAGGGTCTCTTCATTCTGATTCAATGCTCCGGCTCGATCTCCAGCAATCTCCCCGCCAGGAAAAGACACCTCATAGACCGCGTTCAGATAGCGAAGCCTGATGGCGTGCCGTTCGGACACGTATTCAGACCCGCTCAAGCTCGCCATCAGCCCGGGGTCTCCCCCGGCAAACTCCCGCCTGGCTTCTAAAAGCACATGTGAATAAATAAGGCCCACCTCTTAGGGATGTGAGAGGCGTGAGGTGCGTTGGCTCTGCCAATGCCGTCGCGCCCGCAAGCTGGCACTCGCCACTTCCCGCTTCTCACTTACCATTTACATAACTCATGCTGAGCAGTTCTGCCAGATGCATGACTTGCACCGGCGACTGCTCCAACCTGAGAACGTGATCAAGCTGCATGATGCACGACGGACAGCCGGTCACCACTAGGCCGGCGCCGGTCTTGCGGATGTATTCGGCCTTGCGTTTGCCGATCCTGGTCGACAGGTCATAATAGGTCAGGTTGAACGATCCGGCAGCACCGCAGCACCGGTCCGCCTCGTTCATCTCTTTGAACTCCAGGCCGGGCACGGCCCTGATCAGCTTGCGGGGGGCCGTATAGACACCCTGTCCCCGCCTGAGATGGCAGGGATCATGATAGGTTGCCGCCAGCGGGACCTCTGTGTCACCGGGCTGGAAGTCGATGGCGTCATCCAGAAACCGGCTGAAATCCATCACCTTGTCCGCAAAACTCCTGGCCTCGCTGGTTTCGATCAGGTCGGCATAATCGTGAAGCATACTGCCGCAGGAGGCGCAGTCGGTGATAATGGCGTCGACGCCGGCCATCTGAAACGTCTCGATATTCCTGCCGGCGAGGGCCACCGCCGATGCCTCGTCACCGCTGGCCAGGGCTGGAATCCCGCAGCACCACTGATCGGGAATGACCACCTCCGCCCCGTTGCGCCCGAGCACGTCGAGCACCGCCAGACCCGTCCCGGGATAGACGTAGTTGGTGAGGCAGCCCGTGTAATAGGCCACCCTGATCTTTGGCCGGCTGCATGTGATCAGCTTGGGCGCCTGCGAGCGAAAGGGACGCCTGGCCACTCTCGGGAGCAGCCTCTCCTTTTTGGCCAGGTCAGGGCTGATCAGTTCGAGCAGGCCGCTTTTCCGGACCACGCTCTGAACCCCGCTGTGCTGGTATAAATACCCCATCCTTGCTGCCAGGGACAGGTTTCCATTGTTCTGCAGCAGGTGTTGAAAAACATTCTTCTTCACGAAGGAGATCCCCCGCTCTCTGGCGATCTCCCGGCGCGCTGCCAACACCAACCGATCGACAGGCACCTGGTTGGGGCAATTTTCGACGCAGGCCTTGCACAGCAGGCACAGGCTCATGATCTCCTTCATCTTGGGAGATAATTCGATCTTTCCATCAAGGTAGTTCTTGATCAGAAAGATCTTGCCCCGGGCTACATAGGGCTCGGCCAGGGTCTCAGCATAAAGAGGGCAGACAGCCTGGCAGCCACCGCACCTGCTGCATTGCTTTAAGAAATCACTTGTTGTGGCAAGGCTTTCCATCATGTTCACCCCTGAAGATCTTGCCCGGGTTGAGGATGTTGTTCGGGTCGAGGGCCTGCTTCAAGGCCAGCATCACGGCATAACCGGACTCTCCCGTCTCCAGTTTCAGGTACGGCGCTTTCATGGTGCCGATGCCGTGCTCGCCCGACAGGGTGCCGCCAAGTTCGACGGCGGCCTGGAACAGCTCCCCCACCGCCTTTTCCACCCGCTCCATCTCCTCCTGGTCGCTCTGGTCGCAGAGGATGTTCGGGTGCAGGTTGCCATCGCCGGCGTGACCGAAGATCACCAGGTTCAGACCATACCGGTCGGCGATCTCCCGCAATTTCCCGGCCATGTTCGGAATCTGGCTGCGGGGCACGGAGATGTCCTCACTGATCTTGGTGGGCTTGATCTGTACCACGGCAGCCGATACCGCCCTACGGGCCGCCCAGATCTCGTCTCTCTCCTGTTCACTGGCAGCAACCCTGACCTCTCTGGCGCCCCCTTCGCGGCACAGGTCCACGATCTGCCCGGACTGACCCTCGATCAACTCGGGAGCCCCATCCACCTCGATGATCAGGATTGCTCCGGCATCTACCGGCAGACCGAGGTGCAGATAGTTTTCCACGCACTGGATCGTCCGGTCATCCATCAATTCAAGGGTGGCCGGGATGATTCCCCGTCTGACGATCAGGGTTACGGTCCGGGTGGCATCCTCGAGCCGGGGAAAAACTGCCATCATCGTCCTGATCGACTGCGGTTTGGGGATCAGGCGCAGATAGATCCTGGTGATGATGCCCAATGTTCCCTCAGAGCCGGTATACAGCCTGGTCAGGTCATAGCCGGTCACGCTCTTGACGGTCTTGCCGCCGGTTTTCACCAGGTCGCCCCAGGGTGTGACCACTTCCAGGCCGAGCACGTAGTCCCTGGTGACACCGTACTTGAAAGCCCGGGGCCCGCCTGCGCACTCGGCCACATTGCCGCCGATGGTCGAGGTCTTCAGGCTGGCCGGGTCCGGCGGATAGAACAGGCCCCGCCGCTCGACCTCCTGCTGGATGGCATAGGTGACGACACCGGGTTCCACCACCGCCACCAGGTTCTCCTCGTCAATCTCCAGGATCCGGTTCATGCGGGTCAGGTCCAGCACCACACCATTCTCAACAGGCAATGAACCACCGCTCAATCCGGTCCCGGCGCCCCGGGGAACGATCGGAAACAGGTGTTTATTAGCCAACCTGACGATCGCCTGGATCTCCTCCGTGCTGCCGGGCCTGGCTACCAGGTCCGGCACAAAGGCATTGGGGGTGCCGTCATAGCCGTAGCACATCCGCTCCTCCAATGATACAAAGATGTTGTCCTCACCCACTATCCTGGTAATTTCCTTGATAACGGAGGGTGGGATCATCGATGACACCTCCCCTAATGGTCGTTAGCCGTTGTTCGTTGGTCATTGGAATTCTAATGCTAGCCTGTTTACTATTCGTTGAACACAGTCACTTAAAGATAATATTCTCTTACGATTAATAACCAATCACAAACCACTTGATTAGCTATTCATCGCTGGTCGTTAGAAAAAGGTTTGTTCCAACTACCAACGTGCCCGCAAGTGATGGTGCCGGGTCCGCGCCATGTCCACCGGACATGGCGCCGCCGGGCGCGACCACCAACAACTAAATATGCTTCCCTGCCAATTTCCCGCCTGCAAACTGCATCCGGCACCCATCCCCTTCGATGGTGATGTGGGGTTGGCCGCGGGCCTCTTCAAGCAGGGCCGTAGAGAATTCGATCCGGGACAGATCCAGGGTATTTTCGATCACCAGTACCCGGGCGCTTTCGTGTTCTGACCCACCCAGGCTCTTAAGGGTGGCGGATAGAGCCTCCTCGTCGGTGGCAAAATGCATCGGCGCCATCGCCCGCATCACAAAAGTGGTGCTGAGCACGTTGAGATACGTCACCGTCCAGTCGACCTTGGCCAGCAGGCAGTCGGTGGTGAAATCGGCCAGCCCGATCCCGAGTGCGTTTCCCTCTGACCGCTTGTCCAGGTCGAGCACAGCGATCCGCTTGATGCGGGGGCGTTCCGGCTCCGGTTCCCCCTGAATGCGCAGGCGTCCGATGATGTTGGTATCCATTCCCGTACCGCTGAAGCACTTTCCCATCGACCTGACCACCAGCAAGTCCAGGTCAGCGAAGGGCAGGCGCGGCATCAGTGAGCGGGCGGTGTTCAGGAGATCCTGCTCCCGCTCATAGAACTGCTCCGGTTCCATGCCGGCGACAAGCGCCGTCTGCTCGTAAGCGTTTTCAACAATGGCGATCCCATACAGAACCGGGAGGTGTTCCATTATATATGCAGCTACCAGAGGGATAAACGATTCCAGCCCTCTGATCCCATAACTGTGCAGCGCCGCCGCTCCGTGTGAATTGCCCAACCCCACTGCCAGCATCTTCATCAGGCCGCTCTCTACCGGAGCATGAAAGGATGTGTGCGGCTTGACCCGGTTGATGACGATCAGCCCATCCATCTCCATGGCGACGTGGTTGACATAAACCGGAACCCCCGGCCCAACCTCGCCGATCCTGACCGCCTCCCCACTGGCCATCAGCGGAACCCCCAGCGACTCTTCGGTGATTCCAAGGCCGGCCAGCAGCTTCAACTGGCCTTCCGGGGTCCCCCCGCCATGGGAGCCCATTGCCGGTATGATATAGGGCTGGCAGCCCTTCTCTTTAATAAAGTGCACCGCTGCCGAGAGGATCGGAACAATGTCGGCGATGCCCCTGCTTCCCGCCGTCAGCCCGATTTTCGCCCCCGGCTCGACCTTCCGCCAAAAATGCGATTCCTCAAGCAGCCTGCTGACTTCGCCCTGCACGTCGCTTAAAGCTATCGCCGGCAGTTTGTAACGCGCCTGGTACATGACAGGGAACTTCATATATTTCCTCCATCCAAGAACCCGATAACCTTTCAGGGAAGCACCCGTTATTCCTCAAGCCGATCTTAACATAAGCACGGCTTTAATAATATTCGTTTGCGGCATGTATACTGTACACTGAACCTCTGTTTAGAACGCCCCCTGCAAATGCTCGATCAGCGGCTCCCGATCGCCCGGAAAAGTGACCGCCACCACATCGAAGCGCAGATCCTGCTCATTTCGTTTGGCAACCATCAGGTAGTACTGCGCCAGGCGCCTGATCTTCGCCTGCTTCTTACTCCCCACCGCTTCCTGCGGCAGGCCGAACCACGTCCCTCTTCGCGCTTTGACTTCAATAAACACCATCATGGGTCCATCCATCATGATCAGGTCGATCTCGCCGCTGCGGCAGCGCCAGTTCTTTTCCACCAGTTGGTATCCCAGGCCCAAAAGAAAAGAGAGGGCGATCTGCTCGCCCTTTTTCCCGGTGTCCTGTCTCAGTCTGGTCATTGCAATCTCCTCGTCCCGAATCTGGTTACTATTTTCGGAGGAATGTCAATCCAGCCTCTCTTTAACCCCGTGAAAGGTGCGCCGGTGGATGAAGCAGGGCCCAAACCGGTCCAGCGCTTCCAGGTGGTCCGTTGTCGGGTAGCCCTTGTTCTGCTCAAAGTTATACCTGGGGTACAGCCGGCTGTAGTAGGTCATGATGGCATCCCTGGTTGTCTTGGCGATGATGGAGGCGGCGGCGATGGCCGCGCTCTTGGCATCGCCCTTGATGATCGGGGTCTGTTCAACAGAGATGCCCGGTAGCGCCCATCCATCGACCAGCACGTGCTCCGGGTGCAGGTGGAGGCGGTTCAGGGCCGCCCTCATGGCCATGTAGGTCGCCTGGAGGATGTTATGCCTCTCGATCAGCCCAACCGGGATGATGCCCACCGCCCAGGCTGCCGCCCGCAGCTTGATCTCCCGGGCCAGCACCTGGCGATGCAAAGGAGACACTACCTTGCTGTCATTCAGGCCGCTGATGAGCAACCGCTCTCTCAAGACCACTGCTGCCGCCACCACAGGGCCGGCCAAAGGCCCCCGCCCGGCCTCGTCGATTCCTGCCACCAGGCCAATACCGTCCTGCCAGAGCGCCTGCTCATACATGTGCAGCCGCACCAGCCGCTCCAATTCCCTGGCCGTCAATAACCGGCCGCCAACCCTTCGCGGATCAGGTCCCCTGTTCATCGCTCACCAATGCCTCCAGTTGCCCATCCGCCCGTACCGGCGCCGGGCACAGACAATAAGTGCATCGCCAGGCCGGCTGAATGGCGGTCAGGAATGGGGCTTCTCCAAGGAGATGCGCCCCAGCCTGCCGCTGCGAAACTGCTCCAACAGGAAATCACTGGCCCGCTGGCTGTCCGGCAGGCCAGTGCTCATCAGAAAACCCCTGGCTCTGGCGATCTCCTCCAGTGAACAGGACGACGGATCAATTTTTAAAATGCTCCCGACAACTGCGGGATAGTATTCCTTTAAAAAGGCGAGCAGTCGCTCGCAAGTTTCTTCCGCCCGGGAGCCACGGACTTCCACGGAACCGATCGCTCCCAATCGAAACCTGCCTTCGGCGCCGACCCTCGATATCGACATGATGCCGGGCGTATCCAGCACAGAGACCGACTCGTTCAGGTGCACCCATTGCGGCCCCCTGGTCAGACCTGGCCGGTCGCCCGTCCGCATAGTCTGGCGCCCGATCAGCCTGTTCAGGTAGGTGGACTTTCCGGTATTGGGAATGCCGAGTACCGCCACCCGCACCCCCCGTGGTCTGCGTCCCTTCAACTGCAACGACCGGTGCAGTTCCAGCGTCCGGGCGGCCAGGATCTTCCACAGATCCCGGAAGCCGCTGGCGCTTTTGGAATCCACCGCCGCAGCATCCTTGCCCTGTCCATTAAAAAAAGCAAGCCAGTCCCTGGTGATCCCGGGATCGGCAAGGTCGGACTTGTTCAATACCAGTAAGTGCTGTTTATTCAAGATCAGCCCGGACACTGCCGGGCTGCTGGAAGTTTGGGGACAACGGGCGTCCACCAGTTCACAGATCAGGTCCACCACCCTCAGGCTGGAGGCTATCGCGGCCACCCTCTGGCGATGAACATTATATATCTCCAAAGTCCTCATCTCACAAGGGTTTCAGAATATTTGATCACAGTTTGATCACAACCTACTTACGTTTGCTATTCATATCGCTGCTCAATGGTCTTCACTATCTCTGCCTGCATACCCGGTGTGACGTGACCGTAAACCATCATAATGGTTTCTGGAGAATCCCCCAGACGTTCTGCCACTGCATTGGCGGAGTGGCCACTCTTCAGCAGCATCGTGGCATGTGTGTGACGCAGCCCGTGGATCCTGATGTACGGGAGACCTGCCGCTCCGCATCCTTGTAACTGCCTCTTACAGTCTCTGTTTTCTGCTGCCTCATACCATCGGGTCCCGGAGGCAAATCATACCTGAATGAATACGAGTCGCCCCTTTTGGTTATCTTGCTACCCCGCACCTCTTTCTTCTCCTCCTTTGGCCGGGCGGGATATAGATATATTCTATCCCGCCATAGTATTCTCCTTCAAAACAAAAAACCACCACAAAATATGGCGGTTATGATTCAGAGTGAGAATGCCCATCTCTTTGGGGTGGAATTATCACCCCACCTTAGAAATGTCTTGCATGCTCAATCCTAGGTCAACAACATTCTCCCGCCTTATGCGTATGAAATGCCCGATCCGTACCGCCGGGATGATGCCTTGCTTGACATACGCATAGAATGTTGACCGCTTCATCTTCAATACTCGCATTGCCTCGTAGGGGGTAAGGAAAATTTCGTCCTCGTTGCTGCCCATCTTGACCGTTCGCCATCCTTTCTCTGCCGGTTCCCGTCTCCAAAAAGAGGGCAGGAAAGCCGGTGGCAAAACCGCACGGCCGGCCTTCTTGTCTCAAATTTATAGATCCTTGCCCCTGAAAACCTACCCCTTCATGGGGTAGGATGAAAGGGGCAGCCTTCCGAGATGCGATTAGTATGTTTACAAACAGTTGTGCCCATGGTATAATATACCTAGTT
>Ga0187870_1004346_pt1 | contig 10293 bp, 13 predicted proteins | sample June2016WEW_13_1_3_FD_132974 | JGI IMG/M metagenome (GOLD analysis project Ga0187870, IMG submission 132974) | Peatland microbial communities from SPRUCE experiment site at the Marcell Experimental Forest, Minnesota, USA - June2016WEW_13_150 | ecosystem: Environmental > Terrestrial > Soil >... | reverse complement strand
GCGTGGCTTTTTACGCCGAATAGCCATATAAAATCACTGCCTTCTGTCTAGCCAAACCGATACAAACCATTTATAATCAAAATATATGGTGAGTTCCCGGGTCAACGCCGACGTCCGCCGGCTGACGGACAGCTTTGAGCACCCCCCCGCACCTGAAGCCAGGCCCGGCATCATCGTCGTCAGCGGGCTGCCGGGGACCGGAAAGACCTACTTCTGCCGCCGCCTGGCGGAACGCCTGCCCTGCATCGTCCTGGAAAGCGACGCCCTGCGCAAACAGCTTTTTCCCGCGCCGGACTACTCGGGGGAGGAGAGCGTTTATCTTTTCCGTACGATTTACCGCGTGATCGAGGAACTGGTGAAAAAAGGTTCGACAGTGGCCCTCGATGCCACCAACCTGGCGGAAAGGCACCGCGAACGTCTTTACAGCATCGCGGAACGCTTGAACGCGCGGCTGGTGCTGGTGAGCGTCGATGCCCCACCGGAGCTGGTACAGGAGCGGCTCCGCCGCAGAGTAAAAGAGGCAGGCAACAAATCGGACGCAAGCTGGAAAGTCTATCAGCAGATGAAGCCTACGGAGGAAAAGATAAAACGCCGCCACTTTACCGTCGATACCTCTCGGGATATCACGCCCGTTATAGAAAAAGTCATTAAAGAGGTCAAACGCTGAAAGGAGATAAATCATGGAGATAAAAGCCGTCGCCGGAGATATTATCAAAGCCAAAGCCGGGGCCATCATTGTGACCTGCTACGAGGGGGCAAAGAATCTCGAGGGGGAGGCGGCCGCCGCGGATAAAGCCCTGGGCGGGGCGCTCGCCGGTTTAATCAAAGAAGGCGGCATCAAAGGCAAACTCAACGAGATTAACGTCCTCTTCAGCCTGGGTAAGCTCCCGGCCGAACGCGTGGTTATCGTCGGTTTGGGGAAGAAAAAGGAACTGACGGTTGATAAAATACGCGGCGCAATGGCAGAAGCCTGCCGCTACCTGCGGGGTAAAGGCGTGACCGATATCGCCTCCGTCACGATGGGAGCCGGCGCCGCCGATATCAAGAGTGATGACGCCATCAAGGCCATGGCGGAAGGGGCAACCCTGGGGCTTTACACCTTCAAGCGGCACATGACTAAAAAAGAGGACGACAATAAAGACATAAAAACACTTACTTTCTACGTCGAGAATAAAGCCCGGGCGGAAAAAGCCATCGACCAGGCAGCAATCGTGGCGGAAGCCGCCAACTGGACGCGGGACCTGGTCAACGAGCCGTCCAACTTTAAGACGCCCTCACACATGGCGGCGGCGGCCACGCAAATCGCCAGGAAATACGGTTTGAAGGTAGAAATATTCGAGAAAGGTAAAATAAAAGAGATGGGTATGGGCGGGCTTACCGGTGTTTCACAGGGCAGCCAGCAGCCGCCAAAATTTATCATCCTCACCTATACAGGCAGGGCGACCAGCGGCCTCGATATCGCGCTGGTGGGCAAGGGCATCACCTTCGACTCCGGGGGTATTTCCATCAAGCCATCGGAAAATATGGACGAGATGAAAGACGATATGTCGGGAGGGGCATCGGTTATGGCCACGGTGATGGCGCTCGCCCAACTTAAACCGGAAATCAACGTTACTGCCCTCGTCCCGGCCACGGAAAACATGCCCAGCGGAACGGCATTGAAGCCAGGCGATATTATTACCGCCTTTAACGGCAAGACTATTGAAGTGCTTAACACAGATGCCGAGGGACGCCTTATCCTGGCCGATGCCCTGAGCTACGCCAACAAGCTCGGCGCTAAAGCCATTATTGATATTGCTACCCTGACTGGCGCTTGCCAGGTCGCCCTGGGGAAAATATGTTCCGGCCTTTTCACCAATAACCAGCCTTTAGTAGATAAAATAATCGCCGCGGGCAAAGCAGCCGGTGAGCCTGCCTGGCAGCTGCCCATGTTCGAGGACTACAAAGAATTTATCAAGAGCGACATCGCCGATATTAAAAACAGCAGCATTCGCTACGGCAGCGCGATCACCGCCGCCAAGTTCCTCGAGGAGTTTGTAGATAAAACCCCCTGGGTACACCTGGACCTTACCGGCCCCATTAGTGATAAAGAAAAGGGCTACCTGGTCAAAGGGGCCACTGGCGTACCGGTGAGGACGCTGGTGAACTTTGTCCTGGCGGAGGCGAAGAAATAGAACAAAACGATGGGATTGCCGCGCCTCCCGACTGAGTCGGGATGGCTCGCAATGACAGAGGAGGGAGAAAATGAAAATTAAATACCTCGCGCATTCCGCGTTTTTGATTACGGCGGATAACGGTACCAAAATTGTCACTGATCCTTACACACCCGGCATGGGAATGAAGTACGGCGCCATCAAAGAAACGGCAGACATCGTCACGGCCAGCCACGGGCACGGCGACCACAACAACGTCACCGCGGTAAAAGGCAACCCGCAGATAGTTAAGACCAGCGGCGAGGTAAAAGGCATCAAGATCAAAGTCGTCCCCGCCGCCCATGATGACAAGAACGGCAGCCAGCGCGGCGCTAATACCGTTTTCTGCTTCGAGGTGGACGGCGTCAGCGTCTGCCACCTGGGCGACCTGGGGCATGTACTGACCGCGGAGCAGGTGAAAGCTATCGGCAAGGTGGACGTGCTGATGGTGCCGGTGGGCGGGTTTTTCACCATCGACGCCGCCACGGCCGGCAAAGTCTGCGACCAGCTCAAGCCTAAAGTCATCCTGCCCATGCACTACAAGACAGAAAAGGCCGACTTCCCCATCGCCGGCGTGGATGATTTTCTCAAAGGTAAAAATAACGTAACGCGTTCCAATGATAGTGAAATCGAACCTAAGGCAGGCAAATTACCCGCCGCCGCGCAGATTGTCGTGTTGAAGCCGGCTCTTTAGGTTGACGACCTCACCCTCTGACTCCCTCTCCGTTGACAGAGAGGGAGGATAATGTTACCACTAAATTAGCATCTTAAAGAGAACAATATTTATGAACGAATACTGGGACAGTAGATACCGCGACGAGGGTAAAATATGGGGAGAGGATCCCAGCCGTACAGCAGAGCAGGCCCTGGCGCAGTTCCAGCTGAATAACGTTAAAAAGGTACTCGTGCCGGGCTCGGGTTATGGCAGAAATACCAGGTTTTTTTCTGCGGCAGGCTTTAAAGTAACCGGTGTGGAAATCTCCCTGGAAGCCTGCAGGTTAGCCCTGGCGTTCGACCCTGCCACACGGGTGTTTAACATCTCGGCTTTAAACATATCCTATCTTAAAGACAAGTTTGACGGGCTCTATTGCTTTAACGTTCTGCACCTTTTCCACGAAGCGGACAGAAAGCGTTTCATTAAGCAATGCACCGGGAGGATGAAACAAAACGGCCTGATGTTTTTCACCGTTTTCTCAGAAAAAGAATCCAGCTACGGGAAGGGTGGCGAGGTCGAGAAAAACACCTTTGAAAGCAAGCCGGGCAGGCCGGTGCACTACTTTACCGAGGAAGACCTGCGAGAACACTTTAAAGGCACTGAAATACTGGAAACGGGCATAACGGAAGACCCGGAGGACCACGGGGAGGGGCCGCATACCCACCTGCTGCGTTATATCTGCGTGAAAGTAAAAGCCGCATGATTAGACCCGACGACGTTGACCTGATTATTTTCGACCTTGGCGGCACCATTATCTCCGAAATCAAACCGGACTACGAGGCGGTCAGGCGAGCTTTTAAAAAGCTGGGCTGGGAAATGCCAGTCAGCGAAGTTACAGACTTTTCTCCGTATATGGCGCTGCCTTCCAACGAGTTCTACCAGGCCATAACCCCACCGGAAAAACGCGCCCGCTGGCAGGAAGCCAGGGAAATGGTGCGGCGGGAGTATTACGCCACCTTCCTCGAATTCTCGGAGTTTTACCCCGGCGTAAAGCAAACCCTGGCATCCCTCAATCAACGAGGCCTGCGGCTGGCGGTGTATAGTCGCGCGGAAAGCCGGTTGGTCATCGATGTCGTAACCAAACTGGGGATAGAAAAACACTTTATTTACCTTAAACAGCCCGGTGACGATGTTTTCGATAAAGAAAACGTTGCCCGTAAAATCATTACAGGCTTTAAGGCTAAAGCGGCCATCGTAGGAGACAGCATGCTGGATATTGAAGTGGCCGGAAAAACCGGCGCTTTGTCCGTGGGTGTTCTCTACGGCTACGGGGGTAAAGAGATGGGAAAGGGAGATTTTACGCTAAACCGGTTCAGCGACCTGCTGGGTATTTTTAGTACGAAAAAAGGATGAACCAATGATCAATCCCAATGACGTTAACCTGATTATCTTCGATATGGACGGGACGATTATCCCTTCCCTGGTCCCCTTTTACGAGTCTGTAAAGAGGGCTTTTGCCAAAATAGGCTGGCCGGTCACCTTTAAAGCTGAAGACATCATTCCATTCTTCGGCGTTTCAACGGCATCGACCAAAGGCAGCGTTTACGAGTTCATTACCCCGCCCCACAGCTATCTGACTGTGGAGGAAGTGCGGGAAAAAGTGCGTGATGAAAATAAAGATGCTTTCCGTGATATAGCCCAATCCTATCCGGGGGTTAAGGAGACGCTGGCCGCCCTGCGCCGGCGGGGCTATAAGCTGGCACAGTATACCAACTCTTCCACAGTCTACCTCGATGTTGTTATGTCAAGCCTTCAAATCCGCGACTACTACGATTATGTGGAATGCATTCAGGACAACAACCTCACCAAGCCGCAGCTCGTGCGGAAAATCAGGGAGCACTTCGGCGGCCTGACCACCGCCATCGTCGGCGACCGCGTCCACGATATCGAAGCCGCCCGTGAGACCGGCTGCCTTTCCATCGGGGCGCTTTACGGCTACGGGGAAAAGGAGCCGGAGGCGGCGGACATCACCATCAGCCAATTCAGCGACCTGCTGACCGTCTTCGATAGAAAGCGGCCGGTTTTCGAGAAGATACTGGCAGAAATCAAGCAGCGAAAACGTAAAGAAAAGGCCTTCGTCATCGGGGTAAACGGGATAGACTGCTCCGGTAAAACGGTATTTGCCGGCGCATTGGAGGACTATCTGAAAGCCAAAGGTTGTAAAACGCAGTCAATCCACCTGGATGATTTTCATAATCCCAGGGAAATCAGGTATAGTGGCAGCAATCAGGCGGAAAACTACTTTAACAAGAGCTTTAACACCGACTTAATTATTGAAACACTTTTAATACCGATACGTGAAAACAGCCGTCTTGAGACTAATTTGACTCTGCTGAATCTGGACACGGATAAGTTAGAAATAATCAGGAAATATACTATCAACCCTAACACGGTAGTAATTTTCGAGGGAGTCTTTTTATTCCGAAAAGAGCTCGCGCCCTATACCGATTACAAAATATTCCTGGAAATCCCTCTTGATGAGAGTAAAAGACGGGCAACCGTGCGGGATGCTCAAGCCTCGCCGGACAAATACGATACGAAGTACCTGCCGGCCCAGAAAAAATACCTTGAGGAATACCCCCTTCCCCTCGTTGCCGATTTAATCATCGATAATAAAGAGCCGGAATACCCGAAAATTACTTTATCCCGCGAATAATGTCCGCCTGGTATTGTATAACATTGTTAATATCACGCATAAAATGAGCCTGACCCCCTATTTTCTATTGACTAGCTGTGATACAATAATATATAGGGGGTTAAGTTCGCGTTAGAAACAGCAACAGGCAGATGATTTGGATATAAGCTGTGTTATCCTCGCCGGCGGTAAAAGCGTACGCTTCGGGCATGACAAGATTCTAGAGCCAATCGGCGATAAGAGCCTAATCGAACAGGTAATTTCCCGTACGGCACCGCTAAGTAAAGAAATAATCATCGTCACGGCGAAAGAAAGAGCTTTCCCACAATTTGCTAACCACCCAAAAGTAAAAGTCGTAGCTGATGTTTTGCCCGGACAAGGCTCTTTGGGTGGTATTTATACCGGGCTGGTAACGTCAAAAACATATTATAATCTTGTTCTAGCGGCAGATATGCCGTTTTTAAACGAATCTCTTTTAAAATACATGATGAATGTTGCTGATGGCTATGACTTTATCTTGCCCAAAATCGATAACTGGTACGAACCCCTGCACGCCATTTACTCCAGGAACTGCATTGAGCCGATCAACAAAATGCTGCAGCAGGGCCAGAAAGTCATTATCGAGCTGTTTAATTATGTTAAAGTGAGGTTCATTGAGGCTGAAGAAGTCGACCGGTACGACCCGCAGCACTTAAGCTTCTTCAACGTCAATACCAGGGAAGATATGGAAAAAGCGAAAAAGCTACTGGGAGGGACTGCCGCCTGATGTTAACGGTAGAAGAGGCCATCCAAAAAATACTCGACGCGGTCACCATCCTGGATGAAGAGACCGTTCCCATCATGGACGCCATCGGGCAGGTGCTGGCGGAGGACATTATCTCCGGTATCGCCGTGCCGCCCCTGGACAACTCCGCAATGGACGGCTATGCCGTGCGCGCCCGGGACACCGTGGGCGCCGGGCCGGCTTCACCCAAAGTCCTTAAAGTAATCGATACCGTGATGGCGGGCGCAATTTCCCGGAAGGAAGTTACGGCGGGCACAGCCATACGCATTATGACCGGCGCGCCAATCCCCGGGGGCGCGGATAGCGTGGTCCAGTTTGAGAACACCGATGACGATAAAACGAAAAACTCCGGCAAGCCGGTAACGCAGGTAGGCATTCTGGCCGAGGCTGCCCCCGGACTTAACGTCCGCAAGGCGCAGGAAGATATCGCCCGCGGCCAGGTGGTTTTAAGAAAAGGCGCAGTTATCCGGCCGGCGGAAGTGGGTCTGATGGCCTCCGTCGGGCACAGCCGGGCGAGAGTCATTAGGCGGCCGGTTGTGGCGGTGCTGTCCACCGGCAATGAGCTGGTGGAAATCGGGCAGCCGCTGCCGCCGGGCAAGATATACGATAGCAACAGCTACAGCATCAACAGCCTGGTGAAACGCTACGGCTGCATCCCCAAAAACCTGGGCATCTCCCGCGACGAGGAAAAAGAGCTGTTGGGCAAGCTGAAACAGGCGCAGGACGCCGATATGCTGCTGACCACCGGCGGGGTCTCCATGGGTGATTACGACATGGTGAAAGACATCCTGGAAAGAGACGGCGAGATGGTCTTCTGGAAAGTACGGGTAAAGCCGGGGAAACCTTTAGCCTTCGGGAAAATCAAGGGCAAAGACAAAAGCGGCCACCCCCGCAGCATTCCCCACCTGGGCCTGCCCGGCAACGCCGTGAGCTGCATGGTCAGCTTCGAGCTGTTCGTCAGGCCGGCGCTGCTCAAGATGATGGGCAAAACGAATTTCGTTAAGCCCACGGTGCCGGCTATCCTGGAAGACAGCGTCATCAATGACGCCGGCAGACGCATCTACGACCGCGCCATCATCCAGCGGCGCAACGGCCACTATTACGCCAGACTCACCGGGCCGCAGGGCTCCGGGATACTGACGTCCATGAGCCTGGCGAACGGGCTGGTGCTCATCCCGGAAGAAAAAAGTGTCGTTAATAAAGGCGAGACCGTCCAGGCCCTGATGCTGGACTGGAATGAAGAAGTAAACATTTAACGTTGGGAAGTTAATAAAAAATGCGTTCGATAATATCAATCGTCGGGAAATCCAGCTCCGGCAAGACGACCCTGCTGGAAAAGCTCATCGCGGAGCTGAAAAGGCGTGGCTACAAGGTGGCCATCGTCAAGCACTCCCACCATAAGGACGACCTGGATACCGCCGCTAAAGATACCTGGCGCTTTACCCAGGCGGGCACCGAGCTTTCCGCCATCAACTCGCTGGACCACCTGGCGATTTACCGGCGCACCGACAGCTATTTTGACCCGCGGGACCTGGCCAGCTACGTAGCCTGGGACTTCGATATCCTGCTGACGGAGGGCTTCAAGGGCAGCAACTATCCCAAGATAGAAGTCCATCGCGCGGACCAGGGCAAAGACCTGGTGACCGACCCCGGGCTTTTATTGGCGGTAGTGACGGACGAGCCGCTCGACGTGGCCGTGCCCCAGTTGTCTCACGATGATATCAACGGCGTCGCGGACATCATCGAAAAGACACTGATCACTACAAACGGCCAGACCGAACTCGATATGGTGATCAACGGCCAGCCGGTCACCGTGAATCCGGCGCTCCAGGAAATGTTGGCGCGCACGCTGACCGCGATGATACCCGGCCCGCCGGGCAACGGCGAAATTAAAAACCTGCACATCTCCCTGAGGAGGAAGAGTTGATTTTTGAGACCTCGGATTTCGTATTCAAGGTACCGTCCGTGGTGGCCAGGGCGCGGCGCGTCCTGATCAAACCCACCGCGGCCTACCCGCTACCCTATCCGGTATCCACCAGCGCCGAGATGCTGGCGGCGATTATCTCCAGTATACGCCGGGTAAGCGACGCCGATATTATCCTGCTGGAAGGCACCCCGGGCGGTGTTCCTACCCGCCCGATTTACCAGGCGCTCGGCTATAATTTCCCGCGGGTGCTGACGCTGGACGTCAAGGACTGTATTTTTGTGGAAGTGGATAATCCCCTGCCCAAGCCCTTCGCCGTGCCGACCTTCTGGGTGCCGAATGTAATTTTATCCAGCGACTATCTTATCACCGTGGCGCCGCTGAAAACTTACAACGGCTCCGGCAGCTTCACCATACCCAACCTGCTCTCCCTGCTGCCCAGCAGTAAATACCACGGGGACACCTCCGGTGGCTGGGAAAATCTTTACAGTTTGGGGATAGATAAAGTCCTGGCGGACCTCTATTTTACTCTCCCCTTCGACCTGGGCATCGTCGAAGCCAGACAGAAATTCGCCGTGAAAGCCGAACCGAACGATGGCGACGTCGAGGAATACGATAAAATATTTATCGGCGAGCCCTATGATGCCGACCGTGAAGTAGCTGAAACACTCGGACTGAAGATAGGCTACCTCGATCTGATAAAATCGGCCAAGGTAGAGCTGCAGGCTTAACTCCTCATAGGATTACTAGACCTTTCCGGCGCATTCAGTTTCAAAAAAACCAAATTATGTCCTGCGATAAATCATTTGTATCAACGAGTTAATCGAGAAATGGTATAGTAAATATCATGGAGAGAACCGTGAAGCCACAAAAGCGTATTGCAGTGTATGCAGGGACCTTTGATCCGGTAACACTAGGTCATCTCTGGATGATTCAGAGGGGATCCAGCCTTTTCGATAAACTCGTCGTGGCTGTTGGAACAAATCCGGATAAAATATGCTATTTTTCCGCAAGAGAAAGAGTCATGATGATTCAGAAATCTATAGCCGGATATGAGAACGTAAGTGTAGACAAATACCAAAACAAATTTCTCATTAAGTATGCAGAGAGCATAGGCGCCAAATTCATTTTAAGAGGAATAAGGAGCACCGGCGACTACGAATATGAGAAGTCTTTAAGCTATGTTAATCGTGATCTTAATTCCGAAATAGTGACCGTGTTTTTATTGCCGCCAAGAGAAATGATCGAAATCAGTTCCAGCATCGTCCGGGGACTTATTGGGCCAGAGGGATGGGAAAAGGTTGTTAGTAAATATGTTCCACCATGTGTTCTAGAGCGACTGTTACTGGGGAAGACAGTTAACAAGTCATAATGAGCTAATAAACACAGGCTAAGGGTCTTTCAACAAAAAACCAGAGGGCCAAAGCTTAATACCTGGCACTAAAATCTTTGAAATTCGCCGTATATTCTACCCATTCGACGTCCACCGAATCCACCCTGGAGCCCGGCGGGCCCGCCTTAAGAAAATCAACGAGCTTTTCCAGGTCCGGTTTGTCCCCTTCCGCATTCACCTCGACGATATTCCCGGGCCGGTTGCGTACGTAACCGGTCAGGTTCAACTGGACGGCACGGTCTTCCACAAAAGCGCGAAAAAAGACGCCCTGAACACGCCCGTGAACCGTCGCCCGGAGTGACGCCATTTCAGGCACTAAAGACCACCCGCATCTTTGCTTCCGCTAAACGGCGGAGAAGCAGTTATTCCTCATCCTCCCGGGGTTTTCTTTTCTTTCTAACAACTTCAACCTCGACCGGTGGTGCCGTGACCGTGATCGGGGCTATTTTCTTGGCGTCTTTTTTTGTTTTCTTCTTTTCGCGGTGAGAATAATCTCCTTGCCTGCCCATAAGTTACACCTCACTAAGCTACTTAAATACTCCTTGCTGAAAGTTTAGCAGATAGCATTTACGCCGTAAAGCCCCCCGCCAGGCTTTCCAGCGCTCGCCGGGCGGCCTCCGTTTCCGCCGCCTTTTTCGTCTTACCGGTGC
>Ga0187870_1004340_pt1 | contig 10320 bp, 4 predicted proteins | sample June2016WEW_13_1_3_FD_132974 | JGI IMG/M metagenome (GOLD analysis project Ga0187870, IMG submission 132974) | Peatland microbial communities from SPRUCE experiment site at the Marcell Experimental Forest, Minnesota, USA - June2016WEW_13_150 | ecosystem: Environmental > Terrestrial > Soil >... | reverse complement strand
GGATTGAAGTCTGTAAGCCCGTATTGATGCCAGATGAGTCCGTATCCCTTGCTTGAGTATAGAAACGGAATCGAAATCTGTGAATTCACCTGCGTCAAACGGCGGGTGATTTTCTTCAAATTGTAGTGGCCATCCTGGAATTGGCCCAGTCCAAAAAGGTACTCGTCGGCAGGAGACTCAAAACTCTGTTCTGCCACGAAGCATGATTCGCCCATGACAGAATCAGGCACTAGCTTCCGTGTTCCCGCCTTTTCGCTCAGGAATATTCTTCCCGAACTATCTTTAAAAGCTAGTCTGCCATTTTGCTTGTCGAGCGCGACAACGATGTTTCTGACTCGCACCTCGAGTGTTGAAGGTGAATCGGAGACCGTAAACCCAGGAGTCCGGACACCTGAAGTGAAGACAAGTTCTGGCATTCGCACATCGACATCTTTGAAGAACTTGATCCTAACGGCATTGTCCGTCAGGGGACAAATGCTTAGCTTTCCTTCCGGCAGAGTAATATCTATCCTGTCGGACATGCGTTTGAAATCCTTTATGACTTGTGCCTCGCAAGGAGGCGGTAGCAGGCCGATTATCAAGAGGAGCACATGTTTCATCATTTCACCAGTAACATTTTCTTCACATCCACAATCCTTTCACCCACTGACACGGTCTCAGTTCTATAGAAATACACGCCGCTCGGCAATCCGCTCCCATCAAACCTCACCGAGTGCTCTCCTGCCACCTGACGCTCATTGATAAGCGTCTTCAATTCCCTCCCGAGAACATCGTAGACTTTGATTGTTACAAGACTACTTGTTGGCAAGTTATAGCTGATGATAGTCGTCGGATTGAAAGGGTTCGGATAATTCTGATCAAGTCGGAAAGTCGCGGGCACGCTAGCAGGTTCATGAACCGCGACTGGGTCTCCCATTTCAGCCGCTATTGTTGCGTACTCTTGATTTCTTTGGGTTATCCACGATGCTTTTTGCGTTGGGAACCAGTTCAAGTCACCAAGAGGAAAGCTACCCAAGCCGGCTGTTCGTAGAACAGCATCACTGTACGAAAGATCAACAGGGATCGGCCAGTCGGATTTGAGAAAATCGCCTGAGCCAGTATTGATCAAACGCCAATCGGGTAATACGGCAGTCCTGGTTGTATCGACAGTTGCAAGAGCAAAGGCTTTTAGGTTTACAAGTTGAGTTGTAAATAAGTCTTTTGTATCCGCAAAGGTTGGCAGTTGGTTCTTCCATGGATCCGTAACTAAATACGAATAGGGCGTCGAGCCATAAGGACCCAGATTTTTGAACATACTGTCGGTTCTAGTATTCATTATTATCATTTGCGATCGCCAGTTAGTCACCCCATCAACCTTATTGGCATTCAATATCGAATCCACATTAGCAAGCGAAGGATCCCAATAGACAAGATTATCCTGACATAAGAACTTTCTCGGTGTATTGTTTGCAACATCGGCGCTATCGGGATAAACATTAACGAGACCCATCGGCAAATTACCCGCATCGGTTTCGCCTACATCCAGAGTTGAAAGGATGGGCGAAAATCCTTGTACGTTGCAATTTATAAATATATTGTTGGTGAGGCTTACATTGCTCTGGTAACCGGGGTTCATAAACGTATAACCGGCGCAGTCAACAAATGTATTATGATTAAAAATTATTCTCTTGAATTTGACCGAATAATAATCATCATCAGGAGGCTGGTAGGTTCTTAGTCTATAAAGGCTGCCCTGACCATTAATGTGTGTGCAGTTTTCAACAAGCAGCGTGTCCATATCGACAAGACAATCAAGCACACCGCCGCTGCGCCTGCAAGGCCAACCGTTCATATTTACAAAGTAGCAGTTCCTTAGAGTCACGCTACAATTCGGTTGAGTAATAAAAAGGAAGTCTTTATTCAAATGTTCAACCAGGCAATTATCAAAAATCAATTTTAGATTTGCGCTATCCGTATATACAATGCTGTAACTGATCCCTACAGTGTCAGATGGAAACAGAATTATATTACAGTTCTTTACAGTAAGATCATGTGTAGCATGGATAGCGGCAGTATTATAGCCCCATTTCCACTGAGCTCCACAGATTAGCGGAGGACGTGAAGCTGCATTTTCATTCTTGACCATTGAAGTAGGGTCCTCACCAACAATTACAGTATTTCTTAGTGTTGTGGGATTATTTTGAAGCGGATAATATCCGTTTGCTTTAAGCTCATAGACACGTCCCGTAGGAACATATCCGGTATCAAGAGTCATTGCCCAGTACAATGAGTTCTGCTGATTATTCATATCATAGTAATCTTTGATGACGAGCGTGTCCCCCTTTACTTCCTTGACATAATCGCTCAAAGTTTGGGGAAAAGCGGAAGCTATCGGCAGCAGAAGAGACAAAGCCGCAAGAATTGACATTACCTTTTTCATACTAACCTCCCTGAGTATGTCTAAAGATAGGAGAGCTGCTCATACCCACCGATGGCTTGTCCCGGACAAAACGAGGGGAACAGAACGATCATCAAAGACAAAAGAGATTTCCTGGTTCGCGGTTGGGTAAAAGTCCGTTTGGATGTTCCTCTGCTTCCGGATTCGCAGGAAATGTTCTATTGTGCTTGAATCAAGACTTGTGCCCCCTGGAGACCTTCGGATTCAGCTGAAAGATGAATTGTGCCTCGTTCGCGTTTCGATTGAACTACAGCTAAGCACAGACCGTGGAATGCCTTTCGCTCGTTAGCTTTGAAGTATTCGTGGCTGACGGGGTTACCATTGCCCACGCCAGCAATGACACCCTCGCCTTCAATTCTAAACCTCACCAGGTTGTCAGCATTGGGGCAGACACGCCCATCTCTGTCCACAATCTCTATTTTGATATTCGAAAGATCGTTGCCATCCGCGTTGATTTTGGTGCGATCGGGCGTCAACACCAACTTATCCGGAGCGCCTGCTGTCTGGACTTCGTCTGTGCATAATGTCTTCCCGTCGTTTTTTGCAATTGCCTTCAACGTTCCGGCAGCATACGGAACCTTCCATACAAGGTGTAAATCTTTTGTATCGCTGAATTTCTTTTCGCCGAGGGATTTTCCGTTCAAAACCAGCTCAACCGACTCACAATTGCTGTAACACCAGACAGGGATTTCCTGACCTTCAAAACCCTGCCAGTTCCAGTGGGGGAGGATATGGACCATGGGTTTGTCTGTCCACTGACTCTGATAGAGGAAATAGCGATCCTTTGGAAAACCGCACAAATCGACAATTCCGAAATAGGAACTAGCTGAAGGCCATGGGAACGGCGTGGGCTCACCAATGTAATCAAAGCCCGTCCAGACAAATTCGCCTGCAACCCAGGGCGCGCTTTTAACTGCTTTAAGGGTTGATTCCGCCGTATTGCCCCAATCGGGAGCGCTTATGTCGTAGGAAGTACACTGGTTGTTTAACTCTTTGAGTACTTTGACGGTGTCACCATCTCGAACCAGATTGTATTCCCCGCGTGTGCTGACTGCTGATGCGGTTTCAGATGCAATCAGCTTCGCCGTTCCATGCATCGTTTGATAAAAGGGTATTTGATAATTGATACCGACAACGTCGAGAGGTTTTGAAAAACTGTTTGCTACCGCTGCGGCCGGAGTATTGCAGGCCGAAGTAACCGGTCGCGTCGGGTCTTCTCTGTGACAGATATCCGCGAGTCTCTTCGACATTTCGTACGCGTCGGCACTCTCCTGCTCGGGAATTTCATTGCCGATGCTCCACAGAATAATGCTGGGATGACTTCTGTCGCGATGGATCATGTCAGTCAGATCTTTTTCGCTCCATTCGTCAAAGAATCGACCGTACCCGTACATGGTTTTTGATTGTTTCCATTCATCGAACGCTTCGTCCATCACCAAGAACCCCATGCGGTCGCAGAGATCAAGAAGGATAGGGTCGGGTGGGTTGTGACTCGTACGTATGGCGTTACATCCCATGCCTTTCAAGATCTCCAATTGGCGCTCAATTGCCCGCTTGTGCACTGCCGATCCCAAACTGCCCATATCGTGATGGTCGCACACACCCTTGATATTAACGTGTTCGCCGTTCAAGAAGAACCCTTTGCCAATAGTAAATTCAAACGTGCGGATACCGAAAGGTGTGACGCTGGCATCCACTGTCCGGTCGTTCGTTCGCACTTTGGATTCAACGCGGTACAGTCGGGGATTTTCCAGCGACCACAATTTCGGCTTTGGGACTTTGAGATGTTGCTCGAAGACGCCAATACTATCCGCCTTCACTGTTAGAATGGAGCTGCTATGGGCCACTTCGGTTCCCTTATCGTCCGCAACGACGGTTTCAAGCATTACCTGCTGAGGCGAGCCGGATTGATTCTGGATCTTCGTTTCAACGCGAACCGTCGCTTCATGTTCAGTTACTTCCGGTGTGGATACATACGTTCCCCAGTGCGCCAGATGGACTGGGTCTGTGACTATCAGACGCACATGCCGGTAAATACCTGCACCTGAATACCAGCGCGAGCACGGTTGCTGCACCCTGGCCCGGACAGCCAGGACGTTTCTTTCGCCGCCGAATTTCAGGTGCGGAGTCAATTCATACTGGAAGCTTGAATAACCGTACGGTCGGTTGCCGAGGTGTACGCCATTAAGCCAAACGTCGCTATCCATATACACACCATCGAATTCGATGAAGACACACTTGCCATGAAGGTCCTTGGGTAGTTCGAACTCCTTCCTGTACCATCCCGTGCCTGCGTTGATATATCCCCCGCCGCTCCCTGCCGGGGAAGTCGATTCAAAAATACCCTCAGTTATTCTCGTTCCGTCATTATAGATACCCCCTCCTTGTACGCCATCGAATACACGAACGGCGATGATGTTCTTGCCGCCGTAGTGGATCAATTCGTGGGGCACTTTGTAGCGCCGGATGATGTCCCATGCAGTGGTGTAGTGTGGCGGAAATTGGCCCAGGCCGCCTACTTTGACACCGTTGAAATAGGTTTCGTCTGCATCATCAATCTTGCCGACATTGATGTAGATGTCCTTCCCCCGTAGATCCGTGGGGATGGTCAGTTCACGGCGGAACCAGCCGTACACGTTGTCCTCTGTGTAGTTCGAGTGTTCCTCCCACGGCGCAGGAAGCTTCACGGTCTGCCAGAAGGTGTCGTTCCAATCAGGATCCTTCCAAAGCGTATCGTCACCTTTATTGAATTTCCATTCTCCTTTGACGATGGGTAACTCCGTTGCATTCTCGACGGTCGCTTCGTTGTGAGCAAGTCCTTCAATACTCCAGTCGTGCGGTACATCCACCTTGAGCCACGAAGCGTCGTTATATTCCGGTCGTTCGGCGCCCTTGATTTCACCGGCGCGAAATTTCCAGGTTGAATCAAACGATTGGATTTGTCTGGATTCTGCGACACTTTGGCGTGCGTGGGTCAAAGTGGAGAATAGCATTGCGAAAACAAAGAGGACGATGTGCCTTTGTTTGAAGGTCAACATTGGATGATTCCGATCTTTCTATGGAAGAATTCATTCGAAATAAAAAAAAGGAACTTTTGGAACTCCCGGCTTGAGGAATCGCGCGTCACAAAGTCCCTAGTCGATTTTGAACATGATCGACGTCGCGAAGGGTACTTCCGCCGGACAAGTGATAGCGAGGACGTTGGCTTCCTGTTTCTAATTCTCTATAGTTCGCCTCAATTCTGATTTGTAACTTTTCCATTAAAGATTAACTACAATCTTCTTTCCATATTTTTTCAACAGAAAATCTAGCAATTTAAATCAATGAATGGCCCGCTACCGGCAATGATTACCCAATAGAGATTATAGGCGCCATTCGAACCACTCACTATTCACATAGACTCATTCGTGATAGATGACTGCGCGAAGAGGTGTAAATCGTATGCCGGCGACGACGTCACATTCTATTTTAAACCCACTTCAATAACGGCATTGAATGACGGCTTGGGCTGCAATTGGCGATCGAACAAAAGCGCATCTTGACCCCAACGCCACGACCGAGCGTCGCTGATACCCCAGAACGTTACACGATCAATGACGTCTGAGTGACGCTTGAATATTGCAAACAATCCCTTGTATACTTCAGCCTGCTTCAGGTAGTTCTCTTTCGGGATGGTTCTGTCGGCGCCACGGACACCGAAGGCGCCGCTGTTACTGCCTGTTGCCGTCACGTCCAACTCTGTGATGCTGACCTTCAATCCAAGAGACGCGTAATCGGTAATCGCTTTTTCCACATCGGCTAGGTTGGCTTCCAGATACCAGTGTCCCTGGATACCCACGCCCGTGATCGGCGCCCCCTCCGCGATAAGACGCTTGAGCAGAATCATGGAGCTGGCGTGTTTACCTTTGTTCTCTACAGCACCTTGCTCAATATTATAGTCGTTGTAATACAATTTTGCATTCGGATCAGCCTCATGAGCCCACTTGAAAGCCATGGTCAGAACGTCCGGTCCGATCGTTTTGTACCAACTGCGATTACGAAGGTTCTCCGTCTCACCGGCACCGCTATCTGCGATCGCTTCGTTGACTACATCCCAGCCAATAATGCGACCTTTGTAGCGTCCAACTATGGTAAAGATGTGTTTTTTCAATCGTTCCATGGCCAATTCACGAGTTGCAGGTTGGCTATCTGGTCCCTGGAAGAACCAACGGCCTGTCTGCGCATGCCAGAGCAGGGTATGACCCCAAACCTTGACTCCATTCTGCTGGCACCAATCGACCATCGCATCGGGGGTAGTGAAGTTGTACGTATCCTCCGAAGGATGGGTTGGCTGCGGCTTCATGCAGTTTTCCGGGGTAAGAATGTCATACTGCGTTTTAATATTCGCCAGCTCGGCATCTGAATACCCCTTCAAATCGCCTGCCGCGCCAATAAGAAATTTCCCTGCGTATACCTGTTTAAGGGCTTTTATTGATGTTGTATCGGTATTGTTCTGACCGTATACAGTTGCAGCCGCTACTACACACACGATAAAGCCCAATAATACATTTCTGTTTATCATATTTTCTTTCCTATAATTGTTTTGCGATCTACAAATTACCGGACCAGCATATATCTATACTTCCGTTCAGTTGAATGGCTTCATTAGATTGGACGCTTGCCAATTCTCCGAAATATTCTAACTTCAGTCATGCCTTTTCGCAGCATCGGATGTATGGATAATTGTGAATATCTGGTTTTGCGCATCTAAGACCAATGACATTTTGTTAAAGAAAAAAGATAACGTCTGAAATTCCTTTCATAGTTTGTTTTCTATTTTCTGCACATTATTCTTTACTCTCAATTCTATTTTGCATCTTTTCCATTACAGTGTAACCACAATTTCTTTTCCGTTATAACTTACAACTTTGTCATACTTCTTAACCGTATCCATTCCGGCACCTTTTTTGGCGGCAACCCTAACAACATTGAACGTACGCTCAGTCAACATCCCAGGGAAGGACCCTTTACGGTCGTTGATTGTCAGCACCTGTTTTATATCATCCCACGAGAAAGAAATAGTGGAATTGGCACCTTTCTCGTAGTTATAATTGTCGTTTTCGTCTTCGTACAACGTGAACTCGCCATCAGCTCCCGCATAGACACGTATTTCAAGACTATCCCACGATCGTTCGGTGGCGTACTGCACCCTGGGGCCGATCGGAAGTATTGAACCAGCCTTGACATAGAGCGGGATGACGTCGATCGGCGTCGCCGTCTGCACGGTTTGTCCGCCGGCAAGCGTCGCTCCTGTCCAGAAATCATACCAACCGGCTCCCGCTGGAAGGTAGATCGCAGTTGACTTTACATTGGCGAAAGTGGTGACCTGCACAGTGTCCCTTCCACGCTTGGCCGAATCGACGTACATCGGTTGCGTCACAGGGCAGACCAGCAGCGACTTTCCGAACATATATTCATTGTTGACGTCCAGCGCGTTTCGGTCTTTTGGAAAATCCATCACGAGGGCCCGCATCATGGTCGATTGATGCGCAGTGACATCCCACGATGTCGAGTAGATGTACGGGAGCAGCGAATAACGAAGATTGATCGATTTCTCGATCGCATCATAGATCGTCTCGCCTTTCTTACCAAACTGGTAGATTTCCCGGGGAGCATCGGTGCCGTGCGACCGCATCATAGGACAGAAGGCGCCAAATTGTATCCAACGCACGTACAACTCGCGATAGTTTGCATCATCCAGCTTCCTGGGAAAATTCCACAGAAAGAATCCGCCGATATCGGAGTTCCAGTAGGGTATTCCGCTCAGAGAGAAATTGAGGCCGGCAGAAATCTGGTTGCGAAGCGCACTCCATGAAGCGATGACGTCGCCCGACCAGACGTTTGAACCGTAGCGCTGCTGCCCCGCGAACGCCGAACGGGTGAGAATGAACACGCGCTTGTCTGACGATACAGAGCGCTGATGATCGTAGACTCCGCTGATGTGCATCAACGGAAAAGCGTTGCGCACCTTGCGGAAGGAACCCAGATAGGTCTTATTATCAAGATCCGCGGGCTTGGGATCCCAATGATCGGGCTCCGATGAATCGAGCCACCACCCGTCGATCCCGAGCGAGAAGAGCCCCTTGTCCAAATAATTCCAGAAAATATCCCGGGCTTCGGGATTGTAGACGTCGTAGACTCTGACTCCCGACGGCAAGTTGGGATCGGGCGGCCAGATATCCTTTGAACATGGCGGCCAGGTCTTGAAATCAAACAACATTCCTTTCTTGCTCATGATATCAAACTGCTTCGTCTGCGGACCAAACGATGCCCACACCGATATGATGAAGTGCGCATTCATCGCGTGCACTTCGTCGATCATCTTCTTCGGATCGGGGAACTGGGGATTCAGGAACTCCATTGCGTTCCAGTGAAAGTTGTCTCCCCAATACTGCCAATCCTGGATGATGCCGTCCAGGGGAACGCCCAGTTCACGATACTTCCTCACCACGTCCACGGTTTCGAATTGGCTCTTGTATCGCTCTTTGCTCTGCCAGTACCCAAAGGTCCACAGAGGAAACATCGGAACCTGCCCTGTGAGATCGCGCTGCAGAGCGATCACACCATCCGCATTGCCGCCATACATCACATAGTAATCTACGCAGTCACCGACATCAGACTTGAACGATGTACCGGTTGAGTCGTCGACAAAAAGTGTCGGCGAATAGTTATCCCAGAACAGCCCATATCCTTTTACCGATTGAAAGAACGGGACGTAGTCGTCGGTATTGCCCTGGATCATGGTGAGGCTCAAGTTCCGCTGCACCATCTTTCCTTGCTGTTGCTCACCCAAACCGTAGATCGCCTCGCCGGACTCAAGGACAAACGATTGACCCACCTTGAAGGTCTTGACGCCCACATCATCGCAAGGCGTGAATTCAACACCTGATTCCTTTTCACGCAGGAAGGGCTCACCCGAGCGGGAAGCGAATGAAATCGTTCCGGTCTCAATATTCAACACCACCTGGATGCGCTCACTTTTCGCGACGATCTCACCACCGATTTGCTGAAGGTCGATCGCCGTCTTTTGAGGGACCTTGGTCACGGAGAGGCTCTGTTTCGTGACGGACGCTCCCGCGGGCGATTTCACAATGCGCACCGTCGATGGGCCGTAGAACTGAATCTCTATTCCCACGGAGTTTACCGCTATCTTCGCTCCCAACTCGGTTTTCGTGTAGGATTGAGAATGAGCAAGATCGGCTAGGAAACAGACGAGTACTACGATGAACAAATAGTCTCTTTTCATGACTTCAATTCCATCTGATAGGTTCGTACGGATCGTTGAAGGAACTCAGCTCCAGTCATTTTGCCCACGCTTGGCCCTCAGGTGTCCGCCGCCAGGCGAAGTATGCATCAAGTGTCTTCAGTGATGCGGCACTTGGCACCGGTCCTACATGCGCCGTCTGGCTAAAATGCATGACAACAGGATTGGCTTCACTGAACGCAGGCCAAGCAGGAACTCTTCCTCCGCCCGGATCACCGTGCTTGGCGAAGTTTGTCCAGTACGTCGCCATGGCCTCCGAGATCTCGAGATCCGTCTTCGTGGTCTGAGGCTTCGATGCATCAAGATGCTGAAAGACATAGGCCACATCCTGTCCATGGGGCGATCCGTATCCGGCCTTGGGTGAGTCTGCCGGGTAGTCAGGGTGCTGATCGAAATAATAATAGAAGGCTTTCGACGAGCCCTTCTTCGCCTGCAACAGGGCCCAGCTCCATGTATGCCAACCGAATGCGGCATCGCGTGCCAGATCACGTGCAGTTTTCGGAACCGTGTTTGCACCCACCGGATAGGCTTTCAGGAGATCCTCTGCAAATTTCCCGTACCGCATCTTGACGCCTGTGAT
>Ga0187870_1004337_pt1 | contig 10326 bp, 8 predicted proteins | sample June2016WEW_13_1_3_FD_132974 | JGI IMG/M metagenome (GOLD analysis project Ga0187870, IMG submission 132974) | Peatland microbial communities from SPRUCE experiment site at the Marcell Experimental Forest, Minnesota, USA - June2016WEW_13_150 | ecosystem: Environmental > Terrestrial > Soil >... | reverse complement strand
TCCTCCAGGCCATCAGGAGCGGAAAGGGGATCAAATAGGCATGTCGTATATTCTAGAGGCGCTGAAGAAGCTTGAGCAGAAGCGGGAGCAGGAGGAGCCGCCCACGCTGTTCATCTTTTCCCACGGGCCTCGGCCTGAGCGTAAGAAATGGTTATCGTGGCCCTATCTGCTCGCGGGCATGCTCCTCTTGAACGCGGTCGCGATGATCTGGTGGGTCAGTGAGAGACAGGGGGAAAAGGGTGAGACCATCACGGAAAAGGTGGCCGTTCCCCGCGAGTCCCCCCGGCCCGCGCCCCTCGCAGCTCCGGAGAAGAAATATAACCCGCCGGCCGAGGGGCCGAGCAAGAAGAGAGAAGCTCCGCGCGTGGCGCAGGGTTTGATGCCCCTCCCACCGGCCACACCCGGGACAGCGGCCCCGGACGTCCCTCAACTAGGCGCAGCGAAAGCCGTCGAGACCGAAAGGCCGCAGGCTCAATTCGAAAGCCGTGAAGAAAAAAGCAAAAGGACGGCTGGAAAAGTGCTCCTGGTGAATGAGCTGCCCGCCACCGTCAGGAGCGCGTTGCCGGAATTCAAGATCTCGGGCCACGCGTACAGCCCCGAGCCACGGACGCGGGTGACCCGGATCAACGAGAAAATCCTCCAGGAAGGGCAGGAGCTGGCGCCCGGGCTGAAACTGGAGGAGATCGTTCCGGACGGTGTCATTTTCGGCTATCGGGGCTATCGCTTCAGGGTCGACCTCAACGGAAGCCCCTAAAGAACGGACCGCACCTTAGTTCGGCGTTATGGAGAACGGACCCGTCAAGACAGGCAAGGACTGCACGAGAGAACCCGTAAGCGGCCGCAGCCCGCACCCATCCCCTCTGGAAGAGCAGCTCAAAGCGCGGATGGATAGCATCGGTCTCCTCTCCTATCAGGCTTTTTTGGAAACGGTCCTTTACGATGAGCACCACGGCTACTACAGGGCAGGAAAACAGGGCCGGCAGGACTACTGCACATCTCCTGAGATACATGCCCTCTTCGGCCGCACCATAGGCGCCTACATCGAGGATCTCTGTGACCGCGTACAGAGCCCGTCAGTTACCATACTGGAACTGGGGGGCGCTTCGGGAAAGCTGGCCGCCGATGTCATCTCCGCCTTCACCCACCTTACCCTGAAGGCCTATTTCATACTGGAGAAGGGAAAGGAAAGAAGGTCGGGCGCCATCCAATGGATCAACAATCTCGATAGGCTTCAGGGCGTGGAAGGTTTCACCTTCATCCTGGCAAATGAATTCTTCGATGCCCTCCCCTTCCACAGGGTGATCGACCGGGGCGGCAGGCTTGAAGAGGTCTATGTGGGCCACAGGGATGGCTTTTTCGAACAAACAGGGCCTTTGAGCAGACCCCTTGCATCGTTCCTCGATGACTACCCCATCTTTTTGCAGGAACATCAGGAGCTGGAGGTGACAACAGCGGCGGCGGCGCCTGTCAAGGCGGTCTCAAGCCTCGTCGGAAAGGGCTGCTTCCTTGTCTTCGATTACGGCTACCACCAGTCTGACATCACGGCGGGCAAATTCTTTCACGGCAGCATGCTCGGCTACAGGGATCGCAGGATACGTGACGACCTGTTCGCCTCCCTCGGGAGGACGGATATCACCCATCACGTCAACTTCGACCACCTCTCCGCTCTGCTTCAAAAAGCAGGATGGCGAAAGGATGGGGAAATCGAGCAGTACCGCTTCCTTCACCAGGCGGGAGTGTTGAAAAGGCTCGACCGGCTCACCATGGAAGAAAGAATGTCGGTGAAATGGATTATCATGCCTGAGGGTCTCGGCTCGACGATCTCGGTCCTGGGGTTTTCCAGGGGCCTTCCTTTTCCGCTCCTCGGCTTTGGCGGGACCGGGTAACGCGGCCGGGGCGATTTTCGCGCCTGGGGCGGTCGCCGGCTCAGCGTGACTCCTCACATACGACGGAGTATGCTGCGGGTCCCGCCCTCGCTGGCTTCCGCGCCATCCATCAAAAATCGCCCGGCCCCCTCACTGCCCGGCTTTCACTTTACAGAATGAGTTTCAGGGTTTATATTTTTGTAATCCCGTAAAAGGACAAACCATATGGAGGAACCAATGAAAGAAAAAGTAGAACAGGTGATCGGTAAGATCAGACCCATGCTCCAGCGGGATGGGGGCGATATAGAGCTCGTCGATGTGACGGCCGACGGTGTGGTGAAGGTGAAGCTTACGGGGGCTTGCGGGAGTTGCCCGATGAGCATGATGACATTGAAAATGGGTGTCGAAAACGCCCTCAAGAAGGAGATACCGGAAGTCAAAGAGGTAGTCTCCGCATAATGCTTCAAATTGTTGTTGACAAAAAACACCATTTTACTTAATATGGTTTTGGAAAAGGGGGTGAGTGACGATGACATGCGGAATGAAAGGTTGCGCGGCCAAAAAAGAAACGCCAAAAAAGAAAGAGGCGCCAAAAAAGGACAAAAAGGGTAAGAAGTAGCCGGGGCTTACGCCCCCGCCTTCTTTTATGAACGAACGAAAAAGGCTTCTCATCGCTACCAGGGACGGGGTAGTGCGTGGATGGTTTGAGCAGTTCCTCCTGCGCTACCACGACCTGGAAGGTGATCTGCTTCTCGAATCGCATGATGCGGTAGAGCGGATAATTGCGACGAAGCCGCACGCGTTTCTTCTGGATATACCTTCAACAGGCAATTTCGACACAAGTATTTTCCAAAAAATAAGGGCAGTTGAGCCTTATCTGCCCATCATCACGGTCACGCAAGGAGGCAACGCGGAAGAGAGGCTGCAATCGCTGGAGCACGGGGCTTATTCGAGCATTGAGAAGCCCTTGCGCGATAGCGTTGAGATCTATTGCATCGTCTCCAACGCTATCAAGGGCTATGAAGAAAGGCGCGAATCAGCCCTGGCCATTTCAGAGATGAAGGACAGATGCGAAGCCGACAGGCTCAACCTGCTGGAACTCGAGCTGGTGAAGGGCCTGCAGCATATGATAGGCGAGACAGAGGAGCCTGCCTCGATCTTTAAGCACTCGTTTTCTCTCATAAAAAGTTATCTTCCCTTTGAGGCATTTGCAGCCCTTGTCCCCGGGCATGAGGAAGCGGAGATTTACGTCTACCCGAATGTGGCGCTCAACGAAGACATTGGGGAGATAATAACCGGCGCGCTTATCAAGAGAATGGCGCGGCTCGCTGAAGAGGACAGGAAGGTGAGGGTGGTCATCCAGGAAAAAGCGACCGGCCGGTCTCCTTCCGATGAACTCAAATCCGTCATAGTCCCTCTGGTAACGACCAGCAGAACATACGGCTACGCGGGCATCTACCGGGGCACGCCCTTCGACTACAGGGAAGAATCGGTATTCAAGAGGTTCTGCGCGCATATGGCGACCGCCCTCGAAAAGATACGCCTCTTCGAGGAGATAAAGTCCCTGTCGGTCAGCGACGGACTTACCGGCCTCCATAATCACCTGTCCATCGTCTCAAAACTGGAAGTGGAAGTACAGCGGTCCGAACGGTACGGCTCTCCGCTCTCCGTGATCATTTTCGACATCGATAACTTCAAGGAGATCAACGACACGTACGGTCACCTCGCGGGAGATGCCGTCCTGGTGGAACTGGCGCACATGATCAGAAACGGGGTCAGGGGCATCGACAGCGTGGGGCGATACGGGGGCGAGGAATTTCTGGTGGTCCTGCCCGAAACGGATGGCAAGGCTGCAATGGTAATCGGAGACCGCTTGAGACAGAAGGTGGCGGAGACGCCCTTCCCCCATAACGGGAAGCCGATATCCGTCTCCATAAGCGGAGGCGTGGCAAGCTACCGTGACGGGAGAGATACGGGCACGCTCATTGGCTTGGCTGATGAGAACTTATATAAGGCAAAAAACGAAGGGAAAAATATGGTACGCTATGATGAGGACTGACAACGAGGGCCATCCTGCAGTAAAACTCCTGTCCGATCTGATAAGGATCGATACCTCAAATCCACCGGGCAACGAGGAGGCCGCGGTCCAGTTCATCGAAGCCCAACTCCAGCAAGAGGGCATAAAGGCGCAAGTTTTCTCGCCCGAGCCGCGACGGGCGAACATCCTCGCGAGGCTGAAAGGGAAAAAGAGAGGCAGCCCCGTGATACTCCTCGGCCACCTCGACGTCGTGCCTGCCCATGACGAAGGATGGGTGGCGCCGCCCTTCAGCGGGGCAGTGCGGGACGGCTTTATCTACGGCAGGGGCGCTATAGACATGAAATCCCAGGTCGTCTGTCAGCTCCTGTCGTTCATCGGGCTCCATCGGGAAGGTATTCTCCCCGAGAGGGACCTGATCTTTCTGGCCACCGCCGATGAAGAGGCAAGCGGGAAGATGGGCGCGGAATACATGCTGGAGAAGGTGGAGGAGCTGCGTCATGCCTCGTTCGTCCTGAGCGAGGGGGGCAGCATCCTCGAAGAGGCGGGGATTTGGCATGGCCAGGTCTCGGTGGCCGAAAAGAAGGTCTGCCAGTTTATGCTGCGGGCAAGGGGAACCGGCGGACACGGCTCAATGCCCCATGGAGACAACGCCAACGACAAGATCATCCGGGCAGCCAACAGGATTATATCCACCCCGTTACCCTTGAAACCGACCGGAGTGGTGACGAGGTACCTGAATGGCCTTTTGCACGGCAGAAAAATCGGCGGCATGCAATTCTCCGATTTGAAAGACGCCCTTCGCAACAAAAAGTTCCGAGACTTCATAGAGCGCGATCCTTTACTTAACGCCATGCTGCGCAACACGGTCGCCGCAACCATGCTCGAAAGCGGCGAGAAGGTGAATGTGATCCCTACCGAATCAACCGCCGGCTTCGATGCGCGTATACTGCCCGGGGAGTCCCACGAGGGCTTCCTCCACAGGATGAGGAAGATCGCCGGGCCCGAAGTCGAGGTGATCCTCACGAACAGAACAGATTCAGCGGCCTCGCCCCATAACACTCCCTATTTCCGTTACCTGGCAGCGGCAGTACGGGAGCTCAAGGGTGACATACCCGTCCTGCCCTTTCTCACCACCGGCGCGACTGACCTGCGCCACTTCCGGAATCTCGGCATCCCCGCATACGGCTTTTTTCCGATTGCGCTCCCGAAGGAAGAGGAGATGAGGATGCACGGATTGAACGAAAGACTCTCTGTCGCCAACCTGATAGAGGGCTTGAGGGGAACCGAAAAGATCGTGCGTGCCGTTGCCTCCTATGCCCCTCCGGGATAAACCCCGCAGCCTCTCTTTCCAGGCTCCACCATATTCAACGCTCGCCAACCCATCTTCCGCAGTTTGCGTCGATTTGTGACCGAACTTGACGAGTTCCGTCCCAAAACCTCAATGAAATAAAGTTTTCATGTGAGTTCGAGTTGAAAGGGAAGCCGCCATGGGGTAATATAACGTTAAGGATTTGCGTGAAAAACAGAAGCCCGAAAACGATCCCTTGAATGACAAATGAGACAGAAAATGGTGAGGAGGTGAAGAGGACGGCCTCGACGTTAAAGAGGGAAGATCAAGCTTATTCGAAGGGGAAAGAAGGCGAGTGAGGCTGCATGCGATAGCCCGTAAGGGGAGAGTATTGTTTTCAAAAACAGGCAGGAGGATACGATATGGCAACCGTAAAAGGCTCACAAACGGAAAAGAATCTATTAAAGGCATTTGCGGGAGAGTCACAGGCGAGAAACAGGTACACCTATTTCTGCTCCCAGGCAAAGAAGGAGGGGTATGAACAGATCGCATGGCTTTTCGCCGACACGGCTGACAATGAGAAAGAGCATGCGAAGAGATTCTTTACCTTCCTTGAAGGCGGTGATTTGGAGGTTGCCGCAACCTTTCCCACCGGCCCTGTGGGAACGACCGCGGAAAACCTCAAAGGGGCTGCAGCCGGCGAGCACCTGGAGTGGGGCACACTCTATCCGGATTTCGCGGAGGTCGCGGACAAGGAGGGTTTCCCTGAGATCGCAGAGGTTTTCAGGATGATAGCCGTCGCGGAAACGGGACACGAAAAAAGGTATCTCGCCCTTCTCGAGAACATTGAAAAGGGCAGGGTCTTCAAGAAGGATGCTTCAACGAAGTGGCGGTGCAGGAACTGCGGGTATATCCACGAAGGTCCCAAGGCGCCGGCGCTCTGTCCGGCCTGTGCCCATCCGCAGGCCTACTACGAGCTGCCGGCGGAAAACTACTAGACCCGCGGGCGCCGGACGAAAGAGGGGAAAGCACCCATCTCCCCCGCCTTTCGTCCGCGGCTTTTCGGGCGTTGGCCCACGAGGTGCATCTATCGGCACGAAAGAGACCCCGCGCCTGCTGCGCACATTCTGGTCGTCCGAGATCATTGCGGAGAAGTTGTACGGTTTTCTGGCTGCGAAATATGATGACGATGCCCGGAAAAAGCCCCTCATCGAAATAGGAGGGATGGAGCGCGGGCACGCACACGTGTGGAACAAAATCGCACAGGACGCCCACGGTGTTTCGTTCCGGGTTTCGGTCTTCATTAAATGCAGAATAGTGCTGCTCAAACTGCTTTCCCTCATCTTGCCGCGCACCATATTCATCCATTACCTCGAACACGGTGAAAAAAAGGCGATCCTTGACTACGCGGGACTGCTCGACATCTACAAGGGCGACAAGAAGACCGGGGAAATCATCACCAACGTGATAACGCAGGAAATCGGCCATGAATGGCACATGATGGAGGGGATCGCAGACAGGAGATCGTATATCCTGAAGGTCAGGGAAGCGATACCGGGGATGACGGCCGGCATAATAGAAATGCTGGGGCTGGTCATCGGCCTGCTCGCGGCGCATGCACAGACCCTGGTCATAGGGCTGACAGGGTTCATCGCGATGATAGGCGGAATGATCGCGGAAATGTCCGTCTCTTACATCTCGTCAAAAGAGCATCATGATGCGAATGAGGGAGAGTGCAGAGAATTGGATATAAAGAAAGAGGTCCATCCCGCCGTGCTGAGGAGAGAGCTCGAGAACGCTCTCATGGAGAAAGGAATAAGCAACGATACGGTAAGGCTCATAGCGGATATCGTAGGGGACGACCCAAGCGTCTTGTCCTGTCTGGCCAAGACAATGAGAACCACGGGCGGAGTCCTTCGGCCGAAAGACTCCGTCAAGGCCACGGGCATATTCTTCGTCATCGGGGCGTTGCCGGTCCTGGCGCCTTTCTTCGTCGGGATCATGTGGAATTCAAATCCGTTCATTCCGGCGATCATAGCCTTTGCCCTCGCCGTTATCAGCATATCCGTCGCCGGCCTCTTTACGGCGGTGCTATCCGGTAAGAAAATATCGACGAATATCCTGCACAACTTATGCATAATCATGGGTACATCCGCCCTCACTTGCCTGGTTGGGCTGGCAGCCAGGTTTTTCCCCGGCATGGGGCGTTAAAAAAGGAAGGGGCGAAAGGCGGCCGGAGGCTACAGAGTGACATACTCCTTCGGCGCGAGGTTCGTCGCCATGGTCCAAACCGACGCAACGGCGCCGGCGACCCTGAACACCTTGATCACGTCATCGCCATGGGTCGCGACGAGGGATTTCAGGAAGGGACGGTTCTTGAGCACCTCTTCCTTGACGGCCTGACCCTCAAGGAACTCGGCGGTGCCGCTCACCCGAATCTGGGCCCCGCTCGCCTTGTCACTGTAGCAAAGCTCGACCTTCGGGTTTTTTACGAGCTGCTTGTACACATCCTTGATGCTGCTTATCTGAATCAGGATCCCTCTCTCGTCGAAGGCGTACGTGTGCATTCCCCGCACCCGCGGAGTGTCGCTTTCAACCGTCGCGAGATAACAAACCGGATTAGCGCGCAACGCGGTCATTATTTCTTCTTTGGTCATGATGCCTCCTTTTGTCGGGTTCTCCTCATTATTGCTTGATTATAAGCCTTGTGCGTGCATACAGTCAAGAAGGGCAGGGACCTTCGCTATCCCGACGCAGTATGCTTTTGTTTTGGAATCTTCTTGCTGCAGGGATGGTTTTTATGGACAAGGGTCTTTTTTCGCTTGCAGTAAAGGGCGATGAAGGTCCTGCAACTGCCGGACCCGTCGATGCCCGTCTCCTTCGGTGTCTCCGCATACTCGCATGCCAGGTCGCAGAAATCGAAAAGGGCGCTCCCCGTACCGGCTCTCTTCATATGGCCGAAACTGTAACACGAAACGGGCTGCGGCGGCCAAGAAAAAATGGTGGGCCCGTGCAAGGCGCGGCCCCGCAACTGAGCGCACCTGCGCCAAAGCATAAGTTTTTGTTGATTCTTTCCCGCAATTGATGATAATTCTTCTTAAGCAGCATACGGAACGCCTTTTGAGACAGGCGGGGTAGGAACGTACATAACCCCGGGAGGGACGGCAAGGACATGACGGAGAAAAGGTCGGTTGAAGAGGCCCTGAGACAAGCGGAGGAAAAGTACCGTTATATATACGAGAATGCCGTTGAAGGAATTTTTCAGGTGTCCCTCGATGGTCGTTTTATCAACGCGAACCCGGCCCTCGCCCGTATCCACGGCTTCGATTCGCCGGACGAGCTGATTCAGCGCGTGACCAATGTCGGAAAGCAGTTGTGCGTGAGCGGGAGACGGAGGCATGAATATCTGCGTCTCATGGAAACGGAGGGTTTCGCCCGTGACTTCGAAATCCAGGTTTATTGCGAGGACGGGAGCGTGCAATCGGTGTCGCTCAACGCAAGGGTCGTCCGCGACAAGGAAGGGAAGGTGCTCTACCACGAAGGGATCGTGGAGAGCATCACAGAGCGGAAGAAGCTGGAGGCCCAGCTTCTGCACGCGCAGAAAATGGAAAGCATCGGCACCCTCGCCGGTGGCGTCGCCCACGACTTCAATAACATTTTAACCACTGTCATGGGATACTGCAGCCTGATCCTGATGAAAGCAGTATCGGGCACCCAGATTACGAGCTACGTGAACCAGATCATGGAGGCAGCGGACAGAGCGAGCGCCCTTACCCAGAACCTGCTTGCGTTCAGCCGAAAGCAGGCTATGGCAACAAAACCGGTCGACCTGAACGAGGCAATTAAGATCGTGGAAAAACTATTAAGAAGGATTATCGGCGAGGATATAGAACTGAGAACGTCGTTTAGCCGTGAAAGGCTGGTTGTTGTCATAGGCGATGGACAGGTAGCGCAGCTATTGATGAACCTGGCGACAAATGCGAGAGATGCCATGCCGGATGGCGGCATGCTGTCCATAAAAACAGAGCAGGTGCACCTGAGCGGCGACTTTATGAAGGCCCGTGACGGTAAAGAGGGCGCTTACGCCGCGATCGAAGTCTCCGATACCGGAAGCGGCATGGACGAGCGCACGAAAGACCAGATATTCGACCCCTTTTTTACGACAAAAGAAGTGGGGAAGGGGACGGGCCTCGGCCTGTCTATAGTCTACTGGATCGTCCATCAAAACAAGGGGTATGTGAATGTCGCCAGCCAGCAGGGCTTGGGGACGAGCTTCACCGCTTACTTCCCCCTCGCGGAGCCTGCGAGCTCTGCTGTGAGCATCCAGGAAAAAGAGGAGCTGAAGGGTGGTAACGAGGTCATCCTGGTGGCCGAGGACAATAGTGACGTGAGGCAGATCGTCACCACCGTGCTTCGTGATTTCGGCTACGCGGTGATCGAAGCGGTCGACGGAGTCGATGCCGTTGAAAAGTTCAACGAGAACAGGGAAGGCATCGATCTCCTGCTCCTCGACGTGATTATGCCGAGGAAAAACGGCAAAGAGGCGTATATCGAGCTAAAGAAAATCAGACCCGACATAAGGGCGGTCTTCATGAGCGGCTATACGGGCGATATCCTCTCGAAGAAAGGGATCAGCCGGGAGGGGATACCCATGATCCCAAAACCTATCGTGATAGAGAAGCTGCTGAAACAAATCCGGGAACTGCTCGACACCAGGTCCTCCCAGTTGACGCTTTTTCCATAGGGCACTTTGCAAAAATAATTACAGTTTTAGATCATCTTCCAGGCTCCGCCATATCCAAGGCTTGCGACCCATGGTCTTCGGCACGGGTGCGAACGTGTGAATAAATTATTCTCGGTGCTTGGATCATCCCCACCCTCACCCTCTCCCCTCGAAGGGGGAGGGGATTGCCTGCCCCGCCGTGGTGCACAAACAGGCGCAAAAACGGTCGTTTTTTGGCATTTTCTACTGCTTTTAACCTCTTTTTACCCTTTTCAGCACGGATTGTTCACTAACCGTCTCACCACCCCCCTTTAGGATTCCCTTCTCTTACAAGCCTTGCAGAAGGGGGGGGTTACGAAAGTGAACGATAGTTTACGGTTTAGGGGGAGGGGGTAGGGTGAAGAGAATGTTG
>Ga0187870_1004328_pt1 | contig 10339 bp, 10 predicted proteins | sample June2016WEW_13_1_3_FD_132974 | JGI IMG/M metagenome (GOLD analysis project Ga0187870, IMG submission 132974) | Peatland microbial communities from SPRUCE experiment site at the Marcell Experimental Forest, Minnesota, USA - June2016WEW_13_150 | ecosystem: Environmental > Terrestrial > Soil >... | reverse complement strand
CTGTGTTCAGAGTAGACAGGTACTCGTAGGAATCAAGGACAGATATGAACCCCAAACTGCCCTCGACTTAAGAAAGACGAATAAAAACCATTTTAGACCAATTTAGGAACACGCATGCGCGCTATGGAAGAAGTCCGAGGCAAAGCGAATGCAGCGCTGGTGGGCGAACTCGTCGCGAAAAAAGTAGAAAACGCACAGCAAAAGTGAAGAAAGACGACTACAGAACATTGAACCTCAGGAAACGTCGCTTTCTCGCAAGGCCCAACATAAGTTCACAGAAAAACATTCGCATGATGGCGCGCGCGGAAGACGTTTCCATGGTCTCAAGCGGGCTTTTTTGCCTCCTTGAGGGTTTTGCCTGCGATCACCTGTAGGCTTTGGCGGCTGCGATGTCGCTTGTCAGCTTGATAGTCTCGCCGCAGAATGGGCATAGTCTGAATTCCAGTGACACTGGTTTTCCACAAGTTGCGCACAATATTGGGAGTTTTCCTTTTTCTTCGATTCTTCTGACTTCTTTCTTCAGTTTGCCCATTTCGGCCTCAATGTTCTCAACGGTCATCGATAACGGTTGTATGCCTTTCACTTCCGTCCTCACGTTGTGAACTATGTCCACAACTTGTGATAGAGTCTGTTGGCTTGCTTCTAATGTCTCGTACATCGCATCAAGTATCTCGCTCTTCTCCGTAACCGTTTGCGCTTCAACCGCGGACTGACTTTTCGCGTCCGAGAGCACTCTTTTCAAGAACTGTTCAACTGGGCTGTCGAAGGCTACTGTGCAGGTTAACCCCCAAAATACAAGGGTCGAAAGAGCGCTAGCCAACAGATATATTGTTGGAGGCGCCGACTGGAGTTGTTGTCCAATATATGGGTATAGTTGAAGTAGATGCGGTTGGCTATTGAAGAACACAACGGAAATCGCATCGGTCATATGGAGTAACGACATGAACGTCATCGAACTGAAGAACCATACATACAACCCTTTCCTGGTCAAACAGATTCCCCCGTCGTCCAAGAGATTGTTAGACACACAATATGGTGTCGTAATATTTAATACATTATTTCGAGTTCCGATATATATCAGGAGCAAAAATTAGCGCGCGCTACGCACTTTTGAGCAATGTTGAAAGAATGGTAAAAGGTAACAAGTCGTAATGCGCACGCCGAGGCTCAATTGGCTGTTTTCTTGTATTGTGTTGCTAAGGGTTATATGGTTGTTTGTTTAGGGGTTTTGGGCGGTGAGGTTGCGTGTTCGAATTTGGAAGAGTGAGGTTTAGGGCTTTGGAGAGGGAGGATTTGGGGTTGTTGCACGGATGGGAGAATGATTCTGAGCTGATTATGTATTCCCGGAGTAGGCCTCTGAATTTTGTTAGTTTGGCTCAGCTGGAGAAGCAGTATGAGGATTGGATGAAGGACGAGAAGGAGCTGCATTTCATCCTTGAGCTCATTGACTCTAAGGAGGCTATTGGCATCGCGCGTCTGCAGAGGCAGGACTGGGGCAACGTCAAGACTGCGGACATCGGAACCTACATTGGAAAGAAGGAACTCTGGGGAAAAGGTCTGGGACGAGAGATAACCGTCGGGCTGCTGGAGATGGCGTTTAACCAGATTAACGCTGAACGGTGCCAAGCGTGGAGCGTCGAGTACAATCGTCGCGCTCACAACGCTTTGGAAGCCTGCGGCTTCAAGAAGGGCGGAGCCGTAAGACAGACAGTTTTCGTGAACGGCCGCAAATGGGACAGCTATTACTTTGACATTCTGAGAGACGAATACCTAAACACTAGACTGGATCTGCTGAAGCGAACACTAGGAGACAAAGCTAAGGATTACATCGGTAAGAATGACAAGATTGAAGGATGACGGGAAAGGCTGTAAGACGTTAGCACGCGTTTCAATCACCATAACGGAAAGGACATGCCAAAAAGCCATCGCGTCAGGCGCCGATGTCTAGAAAACGTAATAAGAAGGGGGAGAGCCCATTGAGTGTGGTGCTCTCTCAAATGAGTCATGAAGCTGTGTGTCTGGAAACGAAACTTGTTGTTCCAGATGCCAAGGTCGATGACGTGGCTTTGGCCTGCCAGAAAGCCTTCAAGGAAATGGGTTTGAAGGTGATGAAAACCGAAAGAACCAAAGAGGGAAGTACAACAGTGCTCGCCGGAGAAGGCGCGCTCGTGCCCTTGACCTTGAGAACCCTGCTATCCCCCTTCAGCATACAACAGTACGTCAAAGCTGCACAACGATCAGGCGTGCACGTGGTGATTTCGCCGTCAGAAGAAGGCACCATGATATACTCCTGCGGGCTCGCACTCGACGAACTAACCGGAAAGCCCGCCAAAAGCTTCTCCGACGAGGACATGGATGAGATAACCAACACGATGGAAGCCCTCGACTTTGAAAACAAATTCAGGAAGAAGATAAAGGAACTCTTCCCCAAAACCAAAGAAATAGAATAACAACAATCAGGATTGCGGACAAGCGCCAGCCACTATGTTGTGAAATGGTCTTTTCTTCGCCGTGCAAGAAAAAAAGCGTCTGAGATTCAGTCTGCTGGGGTTTGAAAAGACTGGGGCTTGATGAGTGTTGGTCGTGCGTGATGGGTTAGCCTGTCAGGTAGCCTCACCAGTGTCTTACGATAAAGCCTGTGTTGGTGCTGCTGGTTGTTCTTTTGCGCGCATTGAGTAGTAGTGGACTGTTAGAGTTATTGGCAGTATGGGTGCTATGAAGGCTGTTATTATGCTGCTCAAAACCCAACCGTAGCCTCCAAAAGGACTCGCGATTAGATTGGCAATCCCTGAGACCACGATCACTATTATTCCCATTATGAGAAGTATGGCGAATGTCTTGAGCCATCTGTGACTCACCAGCTTTCTGCTTCTGGACAATCCGTCGATCGCGCCCACGTTCTCAATCATGATAGCTGAGACCGTCAGTGAGAACATTAAGCCCAGTATTATTCCGGGTATTATCACAGCAATTAGTCCTGCCCCAATCATTATGGCAAGCAAGATTGCCCCAGCCAACAGTGACGGAAGCTTGCGAGCCGTGAATCGCACTGCGCCCTTCAAGCTTGTTCTGTTGTTCTCAATTAGCTCTGACGAACATTTGATGACTGTGCCATATGCTATCACGTCTATTATCCAACCTATCAGTCCCGCCACCAACGCTACTGCGATCAGCGTTGACAAGTACTTACTAATCCAGTTAGTCACGTCTTCCAATACTCCTGTCGTTGGCACTGGAGGAATGCTCGAAGTATAGAAACGTGCCAGTGCGGCTCCTATTCCCCCCGATATCAAGTACGCAATGAGCATCGGTATAAAAAGCGTCGCAAAATTCTTGAAGTAGAGGTCGAACGTTTCGCTGACGGTTCTTTCAACCGAAAGTTCCGTCTGCGGCTTTCCACTGATCAATTCATAAACAACCTCAGGTTCACTTAACGTGAAACTCCATTTAAGACTTTTGAAAACGCGCGCGCTCAGAACGCATCCAATTACTTCTGTTTCTGAACTTCCTTTCTCATCAAGTCTTGAAGTGCTTCGCTTATTCGGCCTGGATATTTAGGCCAAACGACTGTTCGCATAAACTCTCTGAGCGAGCTGTCTGGAACGTTACAAAGCGTAAGGTTTCCAAAGAAGCCGTCTTTGAACTCGCCATTTTCAACGATGCAGTTTATGAGCGGTTTATTCTTCGCGTTTTCATCTTTCTTCTGTCTTGTTAGCGCGCACGGAGCTGTATCGAATCGTACAGGAAATGGAGATCTGTCTAGCATATGCAAGAGCATTGTTTCACAAGTCTTATCTAGTACATCAATTGTTATTATTCTTCTGGAAAGCCTATTGCCGGTATTAACCTCAAGCGGGGTCCATTGTGACTGAGAAGGGAGAACAAGTTTTTCTCAGCTCATGGGAATCGTGAACAGTTCAGTCCGGCGGTGGCTAAAAGAAAAGAATGGAGAAAGGAAAAATGAGAACAGTTTCTGGAATATTACTGATGCTGCTTATGCTTGGCACGTTAACTCTGGCACTTAACGTTCGGCCCGTAAAATCGTCTCCTGCAACGATCACGGTTCCTGACAATTACCCGACGATACAAGCGGCCGTAAACGCTGCTAACCCCTATGACACAATAATCGTTCGAGATGGAGACTATCCTGAGAACGTAACCGTGAACAAAAGCAATCTGACGATTATGGGTCAATACAGACACACAGCCGTGGTCGAAGGATGGTTCTACCTGAGTAACGTATCCTATGTAACCATCGCAAATTTCACAATCCTCGGCCCATACTCGTATATGTCGGCTGGAATCACGTTCGAACAATCTTCCTTCAACACTATAAGAAACAACGTAATCTCCAGTTGGTATCACGGGTTGTATTTCGACTACCTGAATCACACTGATCCAAACGAGCCCGTGCTGGAAACAGCATCATGCCATAACAACACCATCCTTGAGAACAACATAACCAACATCTCCGATAGCGCGATCTTCTTCATGGAAGGCTTGACTTACAACAGGTTCTACCACAACAACTTCTACAACACAATTGTGGACTACATGCTACCCGATGTTGAGTTCTGGGACAACGGCTATCCTTCTGGAGGAAACTATTGGAACGGCTGCACTATAATTGATTCGAAGTGGGGACCAAACCAAGACCAACCTGGACACGACGGGATAAACGACACACAATACATGGTTTACGGCGAAAATTATGGCGGGATACCGGGTTTTGATCATTACCCTCTAACGTCTCCATGGAGTCCTCCCGACATTGCAGTTACGAGTGTGACGCCATCGAAAACCGTGGTTGGAGAAGGAACTGTGGTCTACATTAACACGACGCTGCTGAACAATGGGAGCAAGGTTGAGGTGTTTAATGTCACTGTCTACGCCAACACAAGTGTCATCGGCACCTTTCTAAACGTCATATTTGTGGTAGGTTCTGGGAGTGGGGTCTGCTCGTGGGACACCACTGGATTTGCCGAGGGCAATTACACCATAAAGTCAGTAGCTGACCCTGTTGAGGGCGAAGTAAGCACGTCAAACAACAACTGTACGTACGGCTTAATCGCCGTAACCATTCCGGGCGACCTCAACGGCGACTTTAAAGTCGGCCTGTCTGATCTATCTATCCTCGCAAAGGCTTACAACACCAAGCCAGGCGACGCCAAGTGGAACCCCAACGCAGACATAAATGGCGACGGCAAAGTCAGCTTGTCAGACCTTTCCATCTTGGCAAAACACTACAACCAACACTACCCCTAACCTTTTTTTAGCGGACTTCTCGTTTTCTGGTATTCTGGCAATCTCGGGCAATCTCTCTTGAAAAGCTTCAATTAGGTTCTGACAGTTCTTGCTTTAGGCGTTTCATTGCACTTGTAGTAGCGGATTCGTTTGTCAAACTTGGCGTGGTCAGGATGCCCTCGATTCGAGGATTTTAAGGGACTCGTTTGTTTTCACGAAGTTAACGCCGACGGTTTTTGCGATCTCTGAGGGCGTCCGATAAGAATCAATGAGAGCCTTAAGAATCTTCAGTCTAGTTTTGGCGCGCGCGATATGCACCTATTTACATTCACCGTCTATAATCTCCTTAAGCTTGGCTAGAGCCTCTCGCGTGGCATGGCTTAAACTGGAAAAAGAGAGGGGATTCTAGTAGTAGAATGTTATGGTCACGTTTACTGTTGTTACAGTATCGGTTGAGTTGTTTCCGATTTTGATTAGCACGTTTGGGGTGTACTTGTTCGTTTGTCCAAACGACACGACTGGAAATTCTTCATCAAAATAGTAATAATTCGCATTGTGTATGAAGGGAGTGGGGCTAACTGCGTAAAGATAAACACCAGGTGGATAGCCGTAATACACGCTCCATGTCAGGCTGACCCAAATACTCGGATTCGCTGGCTTAATATAACCCACAACCTCAACGTCACCTGAATAGGGCGTATAGAACAACTCAGAGACATTTTCGTTTGGACTTATGCTGAACGTCTTGTTACTGAGCCAAATCTCAGATTTTTCATGGTTGACCATGTCGTTCAGGTTGTTCACTTGACCTTGCAGATTTGTGTTTTGAATATACATAAGAACAACTGTTCCACCAAGCCAGGCTATTAGAACAATGCTTATTGTTCCTAATACAATAACAACATTTTTTCCAACATATTGCTTTTCATCGACTTCTGGTTCACTCATTTTTGAACCCCTAGATTGTCTTCTGTTGCGTTGCTGTACGGATTTGATTTCTGTCTTGAAGAAAAGTGACGGAGTTTCGTTGGAGCCTTCTAGTACAAGGGCTTGACATAGATAACCATGTAGTGTGACTCCAAAGCGAAGGTCCTAATTTCTATGTTGAAGACTTTAACAGCTTCTGGAATAGTGCTAACGATAACATTTATGTCTGTAGTGTTCTGGTCAGTTTGTATTTCCAAATTCGTGCTTTCTGTTTGACCCCACCCATGGCTTATAGTCTTGATCTGGTAGGAAAAATCGTATAGGTGTATTTCGTTTGTTAGCCCACCACTGATGTTTACCGCTATATCATGATTCACAGTGATGTTCAGTTCTGTGTAATGCAAGGAAGCCATATAGTTCTGAACGGTAGGTTTAACCAAGATCAATATGTAACTGGAAATATGGTCTGATGTGACATTGGACACGTCTATCTCAATTCCAGCATATTTGTACACATCCCCAATGTGTGGCGTATAGCTTTCACCAGAATCAATGAACGTCGAGACATGCAGACCTGAGGAAGAACTATAATAGAGATTGTATTCTGTGTCTCCAAAGTCAAGCTTAGTTGTTCCGTTGCTTCCCATTGTGTCTGCATCTCTAAGCGTGAGACTTGTGTAAGCATTGTGGGAAGAACTGGAAGAGTTCTGAAAATAAGAAAGTATTGTCGGAGAAAACCAGAAGAAAGCACCTGTTATGACGACAACTATGCCCAAACCGACAAACTTTCTGATTTTGGACATGGCTACCTAGCATAACTAGTAATTCCCCTCAGATAATAGCCTTTTTCTGTTTGTAGAACCACAGAGAAATGAAAATCAAGGCCATTACTCCTGCCATAACTATACCCCAAACAGTTTTTGGCATCATTGAAGTGAATTGTGGCGCATCAAAAAGATAGCGCACGAGCCCTCCGTCCTAGGTTACAACCAAGCTGTACTGCGCTTTTCGGAAAGCACGCGCCCTTTCGGATGAACCTGCTGAGACGCTTCTCGGGTGGCAGTCTCGCCTGTTTTGATGCTGCGGAGCTCCATAAGCGCGTGAAGAGAAACGACGAGCTTGCCGTATGCTGTCACAGCTATGATCCAGCCGATGTCGTTCGGTCCTGCAGATGGCAACAGTTATTTATAGGCGGATGTATAGGAAAAACGTTAGACGCAGGTTTCTGAGTGGTCAAATTGTCGGAAGATAATCGGCAAGCGGCTGCGACGAGGCGAGAAAACCTTGTACTGTCCTAAGTGCGGAACTCAGCTTCCAGATGATGCTGCCTTCTGCATAAAGTGTGGAACCAGCCTCACTACTGCTCAGCCACAACAGGCTCCAGCCTCGACTGCGCCCATTCTGGCTCCGTTGGAAGCAAAGTCGCTGAAGTGTCCCCATTGTGGCGCGCCGATCACGCCGAAGTTTGGCGAGATGATCATAACCTGTGAATACTGTGGAACAGGAGTAACTCTAGGAAACGACGGCTGGAGGGGTGTGCAGAGGCAAACCATGCTTCCACTCAAGCTAGCTGAAAAAGATCAAGTCGCCGCGGAAATACACAGCCTTATGGACAGGGGACTGCTGCACAGACACCTTCAAGAGAGTTCAACGCTTGAGGAGATGAACCTGAGCTTTGTCCCTTACTGGATCGTCTCCGTATCGGCGAGGACATCTGTCGTGGCTAGCGACATGGCAGTTCAAGCCGGAGAAATAGCCACCACCGCCGCACTGGCCGGTGTGATAGGATCGGGCTTTGGTGGTAGACGGGGTGGGGGTGGTTTTGCAGGGCCACTTCTTGCGGGAGCACTGATGGGCGGCATGATGGGTCCGAGTCAAGCTGCCGCGAGGAAGACCTACCAGATGAACAACAACTACAATTTCCCCATAGTAGCGCTCAAGGCTCTCACTGAACATCAGCCCAGAAATTACCAGTTCAACCTCGACGATAGGACTCTTTTCGACGTTTCGAAGGTCCCGAAGGGTATAAAGATCCTGAACGGTGACGTTGGAGAAGAGGCGGCCAAATATCAGGCTAAGACGCTCGTCGATCAGCTGCAATCCGAGAGGGCGCACGCACAGTACCATATGATTCAGCAGCTACACACTGACATAGACGTCGCAGACTCGGAGCTGCTCTACGCGCCAATATGGTTCGCCCGCTACGAACACAAGGGGAATAAAATAGCTTTGGTAATCGATGGCAACTCAGCCAGCGTGATAAACAGCATCGGCCTCTGAAATAAACGAGAGAATTCTGTTCCATCCACGATTCCCGTCTCTCATTTTTCGTTTTCAGTCTGCGAATTCTCAGCCAATGTCGCAATAGCCGAACTGCTTTTCTCCAGAAGGCAAATATCGGCAAAACATGATATATGAGACCTAGCCAGCGAATCGGCGGGTCAGGTTTGGATACTCAGAAGAGGAATGTTTTCATACTTTTGTTTGCGCTTCTGATTTCATGCGAGTTCGTTCCTCTCGCATTAGCCCCTGAATCCACTTTTTCAGTGATTTGGATCACTGACACACAATACCTTTCGCAGACTTATCCCAGCGATTTTGACAACACGTGCAACTGGATAATAAGCAACAAGGACACCTACAACATCAAGATGGTCGTGCACACGGGCGACATAGTCAATACTCCTTCAGATCTGAATCAGTGGGAAAACGCCAACCATTCGATGGGAATACTGCTGGACAACGGCATACCCTACTGTTGGGACGCTGGAAACCACGACGACCAGTCCTCATGGAACGGCATGAACTTCAAAGCCTTCAACGCCTCAGCCATGAGTCAAAGACCCTACTGGCTCGGAGACGATTCAAACGGCAGAAGCACGGCAGTACACTTCGAATTCGGCAACTGGAACTTCATAGTCGTCAACCTCGAATACGAAGCAAGTGACCCAGCCCTCAGCTGGGCCAACAGCATCCTGGACAGCCATCCCAACTCCTACGCCATCGTGGCCACTCACGCCTATCTGGATGAGAACTGCCGGTACCATCAATGGAGCCTCCATCTTCAGAACACGGTTTTGAACAATCACCCGAACGTTTTCATGACTCTAAACGGCCACTACTACAGCAACGGCAACGCCAACCGAACAGTAATAGGAAATCGCTATGAACTCTTCTTCAACTATCAGAACTTAGACTCCGAGAGAGGAGCGGCAACTGTGCGAATCCTGACGTTCAACGTGTTAGAGAGTAAAGTAGATGTTAAGACCTACAAAATCTACAGCGGTCAGTTTGCAACGGATTCTGAAAACCAATTCACCCTGAACATTCCAATTGGCGCGATTCCAGAATTCCCCGCTAACCTTCTGCCCTTAGTAGTCGCTCTGATCGCCCTTTCTTCCGTACTGTTAAGACCACGACGACCAATACATATACAAGACAGCCAAAGGCCGCCAAGATCCCAGTAGGCCTCCCAGACCTGAGCAATCATACATACTCCATCTGTTTCCTCACGACTCGTTACCAACAGCATTACATCTGGCGTTACAACTGAACAGCAGAAAGTCAACCCTACCTACAATCCCTGACTATTGCAATGAAAATTACATCTGACATTACAAACAAAAGGGCCGAGTCCACTCTGAACAGCCTTTCCGCCCGTTTTTCTTCATGGTTTGTAACAATACACATTACATCTGACATTAAGCCTAGAGAGAATATAGATAGTAGTGATTCATTTATAGATTTATTCTGTATCCAATACTAAGTTTAACTCTATGTCCACCAAATGATATAGATTAATTAAACTGTAGAAAAAGAGGGAAGATTGATTTCTGTAGTGTCCAAGTTTTCACTGTGTCTAAGTGTCCTTTGAGGCTCTGAGGCTCTAGGACCACCCACGACCCCCCCCCCACCAAGACTATACTAAAGCCTAGACTAAACCAAAGCCTAAAGAACTAAGAGACTAAAAAAAGAGAGATACTAACTTTACTTCTAGCTTAAACCTACTCCTACTATGGCAAGAATTAGAGCCACAAAAACTAATACTATTCCTATTTCAGAGAGAAGCATAGCGTAAGTGGAGTCAAGAAGAGTAGGGAGATTAGCATTGAAAAGAGTATTGCAGAGAACAGGATATACAGCAAGAATTTCGCTGATAAAACTGCAT
>Ga0187870_1004326_pt1 | contig 10341 bp, 9 predicted proteins | sample June2016WEW_13_1_3_FD_132974 | JGI IMG/M metagenome (GOLD analysis project Ga0187870, IMG submission 132974) | Peatland microbial communities from SPRUCE experiment site at the Marcell Experimental Forest, Minnesota, USA - June2016WEW_13_150 | ecosystem: Environmental > Terrestrial > Soil >... | reverse complement strand
TCGCGGGCGTGAAGGTCGCGGTCGTCCTGGTTGTTTTGTTGACCAGCATCGCGTATCTGACGTGGCTGGAGCGCAAGGTGGTGGCCCACATTCAAGCGCGCTGGGGACCCTACCTGGTGGGCCCGCACGGGTTGCTGCAACCGGTGGCCGACGGCATGAAGTTCATCTTGAAAGAAGATATCCTGCCCCTCGAGGCCGACCGGGTGATTTACTGGCTGGCGCCCTTTCTGGGATTTGTCCTGGCATTTCTTTCCATCTCCGTCATCCCTTTCGGCGGAGGTTTCAACTTCCACGGACATCGGATTATGTTTCAAATCGCAGACCTGAATGTAGGCCTGCTGTTTGTCTTTGCGGTTACCTCCCTGGGCGTGTACAGCATCGCGCTCGCGGGATGGTCCTCAAACAGCAAGTATCCCCTGTTCGGCGCACTAAGGTCTTCGGCGCAGATGATCAGTTACGAGCTTTCCCTCGGATTGGCCGTAGTCGGCGTGCTGATGATTGCGGGAACGCTCAGCCTGCGCGGCATCGTAGACGCGCAAGGCGGTTTCTGGCATGTCGCGGGTGTGAATTCCTGGCTGCCTCATTGGAATATCTTCGTTCAGCCGGTAGGCTTCTTCGTCTACTTCACGGCGGCGGTGGCGGAAACCAATCGCGTGCCTTTTGATTTGCCCGAAGGTGAAACCGAGCTGGTCGGCGGCTTCCACACAGAGTACAGCAGTATGAAGTTCGCCATGTTTTTCATCTCGGAGTATGCCAACATGGTGACGGTCTCCTGCCTCGCCACCTTGTTATTCTTTGGCGGTTGGCACGGCCCCCTGTTCGGACCGGCGCCGTTGCGGATGCTTCTGCCCATTTTCTGGTTTTGCCTCAAGGTGTTTTGTTTCCTGTTCTTCTACATCTGGATGCGCGGAACGCTTCCGCGCTTCCGCTACGACCAACTCATGTCCCTCGGATGGAAATTCCTGCTGCCCCTGGGTTTACTGAACATTTTGGTGACGAGTTTCGTCATCGCTTGGCGCGCGGGGGGGTGATCTGATATGGCGATACTTTTTTACATCTGCGCGGCTGTAACGGTTCTGGCCGCACTGAACGTAATCCTGCAGCGCACGCCGGTGTACAGCGCGCTTTCATTGATCGTCGTGTTGTGTGCGCTGGCGGTTGTGTACTTGCTGCTCGGCGCGGAGTTCATGGCCGTTATTCAGGTCATCGTCTATGCTGGCGCCATCATGGTGCTGTTCGTTTTTGTCATCATGCTCCTCAACGCTGGCCGTGAAACTCCAAGCCAGCGGAGCCGCCTGGCGCTCTGGCTCGGAGTGCCCCTCGTCGCCGCGTTCCTGGCGGAGGTGCTGGTGGCGGTCTGGAAGCAGTTTCCGGCCTCCGGCGGCCCTGCGCCCGCTCCGCTGGATGGAAGTCCCCAGGCGATTGGGCACTTGCTTTTCCAAAACTACGTGTTGCCTTTCGAGGTCACTTCCATCTTGATTCTGGTTGCCGTGCTCGGTGCCGTTGTCCTGGCCAAAAAGGAGTTCTGAGGTCCCGAAGATGGTTCCGCTCTCACATTATCTGGCGCTCAGTGTGATCCTCTTCGTTCTCGGCGCCGCCGGGTTCATCCTCCGACGAAACATTATCTCGGTTTTCATGTGCATCGAACTGATGCTGAACGCCGTCAACGTGGCTTTCATGGCCTTTTCGCGATTTCTTGGGAGTCTGGACGGTCAGCTCTTTGTTTTTTTCGTCATTGTGGTGGCTGCTGCCGAGGCGGCAGTGGGACTGGCCATCATCATCGCGGTCAATCGCAATCGCGAGTCACTGAATATTGATGACCTGGATTCGATGAAGATGTAAGCGTGCTCTTCGTCCCCATACGCCGGGTCCGGACGGCCTGGGAGGAGGGCCGGCGCGCGAACTTAACGCAAAACTTTCATGAACTTGCAACTTCTGCTGCTGCTCATGTTGTTGGCGCCGCTCGTGGGTGCGACCCTCAACGGAATCTCTGGCCGTCGACTATCCCAGCCCATCGTTTCACTGATCGCCTACGGAAGCGCGGGCTTTTCCATGATTTTCGCGATTCTCGCGGCTTGGGTCTACTCCACATCCACAAGCCAACCGGCGCCTTTCCTTCACAGCTACTTCACCTGGATCCAAGCGGGCGATCTGCGAGCGGATTACGCGCTCTATTACGACCGGCTCACCCTGGTCATGACCCTTACGGTCACGGTCGTTGCCTTCCTGATTCACCTTTACTCGCGCGGCTACATGGAACATGAAGGCGGTTACTACCGGTTCTTCAGTTACCTGAACCTTTTCCTGTTCATGATGCTGACGCTCGTCACGGCCGCCAACTACCCCCTCATGTTTGTGGGGTGGGAAGGCGTCGGGCTCTGCTCCTACCTTTTGATTGGTTTTTACTTTCGTAAGAGGAGCGCCTCCGATGCCGGGAAAAAGGCTTTCATCGTGACGCGCATCGGCGACGCGGGCTTTAGCGTGGGCGTGGCCCTGCTTTTCTGGACTTTCCACTCGCTGGATTTTCAGACGGTTTTTGCGCGGATCGAGGCTTTGCCCCAGACGGAATTCGAAGGTACGTTGACAGCCATCGCGCTCCTCATCTTCCTGGGAGCCGTGGGGAAATCGGCACAACTTCCCCTTTACGTATGGCTCCCGGATGCAATGGAAGGTCCCACGCCCGTGAGTGCACTGATCCATGCTGCCACCATGGTGACGGCGGGTGTTTATCTGGTAGCAAGGTCAAGCATCCTTTACGCCCGCGCTCCCGGCGCTCTCGCCATCGTCGGCTTGGTCGGTTGTTTGACCGCGCTCTTCGCGGCCACCATCGCCCTTACCCAGAACGACCTGAAGCGGATGCTCGCCTACTCCACGATCAGCCAGCTCGGATACATGTTCCTAGGCTGTGGCGTGGGCGTCTTTGCTGCCGGCATTTTCCATCTGATGACCCATGCGTTTTTCAAGTCGCTACTCTTCCTGGTGGCCGGAAGTGTGATGCACGCTATGAACGGCGAACTTGACATGCGCAAGATGGGTGGGCTGCGTCACAAGTTGAAAATCACGCATGCAACGTTCCTGATCGCGACGTTGGCGATCAGTGGCGTGCCCGGGTTTGCCGGCTTCTTCAGCAAAGACGAGATCCTGGCCGGCGCTTACGAAGGACCCCTGGGCCAGCCCTGGCTGTACTGGCTGGGCACAATCACCGCCGGGCTTACTGCTTTCTACATGTTTCGCGGCCTCTGCCTGACGTTCTGGGGGAAATCCAGGGTCGAACCTGAGACCCAGCACCACCTCCATGAAAGCAGTTCCAAGATGACGGTGCCGCTGATGGTGCTCGCATTGTTCTCCATCGTCGCGGGGTATGTGAGCTGGCCCCGGGTCTTGGGGGGCGGCGAGGCCTTCGACCGTTACCTCGAACCGGTTTTCAGCCCGGCTCAGGAGGCCCTTCGCAACACCCCGCCCCACCACTTTGAGGGTCTCAGTGCGGGGTTGGTGATGGGATTTTCAGTTGTCGCGGCACTCGTTGGAATTGCGGTGGCCGTCTGGTGGTATTGGAAATCGACAGACATCCCGCAGAAGCTTACGGAGCGATTTGCAGGTTTGCATGAGATCCTGGTCCACAAGTACTACGTCGACGAATTCTATCACTGCCTTATCGTGCGTCCTATTTGTGTGACTTCGGATAAGTTCCTGTGGCGCAAAGTGGATGCCGGCGCCATCGACGGCGTGCTCGTCGACGGCACCGGGCATGCCACTGCCCGCGTGGGCGGCGTGTTGCGGCGGATACAGTCCGGCAACATTCGAAGTTACGCTACCTGGGTTCTACTGGGTGCCGTGTTGTGGCTGTTGTACATCTTCGTGACACGCTAGGAGTTTAGTACGGGCGCAAGGCCTTGCGCCCACCGGTGTTGCCAAAGCAGCACATCGAGATACGGTCTATGTCCTGGTTCACTGCGCACTCTCTGACCATCGTGACCTTCTTCCCGCTGCTGGGCGCCGTCGTCATCGCTTTCCTCAGGCGCGACCGGACCTCGTCCGTTCGCTGGGTCGCACTGCTTTGTTCCCTGCTCACCTTCCTAATGACCGTATGGCTCTATTTCGGGTTTGACTCCCACCGCACGGGGATGCAGTTTGAAGAATTCCGCATCTGGATGGTCTTGCCTCCCGTCAATTACCACTTGGGTGTCGATGGTCTGAGTATGCTCCTGATCCTCCTGACGGGGTTGCTCACTCCGCTTTCGGTGCTTGTTTCCTGGAGCAGCATCACCCATCGCACAAAGGAGTTCTTCCTCTTCCTGCTCGCTCTCGAAACCGGAATGATTGGTGTCTTTGCGGCGCTCGATCTGGTCCTTTTCTTCGTGTTCTGGGAAGTGATGCTCATCCCCATGTACTTCTTGATTGGCATCTGGGGTCACGAGCGACGCGTCTACGCCGCGGTCAAATTCATCCTCTACACCATGACCGGCTCGGCCCTGATGCTTACCGGGATTCTTTACCTTTATAACCTCACGGGCACTTTTGATCTGCCCCGAGTGCTGGATTACCTGACGGCGACTTCCCTGCTGTCTCCTCAAGCGGAGCGGTGGCTCTTCCTGGCCTTCTTCGTCGCTTTCGCCATCAAGGTCCCGCTCTTTCCGTTTCACACCTGGCTGCCGGATGCGCATGTTGAGGCGCCGACGGCCGGGTCCGTGATCCTAGCCGGAGTCCTCCTCAAGATGGGAACGTACGGCATGCTGCGCTTCTGCCTGCCGCTTTTCCCCGGCGCGTCGCGGGCGTTTGCCCCGGTCGTCTGTGCCCTGGCCATCATCGGCATTATCTATGGCGCGCTGGTGGCCATGGTGCAGCCCGACCTGAAGAAGCTTGTAGCTTACTCCTCCGTCGCGCATCTGGGGTTCTGCGTGCTGGGGATTTTCGTTTTCAACGCGCAAGGCATGGAAGGCTCCATCTACCAAATGTTCAGCCATGGAGTCTCAACGGGGGCGCTCTTCATGCTGGTGGGGATGCTGTACGATCGCCGGCACACTCGGCTGATCAGCGAGTTTGGCGGGCTGGCCACTTCCGTGCCGGTGTACAGCACGTTTTTCCTCATCGTTGCGTTGTCGTCTCTAGGCCTACCGATGCTCAACGGGTTCGTCGGGGAGTTTCTGATCATCGTCGGCTCTTACCATAGCGGCGCCCTTTACGCTGCACTCGCCGCGGCGGGAGTGGTGCTGGCCGCAGTCTATCTGCTCTGGATGTACCAACGCGTGTTTTACGGCGACATCACCAACGAAAAGAACCGTACTCTGCCAGACTGCAATCTACGCGAAAAACTGATTCTGACCGTTGTGGTCGTCGTCATCGTGGCCATGGGGGTTTATCCGCAACCTTTCTTGCGACGCATGGATCGCAGCGTGGCCTTCATCATGCAGCGGGTCGAGAGGCGGACATTGCTTTTCACCGAGCGCGCGCCTGCTGGACACCTGGGGGGTGGGCAATGATGACTCTCCAGACGGCCGACATGGTTCGAATTCTTCCAGAAATTGTTCTCTCCATCTTCGGCATCCTGGTCATGGTGCTGGAACCCTTTGTTCCCGCCGGCCAGAAGAAGCTCCTGGGCTGGATGGCGCTCCTGGGCGTGCTGGCCGGCGGGACGGCGACCGTCAGGACATCTTTCGAACCGGGAATGGCGTTCAGAGGCTCCATCGCGGCAGACGGATTCAGCGTCTACTTCATTTATCTGTTCCTTCTCGTCGCGGGGCTCGTCATTCTGGGATCCATGGATTACCTGGAGCGCGACCACGCCCAACACGGAGAGTTTTACGCGCTCGTCCTGCTGGGAACGGTGGGGATGTGCTTTATGGCCGCCTCAACCGATCTCATCATGATTTTCCTAGGACTCGAGATCTCGTCGATCTCGACTTACATCCTGGCGGGATTCCGGCGCGCGGACCGGCTTTCCAACGAGGCCGCGCTGAAGTATTTCCTCTTGGGTTCGTTTGCCACCGCATTTTTCCTGTACGGAATCGCCTTCGTTTACGGTCTGACGGGAACGACGAACCTCCTGGGAGCCAGCGCCCGGCTGATGGAACCTTCGCAATGGAGCACCTTCGCTCGAGTCGCCTTGGTCCTGATGTTTGTCGGCCTGGCCTTCAAACTTTCCACGGTTCCCTTCCAGATCTGGACGCCCGACGTGTACCAGGGCGCACCCGCGCCGGTCACCGCCTTCCTTTCCGTCGGTCCCAAGGCTGCCGCCTTTGCCGTCCTGCTCCGCCTCTTTCTTGGAAGCTTTGCCTCGGCGGGCAGCGTGACTTTCTGGATTCTCTGGATCTCCGCAGCGCTCACCATGTGCCTGGGTAACCTGGCCGCAATCTGGCAAACGAATGTCAAGCGGCTTCTTGCCTACTCATCGATTGCTCACGCCGGTTACATCCTGGTCGGAGTGGCCGCGGGCCGCTCGGACGGGATATCGGCAGTGATGTTCTACCTGGTGGCTTACGCGCTGATGAACGTAGGGGCCTTCATCTTGGTTGCGTATTTATCCGGCGCGGGCGAACGGCTCGTCCAGATCGAAGACTATACGGGGCTGGCACTTAAACGACCCGGCGTGGCAGCCTGCCTCGCCGTGCTTTTCCTCTCGCTCGCCGGATTCCCGACGACCGCGGGCTTCTTGGCAAAGTTCTATGTCTTCCGCGCCGCCATCCACTCACACCTCGTCGGGCTCACCGTTTTGGCCCTGCTAAACAGTGTCGTGTCGGTATATTACTATCTGCGAATTGTCGTAGCAATGTATATGCGCGAGGGAAAAACCGAAACCGCCGGCGCCGTATTACCTTGGCCGGTGCGCACGGCCTTAGCGGTAAGCGTCCTGGGGATCTTCTATCTCGGCCTCGCACCGAAGCTCCCCCTGGGCCTCAGCACACTGTCAGCCTTGCCACTCCCTAAGTGAGCAAATCGTGATCCAAACACAAAGGGGAGGCCGAAGCCTCCCCGTTTATCCGAGCTGGTGTAGGTCTACACGACCTTCAAGAAAATGATGGCGAGCGTGTACAGCGCCAACGACTCAATGAAAATGAGCGCCAGGATCAGGGCAAGTTGGATTCCTGGCCGAGCGCCGGGATTGCGCGCCAAACCCTCGCAGGCTGCCGCCGTCGCCTTTGATTGGGCATACCCGCAGACTGCTGAAGCGATTGCCATGGCAAAACCCGAAGTCAGGGCCACCCAGTTTACGGCGCCACTGGCCGCCTTCGCCGTCGCTTCCTGTGCGAACGCCGGCGCTGCCAACAGCAGTCCGGCAATCGCCGTTGAAAACATAAAAACGTTGCGTTTCACTTGTTCCTCCTCCAGCCCGCGCCCGGACAACGGGGCTAGGGCTGCGATGGATTCCACCAGGAGGTGGTATCCCGTCATCCCTCGTGCAGGCGGGACTCACGCTGGGGGTGCTTCCGGCACAGGGGGACCGTTGCCAGCACCCCTGGCGCGGGAACTCCTAGTGCTCCTCCGAAACCGCGAAGCTGAGGTACACGGCGGGTAGGAGCATGAAGATGTAGGCCTGCATGAATGAGACAAACACATGCAGGGCCATGAAAAGTGCGGGGACCAGAATCGGGATCAGTCCCGTGAAGATTCCCTCCAAGATGTCACCCACCAACATGTTGGCCCAAAGACGAACCGTCAAGGACAATAGTCGAAAGCAATTGCTGAAGACCTCGATGGGAAACATCAAGGGTGCGATGAAAATCATGGGGCCGGAAAGATGTTTCAGATACCCGAACACACCGTGCTGGCGAAATCCCTGAAAGTTGTAATAAGCAAAGGCCGCCAGCGCACAACCTAACGTCACCTGGACATTGGCCGTGGGAGTCTGGAGCGTGGGAACCAACCCGAGCAGATTACAGAGGAGAACGAACACGCCGAGTGTGCCCACCATGGCAAGATAGCGCTCAGAGCCGTGGCCGATGATCTCTTGGTTCAGATCCCGCGTAAATTCCACCACCATCTCCATCGCTTGTTGGAACTTGCCGGGATTTTCGACGGAAAGCCGGCGACGCAAGAGAATTGCGCCAACCAGAATCAGCATGATCACGAGAAGTTCCATGGCGATATAGTTGGGGATGGGGTGGGCCGCGTCAGCCGGCGGCAGACCCAACCTCGAGAGCAGGGCTGCGACAGATCCGCCCAGAGTTTTGTTTAGAATTGCCGTAAACCAGAGCTCGTGTTCCATAGTCTTATAATCGACGGCGCCGCGTCAGCCTTGAATCCTCAAGCCGTCCCGGAGCAGAACCACCGCCTCAATCAAAACACCCCCAACAGGCACGAAGAGGCCGGCCAGGATTGCCGTAGCGGGCAGCCACCCAGTCCTATAGAAAAGATAAACAGCCGCAAACGCCAGCGGATAGCGGACGAAAAACTTCGCGAGGACTCTCTTTGGCGGGCGCACCTCCCCCGCCGACATCAAGGCTTCGACGGCCCGATGAAGCCAAAAGTAATTGAGGATGGCAAGCGCAGAACCCAGAGCAAATCCAGCGCTGAAGCGCGCATGACCGAACAACAAGATACCCATCGTGACTGCGCAAGCCAAACCCACCATCCAACGCGGCAGCCGCGCTTCAGTTTGCGCCAGATCCATCGTTTGACTGGTTCTCGTCGTCACGTTTTTCCGCTCGAGTCAGGATCCGCAGAATTTCCATCACTCCCGCCACCCCGCCCATCAAGCTCATGATGAGCGCCAAGACTGGCGACGTATGCAGCCATCGATCCAGCAACCAGCCCAGCCCAAACCCGCCCACCGTGCCAGCGGGCAGAATGAAACCCAGGCTGGTGTAAAACCCAACTTGCGCCCACAAACTCATCTGCTTGCCGGGAGTCTTGGGCACGAACCCTCCCCATCACGAGAAGAAGGGCCGAACGGCTTCGCGCGCCATCATGATGAACGGCTGCGGATAGATTCCGATCAGCAAGGTCATGGCCAGAGCCACGCCGAGTGCCACCGTCACGCCGGGCCCTGTCGCGAGGGGGACGGTGTCCGGCGCCTTCTTCATAAACATAGCTACCACAATCCGGAAATAATAGTAAAGCGCCACAACCGCGTAGCCGACGGCCAGCACGGCCAAATAATAATGACCCGTCTCGATCAACGAAAGAAAGATGAAATATTTCCCGATAAAGCCCGCCGTCGGGGGAATGCCGGCCAGCGAGAGTAGGAAGATGAGCATGAGGATGGCCAGTCCCGGCGCCCGCGCCATCAGGCCCGAGAGGTCATCGATCTCATCGCCGATCAGGTCTTTTCGTCGCATCACGATGACGACGGCAAAAGCGCCGAGGTTCATGAAGGCGTAAACCAGCAGATAAATGACGATGGCCGTCAGCCCTTCGCGGTTTCCATCCGCCGCGGCCACGAGTCCCAGCAGCAGATACCCCACGTGTGAAATCGTGGAGTAGCCGAAAAACCGCTTGATGTTGGTTTGGGTAATTGCCGCAAGATTCCCCAGCGTCATTGTAGCGATCGAGACGCCGATCGTCAAAACCTGCCACTCCGCGCGCATCGGCCACAGCCCCGCGATCAGGATGCGGATGAAGAATGCAAACGACGCGACTTTGGGCGCCACAGAAATAAAGGCCGTGATCGAAGTCGGCGCGCCTTCATAAGCGTCGGGCGTCCACTGATGGAAAGGCACGGCCGCGATCTTGAAGTAGATGCCCGCGAGCAGAGTGATCATGGCGACCCAGGAAAGCGGATCCGGTGACGGCCGCTCCGCGAGACGCTGCGCGATGACGCTCAATTTCGTCGACCCGCCGATCCCATAAAGCAGCGACATGCCGTAGAGAAGCAACCCGGAGGAAAACGCGCCGAGCAGAAAGAACTTCACCGCGGCTTCGTTGGATTTTCGGTTGACCCGCAGGAACCCGGTCAGCACGTACTCACAGAGGGCCATCAGTTCCAAAGCGATGAAGAGAACTATCAGGTCGGAACCCGACACGAGGAACATCATCCCCACGGCGGAAAAGAGCAACAAGGCGTAATACTCACCGAGATGAGCTCCTTCAATTTCCAGATATTTCATGGAAAGGAGCACGACGATGGCAGTAGCCACGACGATGATGAGCTTGGCGAAAACGGCGAAGGTATCAAGGGTAAAAGCCCCGCCAAAGCCGGAATAAGGGATTTGACCGACCAGCAAGGGCCAGAACATCCCCAGTTGCACAGCAGCGAAGCCCAGCCCGATCAGGGCGAGCACAGCGTTTAGATACTTGTCGCGCTTTTCCAGCAGGAAATCAAACAGCAGGACGGCCAAGCCGAACATGGTCAGGAGGACCTCCGGCTTGATGGCCAGATAATCCGCCCGGTGAAAGAATGCGTTC
>Ga0187870_1004311_pt1 | contig 10358 bp, 12 predicted proteins | sample June2016WEW_13_1_3_FD_132974 | JGI IMG/M metagenome (GOLD analysis project Ga0187870, IMG submission 132974) | Peatland microbial communities from SPRUCE experiment site at the Marcell Experimental Forest, Minnesota, USA - June2016WEW_13_150 | ecosystem: Environmental > Terrestrial > Soil >... | reverse complement strand
GGTTCAACACCGCGTGGCTCACGGACGCGTACACCTTCTTCGCGCCGTGCTTCTTCAGGATCTCCGCCGCCCGCGTCACCGTGCCCGCCGTCTCTGTCAGGTCGTCCACCAGCAACACGTTCTTGCCCTCCACCTCGCCGACGAGACTGAGTATCTCCACGTCCGTCGGGGATTTGCGCTTCTTGACGACGATGGCCAGCGGCGCCTGAAACAGGTTCGCGTACGCATGCACCATCTTCACGCCGCCGATGTCGGGCGACACGACCACCAAATCCTTCAACTTCTTCCCGTTGAAGTACCGGTACATCACCGGCGCCGCGTAGAGGTGATCGACGGGGATGTCGAAGAACCCCATAATCTGCTGCGCGTGCAAGTCCATCGTCAACACCCGGTTCGCACCCGCGGCGGTGACCAGGTTCGCCACCAGCTTGGCCGTGATCGGCACGCGCGGCTGGTCCTTGCGATCCTGACGCGCATATCCAAAGAACGGTACGACCGCCGTGATGCGTTTGGCACTGGCCCGCCGACACGCATCGATCATGATCAACAACTCCATCAAATGCTCGTTCGCGGGCGGACACGTCGGCTGCACGATGAACACATCCCGCCCCCGCACGTTCTCGTTAATCTTAACGAACGTCTCCTGATCAGGAAACGACATCACCGTCGCATCACCCAGCGGCGCCCCGATGGAATCGGCAATCCGCTGCGCGAGGGGTCGATTTGCATTGCCAGAAAAAATCTTCAACTGGACTGACGACTCCACGACATACGACCTTCGGTTTTCGGTTGTTTACGCCCAAAAATCAAGGCCACACCCGCAACTTGTGACCCCAAAAGCGACGCTTCTTCTACTGAATCCCTCTCCGCTTTGCAATCCGAATCTTTCCCGCCCCAACCGCCTCCCACCCACACCCCATCTTTTCCACCTTCGCCATCCTAACAAATGCCCGCTCCGACTGATTCACCTTGGCTCGCGCTGGTTCACCCACACTTTTCCTCACATCCCCCACGTTCCCCGTCACCCGCCCACACCACGAATTCGCCACTCCCATCCTCGTGCCAAAGCACAACCGTTGCGGTAGTGGCGTAAAAAGCCTGTCGGGAAACAGCAAATGCGGCGCCGTCAATTACCCTGAACCAGTTCGCGCCTTCCCCCGGCCCTACTCCCTGCGGCAATCCAACACCATCACGGCATTGGACACCGGCACTCCTTGGGATCGATGCTCACTCCCTGCCGAAAAAATTCGTTCTCGGCATCGGTCTCTCAAGCGCCGCGTTTTCCGTGTTCAACACGGCGCGGCTCGTATCCCTTGGCTCGTGCTTTGCCTCACAGCGACGCGAGGTCCGGACCGCCGCCGCGGCCCGCGCGACCTCCCTCGAGGTCATCGGTGGCGGCTCGACATGTGGCACCGGCCGCAGTGCCTCTGCGTGCGCCCGCGCCGCCTCCTCAACGGCTTTCTCGAAGCCGGCCGGAGCCGGAACTGGAGTCCCGCTCAGATGCGTGCGGTCAACCTCCTGTGAGTTTGCAACGGCCTTCTCGAAGCCGGCGGGAACCGCGACTGGAGTACTCGCCAGATGGTCGCGGTCAACCTCCTGTGAGTTCCCTGTGGAAAATCCGATGACGAACACGCCCAAACCAATCGCCAATGCGAGTTTCATTCTTGCCTGCCTCCTATCCCCATCCCTTTATACTTCTGCCCGTTCCATGACGTTGTCAAGCTCTCACCATCCCCAGCCTCAACTCTCCATGACGGTTGTCCTGGCCGTCCGCGTCAAGTGTAGCGGGTGTGGAATTTCGGCGCTTCGACGAAGCGCCGCTACGCCCGTCCGGCCGGTTTCGACCGGCGCAATACGCGGGCGCTTACGGTTGGAGACGGATGTGGTAGTAACGGGAAGGAATGTTCGTCGCGCCATCCTGAAAATCGAACTGATCCTTTCTCGCCGGCATCAAGGCTGGATTCGGCCTGTGGAAAATGCTAGCCTCGCCGCGTCCTTATGCCCCAGCCATTCTCTTTCAGCCTGCCGCCCCGCGACGTGCCGGGGACGGTACGATTGCGCGTGCTGTTTGGCGGAATCCTTAACCAAATGGGATGGTTCTTCTTCGGGTTTGGGATGCTGTTCGTATGGCTCTTCCTTCCAAACGCCGATTTGACCTCGTTCTATCTATTCCGCGGCCCACTGGACCATACCCAGGCCACAGTCACGGCCAACCAAAAGACGCACTTCACGGAAGGCGGTTCAAAGCACCATTCGGGAACGCCCATTTACCGACATGACTACACCTTCACGGTTAACGGAAACCGTTATGACGGCGTTTCCTACTCGACTGCAAACAGCCTGCAGCCCGACACCCGCGTCACCATCGAATATCCGCGAGGGAACCCCTCCATTTCAAGAATTCACGGCATGCGCCGGGCGCCGGTTCCTCCATTTGTGCTACTCGTACTCATCTTCCCCCTGGTCGGAGCGGGCTTCCTCATCCCCGGCTTGATACAAGGATGGAAAGGGGATCGCCTCCTCGCCAACGGCAAAGTCGCCTTCGGCGCATTCAAATCAAAAGAACGCACCAACACCAGCGTCAACAACAAAACCGTCTACAAACTAATCTTCGAATTCACCACCGACACCGGCCAGACCTGCCAAGCCGTCACCAGAACCTACCAACCGGAACAGCTCGAGGACGGCCAACAGCACGAGGTCGTCTACGATCCGCTCACCCCTTCCTACGCCGTCATGGTCGACAGCTTGCCGGGCTCACCGCGCATCGACGAACGTGGAGTCATTCAACCCGCCGGTTTCGGGTCCGCCCTCTGCGTCTCACTGCTGCCCGCCCTCGTCATCATCGCCAACACCACCTGCCTTTGCCTCAAGCTTCTGCGATAGCACGTCAATCACAATCCAGAAAGCAGTGTGTCTGACCCCGGTTGTCCTGCCCGGCTTTCCGCACGCTCCTACACTCCACGCGCCTTCCCCGTCTCCGGCAACAGCCACGCCGACACCACCAGAAACCCATAGATCGCCGCGGACCCAATCCATTCCCAGAACCCCAGCTTCCACGCCGCCGAGTGCTTGAGCGCCCGCGCCAGCGGCTCGAACACCGGCAAATGAAGCCGGAGGACCAACATGAATACCATCACCACAATCCCCGGCCACGTCAGCCAACCCCACCACAAAACCAGCCGGCGACTCGACAACTCTCCCCCAGCCCGACGCCGACTCCTCAGCGCATGCGATTCGAACAGCACCATTCCCAAGCCGAGCCCGATCCCGGCAACCCGGGCCAACGCTGCGTGCAACTGGGGAACCGTCGCCCGCCCCTCCGCCGGATGCGAGGTGATCACGCTCGCCAGGATCAGGCAGACCGCCCCCGAGAAAAAAACGCGGCCCCGGCCCGCACCACCGGGGAATCAACACCCAGTCCGCGCCGGATGTAGCCCGCAAACGGCAGCATCAATACCCCGCTCACGCCAACGCCCACTGCGGGAATGAAATGGTATTGCGGGTTCACCAGCGGATACAGCAATTTGGAAATGCTCATCGTCCGCCAGTCGTAACCCTGGGGAACGAGCGCCGCCGCCACCGCCAAGCTCCCAAAATAAAAAATCCCAATCAGCGGCACCACCACCCACAGCATCGTCTTCCTGCTGAGATTGCCGGAAAGAAAATCCACGTTGCGCCGATTGTATTCGCGAGTCGTCCCGCGCGCGAGTGCAATCCTTGCAGGGATCCCGTGGATGACCGCGCCGAAAACTTCGCCCGGCTTCAACGCCGTGCCAGCAGTCGAAGCTGGCTGCTACGTATTTCGCAGGCTTGCGAATTCAGGGCAAATTCGCATTCACCGAGGACAACGTATTATTGACCTTTTTGCCAAGGCCCTTCAGCACCATGATCGCCACGACCGCGATCAGTGCCAGAATGAGTGAATATTCCACCAAGCTTTGCGCTTTCCGCGACTTCAGCCTGCGATACATCCTATGTATGCCTTTTCGCATCTTGTGGTAACTCCGTGACCAGAGTTCCTTCTCGTTTCCTTGTTCCCCAACCGGAGTGCACATCATGTGCCAAACCTTGGCGGCAACCCTTCCTGTATTCTCTTGCATTCCACGCGCAGTTGCTCCAAAAACAGGTTTTGGCAGACTGGTGAGGGAGCCGAGTCGGAAGTGTGGAGAGTATATGGAGAAGCGGAGCCTGCTGGTTGTATGTCCCATCCTCAGGACGGCGCTTTGGACATCCGCGCCCGCGCAACCGATGATCACCAACGTCGCGCGGTTCGGCGCAGCCTTTGACCAGCCGGTCCTTTCATTCCCGTTAGCGCTCCCCGGTATGGTGACGATACAGTACGCGCAGTCCAAGGCATGACAAAACTTGACCATGGAAGGAGTGTAAAATGAAAAAGACAACCGTAACGATCGCCTTACTATTCGTCACCGGTTTGCTTACCGCCGCGCTTGGAGAATCAGTCGTAACTCTCAAATCCGGAGAGGTTCTCCGCGGAGATGTTGTTTCCGACACCAATGACGTTCTCCAAATCAGGGCGTTTAGCGCCAACCGCACCATTTCTTCGCTACGAAACGTTCCTCACGCTGACATTCAAAATATCTACAATGAAACTCCCGCCGAAGCCGCCGAGCGGATCGACTTCTTCGCCTTGTCAAAATTCCAGTTGAATCCAGACCAGGAACAATCCACCGAATTCTATACGCAGTGGATCGACGCCTTTGGCAAATTTCTAAAAACCTATCCCCAATCCGACAAAACCACAGTGATTCAACAACGCATCGAAGCCTGTCAGTCAGAACTCAAGCATGTGGCCGATGGAGAGGTGAAGTTTGAGAACAGATGGATGACTCCCGTCGAGAAAAAGCCGCTATCACTTGCCAAGCAGCTCGCTTACCTCGAACGACAGCGTGATTCGCTTGCCAAAACTGTCGCTGCTGCGCAAGGAACATTAGCGGGACTGCAAGCGATACTTCCAACCTTTTTTGACGTTCACGGCAGACCAATAGGTGATTACCAAGAACCCATCTATGGCACAAGAGATGATGGCAGCCCAAATCACTTTGCGGTGCGATATATAGCAGGCTACCGAACCGTCCAAAATCCCCAAAGAGTAAAAGTGCAAGCCGATATAGTCTCTGTTCAGCAGCAAGTCGCCTCAGGTGGACAGGCGTTGGCTAACCTTGATGCAAAAATCCAAGGTATTAAGATCCAAATTTCTCAAGCCCAACGCGCGTATGAGATCGCACTGGCCAAGGCCAGCCAAAAGCCCGCTCCCGTCATCGCCGCTCCGCCACCGCCTGCCCACGTGGCCGAGCCAGTCGTTGCGCCGCCCGTCGCTACGCCACCAGTCGTTGTGGCACCCAAACCGGGGATTGCCCGGTACTGGAAGGAATTCGCCGTCGGTGGCGGGGTTTTAGTGATTCTTCTCCTCCTGATCTATCCACTGAAACGCTTCCTGCAACGGTCGGAGCAAACCGAAGCCGAACGCGACGAGCAACGTCGGGTCGCCCGTGACAATCTCAAGAAGGTTTTCGATAACATCTTCGCGGAAGGAGAGAAACCGGCGGGGCCGAACACGCCGGACGGTGAAATCGTTCCCATCGGCAGAGGCGAGGACACTTATGGTGGAGGGCGATGGTTCGTGATTGGCGATTCTTATATCTGGGCCGTGCAGAATAACGGAAGACCCACCGACAATTGGGTCTATAACAATGTGGTCACCAAAGGGCATGGAGCCGTCGGCGCCAGAATTCCGATCGACACTGAACTGGCCGATTACATCAATACGGAGGCAATTGCCGCCAGATAACCTGCGGTGAGCCTGTCGAACTGTCGCAGCGAGCCGCCGGAATCATTGCGACTTGCGGAGATCAACCGAGGGCTTGTTTCAGAAATGAAACAAGCTGTTGTCGAAAGTGAATTGATAGGCGATGTAGAATTGGAATTCCGTCGGGCCGTTAATCGAGCGGCCAGCGGAGAAAAGCAAATGCTGCTGCTCGCTGAAATCAATGACCGTGCCGATGTTGAACGCCGTGTCGTTGGCCTTGCCGATTTGCCGCGCGGTTTGGTGATACACCTCCGCCCCAATCAGAACATTCGTCAATACCTGCCGCTGCAGCACCGCGCCGACGAAGCCCCAATCCTGATTGCCAGGGCCGGAATTAATGCCATAGCCGCCGCCACCGTAGGCTGTCCATGACCCCCAACTCTTTTGCAGCCACACCGGCAGAAACGCTTGCGTATGGCCGTTGCCAAGATTGTCTTTGGCGCTGCCGGTCGGGGCTTCCAATAAAGGGAAAACACCCACTTGCGGCATTCGCTCCGTCTCCTGAATGAAGCGGAATTTTACACCCAGTTCCGTGTCGCCATAACCGTAATGCGTGCTCCCTACCGACGGTGCGTCGTACGCCAGCGGCGCAATCACATGAAGCTGCACGTTGGAAACCACACCGTAGTTCACTTCCACATGCGGCGCGGTGCCTGACCAATCTCCAGCCGTCTTGAAGTCCAGGGAAGCAAGGTAAAACTCCCAGTGCTGATACTCGACCGGCTCCGGGTCATCCGTCAGAAACGGCGGTCCGGCGAACGCGCCCAGCGAGCCCAGCAGAACCAACATCCCCCAAATCCCACACTTGTTCATCAATGGCGGTTCTTGCTCGCTCTCAGCAGGTGGGCATCCATCGACCAGGGACCCGCGCCGACAATCAGCAGGAACACACAGCCCAGGATCATCGCGTAGTCCACCCGCGCCTCATGGGCCATCGCCCAGAACCCGCTCTTGATCAGCATCGGGATCTTCGTCGTGGCAATCGCCACCACCATGTCGATAATCAACGGGATCGCCGCCAGCCGCGTCAGCAAACCCGCCAGCAGCAGCACGCCACAGCCGATCTCGAACACCCCGACGAACGGGGCCATGATCTCCGGCGCCGGTATGCCGATCTTGACGAACCGTCCCACCCCCAGCGCGTCGGGGAACAAAAACTTCTGCACGCCTTCGGAAAGAAACACCCCGCCAACCACCAGGCGAATCAGAATCACCGATCCCGGCGCGCTGCTGGTCACGATTCTGTCGAACAATGTCTGTTCCGTGTTCATGCTTGCCGGCGCCAATGGGTGCCTCACACCGGTCTTACCGCCCGCGGAATCCGGTCCGCCGGATCGAACTGCTTCAATGCCGCGCGCGTCTTCGCCGCATCCCACCGACCGGGAATCGCCGTCCCGCACTTCGGGCATTTCCCGTCGGCGGTGAGATGATAACTCTGCACCTCGAACCCGTAGCGTTCGATGAGAAGCTCGCGGCAGTTCGGGCAGTAAGTATTCTCCCAATCGCCAACGTGTCCCGGCACATTGCCCGCATAACAGTAGCGCAGCCCCTCCTCTTTCCCGATTTCACAGGCGCGAACAATCGTCCGCATTGATGTGGAGTCGCGGTCACCCATTTTGTAGTCGGGATGAAACGCCGTGCAATGCCACGGGATGTCGGGCGAAATGCCCGCCAGAAACTTCGCAATCTGTCGCATCTCATCTTTGCTGTCGTTGAAGCCGGGAATGAACAACGTGACGATCTCCACCCAAAACCCCTTTTCGTGCAGCATCTCGACGGTCCTGAGCACGCTGTCGAGTTTGCCGCCGAGCTGGCGATAGCTCTTGTCGTTGAAACTCTTCAAATCCACCTTGTAGAAATCGACCCACGGCCGGAGGTACTCGAGCACCTCTTTCGTGCCGTTGCCGTTCGAGACATACGACGTGTGCAGCCCGTGCCGCCGCGCTTCCTTGAACACTTCCACGCCCCACTCGCTTGTGATCAACGGCTCGTTGTACGTGCTGGTGACCGTGTCGACGCCATATTTGACCGCCAGCTTCACGAACTGTTCCGCCGTCATCGGGATCGGCGGCGCCGTGCTCCTCGGGTCGCGCAACGCCTGCGACGTAAACCAATTCTGGCAATAACCGCAATGCAGGTCGCACCCCAGCATCCCAAAACTCATCGCCAGCGTCCCCGGCAACGCGTGGAAGAACGGTTTCTTCTCGATGGGATCGCATTGCAGCGCGCCGAAGTAGTTCCACGGAACCATCAACGTCCCGCCGCGATTGAATCGCACCCGGCAGATGCCGTCGTGTCCCTCAAGAATCAGGCACCGGTGACCGCACGCGTAGCAACGCACCTTCCGGTCGGGCAACTTCTCGTACAACTCCCCTTCTCTCGTGAGCCGCGACAGCGCCTCGCCCAACGTGTCCATCGCCCCGGTCGCCCCCGCCTTGCGACCTCGCGTCAAAACTGGATCTGACTTCGGCATGAAACACCAACTCCGATACAGACCACACTACCACTTGTGGGAATGCGTTTCCAACATTGCAGCGTTGCGGTACTGGTACAGTTTCACGATTCTCCTCGCAGCACGATACCCTCGGTGCCGCGGTGTCTTGTCCGCCGTAGTCGCCGACGCAGACGGAAGCTTCCGCGAAGGCGGCGTCCCCCGACTTCGAACACTCTCATTTCGAACCCGGCCGCCGCCCCACCGTGCCCCAATTGGGGTTCATCTTGGGTTTGTTTGTGCATAAAATTACCCTCTCAGCACTGCTTTCCTCCATTTATTTCCCGTTTTTTGCCCCTTTTTTGCAAAACGAACCCAACTCGCTTTTTTTCCTAACCTATTCATTCCACAATACTTCCACATTTTTCGGTTGGGTTCGTTTGGTAAAAACACCCTTTTTTGGAAAGTCCCATGCCAACCAAGGACGTTTCCCCCTTTGGAGTGCGGTGACTTGTCACCGCTTTGCCGTTGGTAGCGGTGGACGCCATCGCCCGACCGTCACATGAGACTTGTCTCATGCTTGGATTTTGGCACATCCGGCCAAAACCCGTTAGTGTACTTTGGAAGGTTTGGAAGCTTTTCTTTTGCAGCCCTATCCCGTTCCCGTTGTTGCACTTCCGAGTCCGACGGAGCCGAAAGCGGCAATTTTGCGGCAATCCGGCCACTGTCCTCCGTTGAAATTAACTCGGCTTCCGTGCGACAGACGATCCTATTCCTCGCCGTCGTAATAGTCCAGCGCCTCGGAACGTATCAGTCTGCGCTCGGGTGAACGCACACTCCATTTCTGGCTGTCGGGATAGTGGGTTGACTCGCCAATCGGATTGTCAGCCACCACGTAGATAACCAGATCCTCCGCGCCATCATTGGTCATCTGGTGCGGTTCGCCCGGTTGGAAAATGAATGCGTCGCCAGCTTCGATCGGCGTCGTCCCATCCTGATGTCGGACGACACCCTTGCCCGAAATCACATGGTAGAACTCCCATTGCGCGCTGTGCGAGTGATACGGATACGGCGTCTTCCCCGGTGCGATCCGCAAAATCTCCACGTCAAACGGATGCCGCTCCCTCAGGTCCATCGATTGCGGCTTGCGCCCCAATTCCTCGGAAATCCCCTTACCCGCCCCGACGAACTTCCCTTTGGGCGACGACCAGGTGTACTCCGCAATCTCCTTCGTGTTGATCTTGCGCATGCTGTCGAGAGAGCGTCCTACTTCTTCACGCTGACGCCGCGGCGGATGTATGTCGGCACATCGAGGTCTTCGCCGTTGTACAGCGTCGGTTCGCTCCGGTCAAACCGGCCCCGGCTCACGCCTTCCAGCGGCAACGTCTCCTGCTTCGCCTTCGCCGATGACTTCCGCGCCGTGACGGGTTCCGGCGTCGGCGCTTCGTCCGCAACGGGCTTCGTCGCGGGCGCCGTTAAACTCGCTGGGACCGGCGGCGCCGACGTGCGCGGGTTGCGCGACAACGCGGCATCGCCGGGACGCCCGAATGTCAATGGTTTCGTCGCAGCCGGCTGCGGCACGATACGTCGCGGCATGATGTTCGCCGCCGCGATCACCGTGACCGCCAGTTTTCCGCGGTACGCTTCGTCGATGGCCGCCCCCATGATGATGTGCGCGCGGTTTGCCAGCCGCGAAATCGGCTCGACCGCTTTCTGCACGTCCGCCAACGTCAAATCCGGTCCGCCGAGAACGCTCACCAACACGCCCTCCGACTTGGCCAGCACGTCGCCGCCGTCCAGCAACGGATTCTCCAGCAGCGCCTTGACCGCCTCGCGCGCCTTGTTCGCGCCTCCCGCCAGCCCGTACGTGAATATGCCGTCGCAGTGCTTCGACCCCAGCGTCGAGCGCAGGTCGGCAAAATCGAGATTGATCAATCCCTTGCGCGACAGCAGTTGCCACACCGCCTGCACGCCGAGAATGAAATTCTCATCCGCCCGACGGAATGCGTCCACCACGCTCGCGTCCGCGCCGGCAATCCGAAATATCTTGTCGTTGGGAATGCAAATGACCGCGTCGGCTTGTGCCTTGAGTTGTTC
>Ga0187870_1004288_pt1 | contig 10390 bp, 8 predicted proteins | sample June2016WEW_13_1_3_FD_132974 | JGI IMG/M metagenome (GOLD analysis project Ga0187870, IMG submission 132974) | Peatland microbial communities from SPRUCE experiment site at the Marcell Experimental Forest, Minnesota, USA - June2016WEW_13_150 | ecosystem: Environmental > Terrestrial > Soil >... | reverse complement strand
CTTGGGACCGTGGGGAAGCTTTTTGGCCAGTGCGATGGGAAGAAAAAAGTAATCACCATCAATGTCGGCCTTCACCCAAGCGATCATGAAATCCGCAGCACCATCCTTCACGAGATGTGTCACGCTGCCGCCGACGGGGGAAAGAGGCCCCAGGGCCACGGTTATCCGTTCTGGGCTCAGATCGAGCATCTGCTTCGCCAGAGAGCACCTATCACCGTTGGTTTTCCGGAAACCCCTGGCCTGACGATTCTCGCCAATGCCGTCCCACGGCGGTTTCCGCTCGCCCGGCGGGCTATGGCCAGGGTGGAACGCCAACGCGCGCACGCTGTTGAACGTTATGCGCGGACCCATCAGCTTACTACTCACAAGGTCGGTGTCAAAGAAATCCTTGGCTACTTTGAAGAAGCAGTGACAGTGGAGGGCCTGAATTGGCGACAGTCATTGCGGGCAATCGGAACGGAATGCGGACTCATCGATGTCGGAGGAAATTCAACGAGCGAATGGGCGGCAGGTGTTATCGCCCAAACGCGCAAGGCGTACCGTCGCCAGAGAAGAGACTTTCTTGAGGGCGAGATGGTCAGCACCATGGTCAACTGCTGGGAGGGTGACCAGGCACCACTTCTCGAACTGTACCGCAAACTCGGCAAAGCAAAGGCCGAGGCCCTACAAACGCGCATAGAAGCCCAGTGGAAGGCTGCGCGAGCAACACGGGATCGTGCGGTCGAGTCGGAAGCACCTGCCGGAAAAAACTGCGCGGAGTGAACGTGACGACCCGGTAGAATGCCCCCCTGTGGCGCTTGATCCGGCAACGGTGACAGCGGAACTGGCTGCAGCTGTTCAGACCGATCTCCACAGCGTCTTTCTCGAATCGCAGGTCGCCAAGGCGAAAGCCAAGTTGCTGGAGGCGCTGCCAGATGAGGATCCGCAGATCATCGAGTCGCGCGCATTGGCCGACGGTCTTCGTGAATACAACCTGTCATTCCGACGCGAAATGCTGGGCCGCCTTACGGCTCTCCAGGCGCGGCGGATCAGTGTCATTGTCATAGTCATTGCGTTTCTCCTCTCAAACCGGCCCGCATCCCTGAACTGGAAATTTTTATTTGTTTCACCAGCGGTCCTCCTTTCACGCGTTTCACGCCCTCAAGTGTTCCTTGGAAGACCAGCCGGACTGCTAACACGATGCTGAAAAACGATTGTGAACTTTGCCATTCCGAGCCAAGCGAGGAATCTCGCTCTGGAAACAAACGACTTACGAGATTCCTCGCCTGGCTCGGAATGAGGTACAGGGGGTTTTCAACATCCTGCTAGTAAGCGAATCGTCCTTGCTGTATGCATTTCGCGGGTCGGCTCTCGAAGACCCTGGTGCGAGCCGGAAATTGAATCTCAGGCCGTGATGATGGTTGAGGCGCTCTCTGCTGTCAAGGCCATTTCGCTAGAAACCGTCGAAGGGGGGAACGAAAGTAGAAATCCCAGGGAAACTCAAGGTATGGTAGGCTTGACGGGCCAGAAACAATGTGCTAATCCGTCTGCAGCTTGGCTGTTACACTTCTGCGAGCAGGCAAGGTAGAGACTTATGCTGCACGATCCCAGTCATCACCCATCACTACCCATGGCGGAGGAAGTCCGACTCTCGCCGAACGATAAGGAGATTCTGCAACGCCTGGCGGGGGAATTGGCAGAGGTGGCCGCGCTGCCGATTCACAAGGAGAAGGCGCGACTCTGGCAGAAGCTGAACGACCGCGAGTCCGAGCGTCCGATGGTCTGGATCAACGAAATCTGCTGGCATGAGATGGACGTAGACGGTGAGTTGACGCTGCGGACCGAGCACCCTTGGGCGCGGGAGCAGGAACGCGAATTGCGGCGCACGCTCTATCAATGGAGGCATCTTCCCGGCGACATGATCATCAGCGACTTCCTCCCGTGCCCGCTGGCGATTCACTCCACCGACTTCGGGATCATTGAGGATGTCGATATCGCTATCACTGACCCCGCTGCCGACGTGGTGTCGCGCCATTTTCATATTCAGATCCGTGATTTTCCGGATCTCGAAAAGATCAAGATGCCGGTGGTCACCCACAACGAGTTGGCGACGGAGCTTTACTACCAGGCCATGTGCGAGGTATATGGCGGCATCATGCCGGTGAAAAAGGTCGGGCAGACCCACATCTGGTTCACCCCGTGGGATTATCTGGTCCGCTGGTGGGGCGTCCAGGAGGCCATGCTTGACCTGGTCGAAAGGCCCCAACTGGTGCACGCCGCCGTGGAGCGGATGGTGGATGCCTGGATGATCGAACTCGACCAGTTCGTGGAGCTGAATCTGCTTTCGCTGGATTGCAATAACACCCGGATTGGATCGGGGGGCTACGGGTACACTCAGTCGCTGCCCGGACCGAACTTTGATCCAGGCTACGTACGCCCACATAACATGTGGGGCTGCTCGAACGCGCAGATCTTCTCCGACGTCTCGCCCGAGATGCATTGGGAGTCCGCCGTCAAGCACGATCTACGCTGGCTGGAGCGTTGGGGAATGGTGTATTACGGCTGCTGCGAGCCGCTGGACCGTAAAATTGAAGTGCTGCGCCGAATTCCGAATTTGCGCAAGATTTCAGCGAGCTACTGGAACAACACCGAGCGCTTGGTGGACAACGTGGGGGGCGATTATATCCTCAGCTACAAGCCGACTCCGGCAATCTTTGCGCGCGATCACTGGGACCCGGAGGGAGCACGGCAGGAACTCCGAACTTTTCTCATCAAGACGGGCGGCCGGTGCCACGTGGAGTTGATCATGAAGGATATCTCCACGGTGCGCTACGGGCCGAAAAAGCTATGGGAGTGGGCGCAGATCGCAAGCGAAGTGGCAGAAGAGTTCCCGTGCTAACGCGGGCTGAGCCCTACGCTGTCATGCTGAGAGGAGGTTTCTTCGCCATCCTCCTTCGAGCTGCACGCCCTTTGCTTGAAGCCTTAGAATATGAAGACTTCTTCCCTGCCTGCTTTTCTCCTGGTATGTTTGGGCGGCGTGCTGACCGGCGTGTTTACTGCGCCGATGAAATATCTGACCCGGTGGCACTGGGAGAACATCTGGTTTGTCTACGCGCTCTTTGCCCAATTGATCATTCCTTGCGCGGTGATTGGGACGGTGATTCCGCATCTGCTCAGCCTTTACGAGCAGGTGCCAACTCCTCGGCTGGTCCTGGTGCTGCTGCTGGGCACGTTCTGGGGGATCGGTTCAGTCGCATTTGGTATAGGCGTCGACCGTCTGGGTGCGGGGCTTGGCTTCGCATTGATTATGGGGATATCGACGCTGTTGGGCACGGTCCTACCTCTGCTTCTTGCTGGGCCTAGTAGCTTGAAACCGCTTCGTTTCGTACTGGGCCTCGTACTCTTGATGAGTGGTGTAGCGCTTTCGGGCTGGGCGGGAATGCGCCGCGAGCGAGAGGTCTCACCTAAAGAGCGGTACTATGCCAAGGGGCTTGCCATCTGTATCGCGTCGGGAGTTCTTTCCGCGTTTTTCAACATTGGCTTGGTGGTGGCGAAACCGATTCAGGACCTCGCCGCCCACCGCGGCGCTCCCCAATGGGCTTCGGGGGATGCGGTCTGGCCAGTGCTGCTGTTTGGCTGCTTCCTCGCCAACGCCAGCTACTGTGGCTTCTTGTTCACGAAGAACGGCACCGGCAGACTCTACTTCCGGACGGGTGGTTGGGAATGGTGTGGGGCCTTCGGCATGGGGGCCGCCTGGATTATCGGTGTACTCGCCTATGGAGCCGGCGCAATGAGCTTGGGGCAACTGGGACCGGTTCTCGGATTTCCGATCTTCACGGCGCTGATGCTGGTCTGCGCTTTCGGCGTGGGTCGCATCTCGGGAGAGTGGCGGGGAGCCGACCGCTCGACGGTCCGATGGATGAACACGGCTGTAATGCTCAATGTGATTTCAGTTTTTGTAATCGGCTATGGCAGGTAGGAGGGAGGAAAATGAATTTGGCACAGGCGAATCATCCTGCGGATTTACGCTTGATTGAACGGTCGGCGGCAATCCCCTACACAGGGGGTAAGGCCATTCTGGGTGGGTTTGGCGGCAACCTGCTGGAGACCGGACAGTTCTTCCATCGCAATGATAGCTTCTATATGCTCCTGGCAGCCGAACTGGAGACCTCCACTATGTCTACCCAAACCCGACGCGAATGCCTAAAAAGCATGGCCAGCGCTGCTTGGATGGCCGGAAGCAGTGCCTTGTTGCTTTCGATCGCAAGCACGGGCTGTTCCAATCGACGTCCCATCCCGAGAACGGCGGCAACCATGGATGATGCCCATACACGCTGGTACCGAGATGCTAAGTTCGGTCTGTTCATACACTGGGGTGCTTATTCCGTCGCCGGCGTAGAAGCTTCGTGGCCGATCATGAAGCCGGAGTGGTGCCCTCATTCACCACCGATCAGTGAGAGGGAGTACGTCGAGCTTCCCCTCCGATTCAATCCCACCGAGTACGACCCCGGCGGGTGGGTGCAAACGGCCAAACAAGCCGGCATGCGCTACATGGTCATCACGACCAAGCACCATGATGGTTTCTGTATGTTCGACGCCCCCGGGACCGACTACAAGATCACCAACACGCCATACGGCAAGGATGTGATCGCTTTGCTGGCCGCGGCCTGTCACGAGCAGCAGATGCCGCTAGGGTTCTATTACTCTCCCCCCGACATGCATCATCCCGGGTTTCGCAATACCAGCAAGCCGGCCCGCGAGAACTGGAATGGAGAACCCTCTCGGTCGCGATGGTCGTCATACCTGGACTACATGGAATCGCATCTGCGGACGCTCCTGACGAACTACGGACCCGTCGCCATCATCTGGTTCGACGGTCTTTTCGGGGTCACCAAGTACAATCCCCCACGCTTTCATAAGCTCATCCACGATCTGAGTCCCAATACTTTAGTTAACGACCGCCTGGGGCCGGGCGGCGACTACGTCACGCCCGAGCAGTTTTTTCCCGACGGTATCCCCATCAAGCCTACTGAAGAGCCGGCTGACATCACTCCGGGCGCGGTGGATGCAATCATCGGCTTGTCGAAAATCCTGCCGCAGAAATGGTTCGTGAGTCTGATCCAGTCGCTTGCCAAGAAGAGATATCCCACATCACCGTACCCATTGCCGCAGGATTTCCAGTTGTGGGAAGCCTGTATGACCATGAACGACAGTTGGGGTTACAACCCCAATGACAAGAACTTCAAGTCGCCGGAAACACTGATTCGAACTCTGGTCGAAGTGGCAAGCCGCGGCGGCAACTTTCTCCTCAACGTGGGTCCGACTCCGCAAGGGACCTTTCCCATAGAGGCGCAACAACGTCTCCAGCGCTTTGGTGAATGGATGGGGACGAACGGCGAATCCATTTACAAGACAACCTATGGTCCCTTGCAGAATTTGGCAATTGGCCGCACGACCACGAAACAAGGAACCATTTACTTGCACCTCATCGATCGAGCAGGGGCACGGTTGGACCTGCCCGGGATACCCGGCAAAGTCGTGTCGGTCTCTTTGCTCCAAGGGGGGCGAATTTGTGCGTTTGAGCAGTCTGGCGATCGATTGCGGATTGACACGTCCGCAGTTGCTCCGGATGCATTTATTCCTGTGCTTGCAATCCGAACGATAACCTGAGGCCTCTGCGTGCGTTGGCCATGGTGGTTAAGGATCTGGCCGAGCAAGCCATTTTGCGGGAAGTTTAATCAGACTTTCGAAGGCTATCTGGGAGCGCTCGGACATCCCGAACCCCCACTGTCCGCAGAGGGACCCCTCGGCTCACCAGGCAAGCCCGAGCTTGCTGATCACGTTGGACCGCAGAAAGGCTACGTGACACGCGTGCCGGATGGCCAGCTTCAGGTTTTACCGATCGAGTACAACGCTCGGATCTCGAGCGTCGAATACCTGGCCATCTGTTCGCAATGTTATATGCAGTCAGCCATCCGCGCGCCGGGCCCGGACGGCGAGCTGAATTATTCCCGCAGCCCTGATGTGTTCTACAAGCGATACAGGTCGCGCCCTTATGCGGAATTCCCCCTGAACGCTCGTTACAGAGACGGCCGCTTCCGCAAAACGGGTTTTATTGTGGAATCTTTCCTCCGCAGCAGTTATTTCAGGAAAGGGGGTGCGACATGTGTCTCGTGCCACGATCATCATCACGATGACGCGGGGTCAAACCTAACCTCCATGCTTTTCCGCAGCGAGCCCCATAGGATGTGCACCCAGTGTCATGCTGAATTCAACAACGCGGCGAATTTGCAGCAGCACACGCGCCATCCTGTGAACTCCGAGGGAAGCGAGTGGGGCCTCCTGTCATATGCGCGAATCATGATGTCACAGGCCAGGACCCATCGAATTGACGACATTCCCAGCGCGCGGATGTCGGAACAGTTCGGACCCCAGCAAAGCCCCAGTGCCTGTGTCCTGTGTCACAGCGATAAAAGCATGGCATGGCTCGATCAGCAATTGGAAGCGAGATGAAACGTGCACAACTCTCACTCTCCCATCGCCACTAGAAACTCGCTTCATTAGTATGCGCCGAATTCTGCGATGGCGTCGAACATGGCGAAGACGTTTTCTACGGGTGTCTCCTCGAGGATATAATCGTGGCTCGCGCCGGCCACGTACCCGCCACCTGTTTTCATGATATCGAGAACCTTGTGCGTTTCTTGCCGAACGAACTCAGGTGTTCCCCGGATCAATACATGGTGAGAATCAATCGCCCCATTAAACAGGATTTTGTCGCCAAAGGAACGCTTCAGCGTGGGCAAGTCCATTCCGTCGGAGGAAGGCTGGACGGCGTGCAAGCCATCCAGCCCGGCCTCGATCATTTGCGGAATCAGCGGGGCGTATCCACCGCAACAGTGCATCATCACTTTGAGCCCGTAAGCGTGCCCCAATCGGGACAATCGCTTGAGGTGGGGAAGCATGAAACGCCGGAACAGGTTGGGGCTCATCACCGGGCCGCGCTGCGTGCCGAAATCATTCCCGATAAAAAAGATGTCGAGGGCGGAGGCCGCGGCGTCGAAAATTCGCTGGCTAACGCCTACATAGAAATCCACGACGTGTTGCAAAACGGCATCCACCAATTCCGGCTCATCGTACATTTTGAGAAAGAGAACATCCATGCCCAGCAAGTCCACGGCATCGTGAAAGAAGGGCGACCAATCTCCCCCCAGGATGGCATATTTCGCCTGGTATTTCTCCGCCTCCTGCCGAATAAGAGACACATCCATCCAGGAATGGTCCGGCCAGGGATAAGCGTGGACTTTCGCAATCGTCGCCTTCGCCAGAGGGTGACACATAGGTTGGCCGTACCCTAACCCTGCGCGCTCGATGCCAAAGATCGTGCGAGAGGTCGCACCCGGTGAGAGGGCAAATTCCGGCCCGGAATATACCGCATAGACGCGGCGAAAGTCGTCCCCCAGCCGCACGCGCAACCCTTCGTCATCCAATCCTGCGGCCCGCTTCGCCTTTTCCCAGAACTCCGGCGACGACCCGCACCATGCCGGGACGCGATCGGGTTGGCAGTGTTCAAAGGCAGCCAATACTCTCTCTCGGGATGTCATCTCTAGTGAGTTCCTTTGTGCAATCCGGGATTCAGGGTTTCAATTTTACTCCAACTTTTATGTCGTGCACCCCCTACAGTTAAATGTGGGTCTTGCCGAGTAGGCGCTCGTAAGCCTTCCGGTATTCGGGATCGTGAGGGTCGAGTTGGTATGCTGCGCGGTATTGTTGCAAGGCCTCTGCACTGTTGCGTTTGTGCTCGAGCGCGAAGCCCAGAAGGCAATGGGCGTCCGCGTCGTTTGGGTTCAGGCGGAGCGCTTCCCGATATTCGGCGATCTCCCCATCCGAGTCGCCCTTCTGCCTCAGCGCCGCACCGAGGTAGATGTGTGCCGATTCGTTTTGGGGATTCAGGCGCAGCGTTTCTCTGTGTTCCGTGATCGCGGCATCCCAATCACTCTTGTACGCGAGCGCCATGCCTCGGGCGAAGTGGGCAATCGCATCGTTGGGGTTGATTCCCAACGCCTTGTCAAATTGTGCCTTGGCCTCCTCGATGCGGCGCTTGCTGGCCAGGGCAAGACCTAGTTCTGTGTAGAGGTGTCTGGACTCATAATACTGCAAGCCCTTTTCCAAGGTGCGAATCTCCTTATCGGGCCGTCCTGCTGCCAGCAGCGTCCGGGCGAGGTTGTAGTAAATCGTGTAGTACTTGGGTTTCAGCTCGAGCCCTTTCTCAAACTCGGGGATCGCTTCCGCATATCGGCCACTTTCTTGCAAAGTGGCGTCGAGATTGTTGTGGATGCGGGCATCGTCAGGATTTGTCGAAGCGAGTTCTCTCCACTCGACGACGGCCGCGTCGTACTGCCCCTTTTCTCCCAACTCTGCCGCGCCGTCGAATTTCTTCTACATGTCCACCGTAGGCGTGCTGCGGAGACCGCTCCAGCCAGAAGAATCAGCAGCGGCAGATAAGCAAGGAAAATGTAATATTCCTGGTTCGTGGAAAAGGCGAAGAATAGAAGTACCACGCCTGTCCATACCCAGCACAGAAGGCGGGTTCGCGCCTGGAAGCTCAAGCTGCCGGGAACAGCGGAATTCCGGGCCGGCAAGAGATCCCGGCGCAGATTGCGGAGGACCAACGTCAGGTAGAGACTCCAGGGGAAGAGCCACACGAGTAGCAGGCCCCAGTAAGCAAGCGCGGGGAGCTTGTTGTAGTCCATGGGGTACCGCTTCCCCAGAAAACGCAGGAAGTGCTCGTTGATGAAGTAGAACCAGAAGAAGCCTCGGTTTCGAATGCCCGCCAGGATGTGCCAGGGGGCCGCGAGCAGCAGGAAAGCCCCAAACCGCTGGCAAGACGAAACTTCTTCCACCGCCTCCACTCTCCGCTCAACAAAAGATATCCTGCTGCACTAAGGCCGACAAAAACCATCCCAACCAATCCTTTGGTAAGGACGGCTAGCGCGGCTGAGGCGTACCCTGCGTACCAACGCCACGGACTGCTCCCATCCACTTCCAGGGCCGTTAGAAACAAGAAAAGTGACGCGCCGATCAGGAGACTTAGCAGCGCTTCCGGAATGAAAATGCGAGTGAAAAGGTAGGTCCTTCGAGAACTCTTCAAAGGGGAGAACTTCAAGACTTGGGCCGTTTGGAACCTCAACGACGCCGCGCCTTGCCCCAGCAGCCGATGCGAAGTTGCTTTCATGAGTCATTCCCGTTTGCGGAACTCTGCAACCCTTGCAAACGTCTCTCTGCTGGGCAGCGATGCAAAGCTCCGTTGGGAGCACAACGGCGACGGGCTTCGAATAAATTTGCCTCGAGAGAAACCCGGGGCCTTCGCCTACGCATTCAAAATCCTGCTGAATTGAAGCCAAATTCGCTGCAACTGTTTAGGTGATTTTCAGCATGTAAGCATGATCGCCCGGGCGGAATTGCGGCATTTCAACTCGCAAGCCCTGACGGTCCTGAGTCCATCAGAATAGTCGGTCAACGCCGAGCATCCGGACCTGTCGGATCCGTCCGAACCACAACGGTTTGCCCTCGGGCAGCGAAGTGAGGAGCGATTCTTTCTCCGGCCAGCCCAGCGAGATCGCATACGGCGCTTTCCCTTTAGTGGTGAGGGTCTCCTCGTTATATTGCGCTGTCGAGCCGTTTACGCCTTCAGACCAGTGCCCCCTAATTTCGGAATTGAGGCTCAACCTTGAAGCAGCAAAACCAGGCCAATATGGATCAAGACGATGTCATTTCATCCCTGATATTTCAAACCTGCCACATAGTGGTGTAGGTTTTAGTTGATCTATGAAAACGACTGTGCCTTTTGCCGTGAATGAACCCTCTTACAAGAAGAGGACATTTTCATTTAAAAGGGCGAATCATGGGATTAAAATACTACTTGTCAATGGGAAGCGATTTTTCCGATCCTCGCGCTTGCCGTGTTGTGTGCTCCCTGCTCATCACGCTAGACGCAGTTATCTTCTCTGGGGCGACAAACGCCGCCTTGCCGCAGGCACACGCGCCGGACTCGCGGAAGCCCCAACCTCTGCCTGCTGCCTGTCAGAATCTCGGCAAGTCAAACCAACGCGTTGGCGACCTGTTAACGGTCGTAGCTCGCCAAGCCAGCGCGGAAGCATACAATGCGCTCGGAGTTCTCTACGCAGAAGGGAACAAGCTGAACTGCGCGGTACCGGCTTTTGAGGAAGCCTTACGTCTTGATGAGCAGGACTGGCGTGCCCGCTATAACCTGGCTTTGGCGTTAATCAAGAAAGGCGAAGAGAGGAAAGCCGCCGATCATCTCCATATTCTGATCCAACAAAAGCCTGACTCGCCGGACGCTCACAATACCTTGGGCAGCCTTTTGCAGCAGCAGGGGGACCTGGAGGCCGCG
>Ga0187870_1004277_pt1 | contig 10403 bp, 11 predicted proteins | sample June2016WEW_13_1_3_FD_132974 | JGI IMG/M metagenome (GOLD analysis project Ga0187870, IMG submission 132974) | Peatland microbial communities from SPRUCE experiment site at the Marcell Experimental Forest, Minnesota, USA - June2016WEW_13_150 | ecosystem: Environmental > Terrestrial > Soil >... | reverse complement strand
ATAGTGACAATCCATCTGGCGTTGTCGCCGCTTACCTTTATTTCATCCCATGCCGCTGACTGACCCATTGCGTGCGAAACTCCCGCCGCGTCCGTGTATGCCACACCGTCCTTGCCGTCCGGGTCAAGTGTTCCGCCCGAAAGCACTAATGTCGGCGTTCCAACCAGGTTTTCAGTCGTCACGGCCGTAGTATAGTTGGCCGCATTTGAGCCGAAATCCCATATTGCCATTTGCTGGGAGCCGGACGCCGAAACAACGCCGATTCCCAACAGTACAAATGCTACAACGATTCTTCTCATTCTCTCACCCTTTCCTTATGGTTAGTAAAAAAACGACGCACCACCACTCGTAATGCGAATCTAAATTTCCACCTTCTTCTGGTGTGGCCCTATAATAACACTCCCCAAACCCCTGTTTATTATATAACAGCGATTACCCAAAATCAAGTCAATTAGCCGAAATACCTGGGATAGAAACCCCCATATTAACAACAATAGGGGCTTTATTACAACCAGCCGTAGGGGGGACTTTATCTGCCGCATGCCGTTTGGCATCCCTTACGGGAGGCGGATTGCCCCGCAGAATCGGACTCGAATCGCACCCTGAATCCATTTTTTCGGGAAGATTTAAGTTGACGGCCTTCGGAAACACGGTTTATACTCTTGCGATTTTTTGAACTAAAAAACGCTATGGAGGCACTATGGCTGGTGAAGTAAAAGATATTTTGAAAAACAGGGTTAAAGAAAAACACTATGACCGATTAGTTGCGGTTGACCACCCTAAGATGCACCATTTCATCGCGGACGCTATCGAGCTGACAAATCCGGCTTCCGTCTATGTCTGCACCGACTTGCCCGAGGATATCGCGCATATCCGCGCCCTTGCCGTCAAAAACGGAGAGGAAATTCCCCTCGACATCAAGGGCCACACCTGCCATTTCGACGGCATTAACGACCAGGGACGCGATACCTTCAGCACAAGATACCTTCTGCCCGCCGGTTCATCACTCGGCGAATCGCTCAAATCCGTCGAAAAACAGGCAGGAACCAAAGAAATCCGCGACCTCCTTAAAAACTCGATGGCAGGCAGGGAAATGATTATTTGCTTCTGGTGTCTCGGCCCCGTCGGCTCCGAGTTCACCATCCCCTGTCTTCAGATTACCGACTCGCCCTATGTCGTTCACAGCGAATCGCTTCTCTATCGCCCCGGCTACGAACAGTTCAAAAAACTCGGTGAAAACCACGGTTTTTTCAGATTTCTCCACTCCGAGGGCGAACTTGAACACGGCGTCAGTAAAAACGACAAACTCCGCCGCGTTTATATCGACCTTGAAGACGAATTGGTTTACTCCGTAAACACCCAGTACGGCGGCAACACTATAGGCCTCAAAAAACTCGCCCTGCGACTTGCTATCCAGAAGGCCTCACGCGAGGGCTGGCTCGCCGAACACATGTTCGTTATGGGCGCACACGGACCAAAAGGACGCGTTACTTATTTCACAGGCGCCTTCCCCTCCGCCTGCGGCAAAACCTCAACCTCGATGCTCCCGGGCCAAACAATCGTCGGCGACGACATTGCCTATTTCCGCAAAAAAGATGGTCAAATCCGCGGCGTCAACGTCGAAAAAGGCATCTTCGGCATCATCCAGGACGTCAGCGAAAATGACGACCCCGTCATTTATAAAGTCCTCACAAACCCGATGGAGGTCATCTTCTCCAACGTCCTGCTCGACGCGAATAAAAAACCATACTGGCTCGGTATGGGTTGTGAAATACCGCCCGAAGGCACCAATTTCTCCGGCGCATGGTTCAACGGTAAATCCGATGACCAGGGCAATCCCATTCCGCCCGCTCACAAAAACGCCCGTTATACCCTCAGCATCCCTGACCTCGACAACTGCGACCCCGCGCTCAACGACACAAACGGTGTCCTCGTCGGCGGTATGGTTTACGGTGGACGCGACAGTGACACATGGAATCCCGTTGAGCAGGCGTTTGACTGGAGCGAAGGAATCATCCTAAAAGGCGCGGCTCTCGAATCGGAAACAACAGCAGCGACTCTTGGCAAGCAGGGTGTTAGAACCTTCAACCTTATGTCGAATCTCGACTTCGTTTCGATACCGCTCGGCAAATATGTCCAGATAAATCTCGACTTTGCCAAAGGCGTCAAAAAGCCGCCCCTTATCTTCTCCGTCAATTATTTCCTCCGCGGAAAAGACGGCAAATACCTCAATACTATGGCAGACAAGCTCGTCTGGATTCTTTGGGCGGAGCTTCGCGTCAATGGCGATGTCGATGCAATCAAAACACCGACCGGTTTCATACCTATGTATGATGACCTAGCCCGGCTGTTCAAAGAGCATCTCAAAACCCAGTTTACAAAAGACGATTACGAAAAACAGTTCACAATTCGTATTCCCGAAAACCTCGCCAAACTTGACCGCGTCGAGAAGGTTTATCGGGAGAAAGTCCCAGATACCCCCAAAATCCTGTTCGATACCTTCGCCGAGGCCAGAAAACGCTTCAAATCCGCCGCCGAACAGTATGGGGATTACATTTCCCCCTTCGAGCTGCTTGGCAAGTAGGGGGCTGATGGTTTTTGCTGCCCAATAACTGTTTTCATACGGGCTTTGTAGTATTAAAAATTTGCCTTGGGCAATGGCATCGCTTATTTCCTATTTTGCCATCCACTTGAATAATCGCTGTCCCTTTAGTCGTAACCTCTTGCAGCAAAATAAGTTAGCTGCTTTTGGGGCTGCTTTTAGACCTCGAGCTCCGATTGCCTATTATGCCAATTTTGCTTGTTCTGCATTTAATCTGGGATAAAAAACAAAAAGTCCTATAATTCATTTGACTTTGTTTCTTAAGTAGCGTAGAATAAAGCATTGAAGAAGAAATGGGAGAGAGTGCCCTCATCTTCACGCAGGGTATTCTCGCCAGAAACGCATTATTAGAGCGGTGCAAGGGAGAATATGTCTGCACTGGAGATGGGGCTGAGAAGGTAATGAGTGAAAGTTCGCGCAAGGTGCCTCTTGGCGCAAAAGAGTTGAGCTTTCAGAATGGAAGCGGCAAACACGGGCAGCAGGATTCTGCGTCTGTGCAGCCGTTTTATACGCGCACGCATAATCATTTTCTCGGCAGTTCCGCCGCGTTCAACTCCGTAATGGAAGTTATCAGGGCTATTGCCGCCCGCGAATGTCCGGTTATTATTACCGGCGAAACAGGCGTCGGCAAGGAAATGGTCGCACGTCAAATTCACGTCTCGGGCAGCCGCGCCGACCGCGTCTTTGTTCCCGTCGATTGCACCACCCTTACAGGCCAGTTATTCGAAAGCCAGTTATTCGGCCATGTCAAAGGCGCATTTACAAGCGCAGTTGACAGCACGCTCGGTTTCTTCAGGGCGGCAGACGGCGGCACGATTTTCCTCGATGAAATAAGCGAAATACCCCTCGAGCTTCAGGCAAAGCTCCTCCGCGTCCTTCAGGAACGCCGTGTAACGCCCCTCGGCTCCGCTATGTCATATCCGGTCGATTCCCGCGTCCTCTGCGCGACCTGCAAGGACCTGCAGGATATGGTCAAAAAGGGCACGTTCCGCTCAGACCTCTATTACCGCCTCAACGTTGTTCAACTTGAGGTGCCTCCCCTTCGTCATCGCAAAGAAGACATCCTCGATTTGGCTGAATACTTCCTCAAAAACCAGTCGGCCTTCTACAACGAGTCGCCCAAGACATTTAGCGAATCTGTCAAACGCCTCCTGATTAACTACGCCTGGCCAGGCAACGTCCGTGAGCTTGCCAACGCCATCGAACGTGCTTATGTCCTCACTGAGGGCCCCGAAATTCAGCCCGCCGTAATGCCTTTCGAAATTATAATAGCTGATTCGCCTTCTTATCCCAAAGACCAGTTGCCGACCCTCGATGAAGTAAAACGCAGGGTCATTGCTCAGACCATCGAATACACCAAAGGCCGAAAAATCGCCGCCGCAAGAATCCTCGGCATCGATCGTCGCCAGCTCAATCGTCTTATGGGAAAATTCGGGATCCCCGCAGAAGCTGACGAAAACGCAAAACAGTAACCCCGTCCTGTTCTTCCTAAATCCGCATTTTCTTCCTGATAACCTGATTATCTGGTATCCTGATTACCTCTGTCTTTCGTCTTCAAATCACCATTCGGCAATCCGCGTTTATCCGCCGTAGTGATGGCCGGCGTAGAGAAGGTTAATCGCGAAGAGGTGAATCGGGGCAAATATATAACCGAAAACCTGCCACGCGATCACCAATCCGATAATCGCGACGGATGGCTGGCTGGTAAGGGCTTTGTATTTGTAAGCGTTCTCACTGTCCAAAACCAGAGGCACAAGGCAGCTTCCGTCCAATGGCGGTATAGGTAACAGGTTAAAAACAAACAGCACTAAGTTGAGCGTAAAAAGTATGCTCGTCATTACCGCTATGCTGTTCGCCCAGCCCGCACTCTCCACATCAGCTATATGTGAAAATGTGATACTATCAGGCGGGGAAAAATAACCCATCGCGTATCCCACCCGGATTATCACCACGCCGGCGATAGCAAGAATAAGATTTCCCGCAGGCCCCGCCATCGCCATCATTATCTCGCGTTTCGGATGGCGCTGTGCCCAGGCGGTGTCATAAGGCGCGCTCGCCCATCCAATCATCCAGCCGTTTAAAATATACGATATAATCGGCAGCACAATCATTCCGATGGGTTCTCTCCTCATGTGTGCAAACGGATGCAAGCTGACCTGTCCGCCGTAATACGCGGTTTTGTCGCCGAGTTTCATCGCGGCAAACGCGTGCGCCGCCTCGTGAAAGCTCAGCGACAGCACGAATACAACGTACCACGCAAGCCCTAATGCCACATCGTTATTCATTCCAGGCAGAATACCGATTTTTCTCCTAATCGCAACTGTGAAATAAGCAGGAGGATTCCGATGAAATTGGCAATCGGCAATAAACATGTTCCATTCTGGTCACCTCCAGCCAAACTGGTCATATCGTCGAAGTCCCATTCTAACGCAAGGGCTTACGACAATAATTGTCGCGTATCTATGACCAAAATGGTCGGCTATTGGTTTATGCCTTATCAAGGCCTCCGCAGGAATCGACCAACGTAACTCCTTTGCAGTAAACGACTTAAAAAATTCTTTTTTTCACGGCACGGTCTGGCACGCCATTCGCTTTATACATTAGCGAAGAAAAAAAGCGAAACACCCGTAGGCGAATAAGTCGCAGAGTACTTAGGAACGTAGATGGTTGTTCTTGTTCAGGCAACAGTTTTGACAGTGGGTTTAAACGGCAGAAGTGAAGTGTTAAGAGAACTGCCGATAAGGTTGATAAAAATGCAGTCAGGTGTTGAGGCTGCTCGTTCTTTGAAAAATGAAAAGGTGAACAGCGTAATCAGCAGATGGGATTTGGATGATATGCCCGATGGAAGATTTCTCAAATCTTTCAAAGCGGCTAAACCCTATATCCCTACGATTGCCCTGGTAAAGCCAGGCAGCAAAGCTCAGGAAATCGCTGCCAGGTCTTTGGGCGTCTCCGCGGTCCTTGCTGAGAACGCAACCGACAATGTCTTAAGAGACACGGTTGCCAATCTGCTCGGTATCCAGGGTGACGTTGCTATCAAGGCAATATTTTCTGCTGGTAATGTTGAGGAGCTAATGAGAGAAGGCTAATTCCGGTGGCTTATCAGGGTTTTGAAAAGCCATCATCTTTCTGAGAGCACGCACGGCTTACGCCGTGATTAAATAGGCTCACAAGGAGTTTTCTCCCCCCAAGCTGGGTTTGTTACCCCAGACAGATTATATAATCTAAAGCGCGGTAAATGAACCCGGCACGAATATCGACATCCTGCTCTGTTTAGAGCGGGGTGATTAAGATAACAAAATCTACACATATTCTCTCTCCCTTCTTCGCTGGATTTGATACTCTCTCTCTTCTCAAATCCAGCTCGTAACCATACGCGGTCAATCGGCCGCGACAAGGGTAATAAACTCATTCTCTCTCCCCTTCTTCGCTGGGTTTCGACTCTCTTCGTAACCCAGCTCGAATACAACCGTGGCTTAGCCACGATTAGTATAAAAGCTCATTCTCTCTCCCCTTCTTCGCTGGGTTTCGACTCTCTTCGCAACCCAGCTCGAATACAACCGTGGCTTAGCCACGATTAGTATAAAAGCTCATTCTCTCTCCCCTTCTTCGCTGGATTTGAAACTCTCTTCACAAATCCAGCAGTCTAAAAACGTCCCGTAGTTTTGAGAACGCGGGGCGATAGTAATACGGTAGTGGAGGCGGGTAAATTAGTAGTGGAGGCGGGTAAATTAGTTCTCTCTCCCTTTTCTTCGCTGGGTTAGAGCTTGTTTCCAAAAAAACAGGCGAACCCAGCATGGCTGTTCGCATAATCGTTTGTGCGATTGTGCTTTAAGATAACAGTGTGAAAGTCGCTGGGCCGGTCAGGTTAACAAACCTGTTCGGCCCAGTATGTTTGGCCGCGGAAATATCGAGCTTGGAATCCAGCCGGCTCGCGCAAGTAATACCTGCGTCAGGAAAAAAGCGGGTAAGTAATAAGTTTGGCAATTGTAACAAAAAGGAGTGTTTGCCATGTCAAAGATTTATGTGGTATTCAAAGATGTGTTACTGTTCCCCCTGTTGCTGTCTATTGGTTTTTTGGCAGCCGTTATATTGATGAATTCACCACTGGTTCGGGCGTTTTGGATGGAAGGGATTTAATTCGGCGTGACCGTTTTTTCGATTGGCAGACCAGGACTGTTCGCATAATAGCAAAATAACAGTGTGAAAGTCCCAAGGCCGGGCAGGTCAACAGACCTGCTCGCCCAGTGTTCTGCCAATGTGTTCTTTGTAACCGCCAGCGACGGTTTGTCTGCTGGGCCTTGGTGTGTTGAGTCTGCTTCGGAGGAAGAAAAGTGCATAAGCAAAGAAGAGAGGTCACAAATGCGGAGCGCTTTGTGCTCTCCGCAGCATGGCCTCAAGAAAACTATAAGAAAAGAAGATGTATGAAAAAGCATTTTTTGATAATCATCCTATTGGCGTTTTTTGCTGTCGGAGTTATCTCCGTCAATGCCAAAGCAAGTGCGACAATAGCAACGTTTGCTGACCCGTCCAGAAACAGCAGTAATCCGCTGTTTAAAGTTGATTATACGCAAATGAAACTCACTGGCGGGTGGGCTGATACCCAAACCGGTTTGACTCTGCGAATCCCCTATAGCAATCACACCTTTACAGACGCATGGTTTACAATGACCGAAGTGGGAATAACCGACACATCCGGCGATACCGGGGGTGGCGAGATTGATTTCTACGCAGATGGCCATTCAACAAACCCATTGTTAGTCATCGATTTTGGAAGTGGTTTTGTATCACGATACGGCTTCGGAGCTGATGAAATATTTGTTCCTAACAACGTAACAATTACAGGTTCCGAAATCACGGGCACGCTTTCAGAGGAAATGTTCTCTTTCAGCTTTGCCAATCTGGCAAAATTACCGGGCCATAATAGCTGGAATGACGGATTTACCACTACGGCGGCATTCACCTCGTCAGCAGTTCCTGAGCCGACAACAATCTGTCTGCTTGGCTTCGGCGTTTTGAGTATCGTCAGCAGAAAGAAACTTGCATAAGCAAAAAAGAGAGGCCCCAAATGCGGAGCGCTTTGTGCCTCTCCGCAGCATGGTCTCAAGAAAACTATAATAAGGAAGAAGATGTATGAAAAGGCGTTCTTTGATAATCATCTTATTGGCGTTGTCTGTCGGAGTCATCTCCGTTGTTGATGCCAAGGCTGCCACGACAATAGCCACATTTGCCGACCCATCCAACGATAGCACCAATCCACTATTCACAGTTGATTTTACGCAAAGCAAGCTCACCGGCGGGTGGGCTGATGCCAAAACCGGTTTGACTCTGCAAATTCCCTATAGCGGTCACAACTTTACAGACGCATGGTTTTCAATCACCGATGTGGCAATAACCAACACATCCGGCGATACCGGCGGTGGGACGATTGATTTCTACGCGGATAACCATTCAACAAACCCATTGTTAATAATCAATTTTGGAAGCGGTCATGTAGATTACTATAACTTCGGAGCTGATGATTTATTTGTTGCTGGCAACGTAACAATTACAGGTTCCGAAATCACCGGCACACTTTCAGAAGAGGAATTTTCTTTCAGTTTTTCCAATCTGGCGAAATTATCAGGCCATACTGAATGGGGCGACGGATTTACCGCTACGGCGGCATTCACATCGTCAGCAGTTCCCGAACCAGCGACGCTTTGTCTGCTGGGCCTTGGTGCGTTGAATCTGTTTCGCAGGAAACGGTGTTAAGTTTGTGCCAAAGTAATAATTCTTGGGTGATATATGAAGGAAAAAAAGTATAAGGTATTTTTTGTGGACCACGAGCCGGCGTCGAGAGCGACTATGGCGGATATTCTGGGCGATGCCGGCTTTGATGTTACTTGTTTTGCAAATACCGATGTGTGCCTGGCCGAGCTTGAGCAGAGTTCCTGCTCTTTGCTTATAACTGCTATGGAGATGCCAGGAATGGATGGGATGATGCTTTTAAACAGAACCATGGCTATAGTACCCTGGATCCCGGTTATGGTAGTATCTGCAAACGGGGACGTGCCAACGGCGGTTCGGGCAATTAAGCTCGGGGCCGTGGATTTTTTGCTGAAACCGTTTGATAAGGATGTGCTTATAGACAAAGTCAAGTCCATCATTTCACGTTATGAGTTTGAAGATTCTAATGCCCCGCGCAACCTTACTACGACGGAGAAAAAGGTTCTCAAAGTTATTCTCGATGGACGAGGCAATAAGGGCATCGCCCGGAAGATAGGTTGTGCTGTCCGTACGGTCGAGTTCCACCGCAGCAACATTTACCATAAATTCAGGGTAGATAATGTGGTTGAGCTGACGAAGAAAGCGATGGCAATGCTCATCTGAAAAGACGGCTATCAAATGTTCAGTTGGAAAGGTATTCCATAAGTCCTTAGCAGGACGTTACTTACCAAATATTACGCAAGAAGCAGCATACCATCAACGTGCCATCACCGCGATGGCGTCCCTCTTTTAACTCAGGAAATTGCAAAAACCTGCGGTTTTCCACAGTAGAGCAGATTCTCCCCAGTCCTATAAACTGAGTAACCATGTAGGGCCTGTCCTTATGGGTACTGGTGCCTGTAGGTTTGGAGAGGACAGACAAAGAAGAGAATTCTGAGAAGTACGAGCGAAGAAGGCTCGAGAAGGAAAGAAGGGAAGTTTGAGAAGTATGAGCGTAAGAAGGACGAGAAGCGATGATGCAAGTGTCCAATCACATATCCTGCCGGTGGCGCATCTGGCACATCTGGTTTTCTTGTCTGAGGCAATAAAGGGGATTCAATAAACCGGAAAAAGATTGGGACAAAATAATAGAGGTAAGAAGGATAGAAGGAAGAATGAGAAAGTCAATTGCTATTTGGGCAGTGGCAGTAGTGATTTTGGTTGGTATTGTACTGACCTCGACAGCAAGTGCGATGATTCTTGGCACTATAAACATCCGGAATCACAATAATAATCTTTGTAACATAGGCCAACTACATGGTAGCGGTCTTGCCGGTGCAAACTGCTGCACGGGCGTCTATTGGTGGGCCAGCGTGGGGGGCGGTGTAGCGTAATGTTCCCCGTTAAAAACAAAAAAGCAGAAAGGAGGTATGCATGCCAGATAGTGAGGTTTACCCGCTGCAGGCGCAGCATCCCTTTGCCGTTAGGCATCCCTTTCGGGAACGGGGGCTGGTATGTGAGAAGTGAAGAAGTTAATTAAACGGATTTAGAACAAACAAAATATGGAGAAGAAGGATGAAAAAGTCAATGGCAATTTGTTTAGTAGTGTTAGTAGGGCTTATTGCCTTACCAGCAAGTGCCAATCTTGTGACTATCACTAACACCGAGGGTGACAGCCAAGACCTCATGATTATTTCAGGCACGGTGGAGAAGTTAGGAGATGCTCCGGCATTCCCAGCCGATGAGCGAATCTCTTCCAGTTACGATGTGTTGATATCTGAGACACAAGACCTGATATTTGAACTTGGCGAAACCTGGGCATTTGTCATTCAGGACTACACTAATTCGCTCGGGCCGGCCCCGTCGTTGTTCGGCAGCCTCGGCGTGGGTGGGGATTCTGAGAAAACTAAAAGAGGAGAGAATGTATGAAGCATTTTTTGATAATCATCCTATTGGCGTTTTTTGCTGTCGGAGTTATCTCCGTCAATGCCAAAGCAAGTGCGACAATAGCAACGTTTGCTGCCCCGTCCAGAAACAGCAGTAATCCGCTGTTTAAAGTTGATTATACGCAAATGAAACTCACTGGCGGGTGGGCTGATACCCAAACCGGTTT
>Ga0187870_1004275_pt1 | contig 10406 bp, 7 predicted proteins | sample June2016WEW_13_1_3_FD_132974 | JGI IMG/M metagenome (GOLD analysis project Ga0187870, IMG submission 132974) | Peatland microbial communities from SPRUCE experiment site at the Marcell Experimental Forest, Minnesota, USA - June2016WEW_13_150 | ecosystem: Environmental > Terrestrial > Soil >... | reverse complement strand
TACATCACCGGGTCGACCAACTCGCCGGTTTTCAACATTCCTACCGGAGCGGGGATATTTCAACCCTGCCTGAATGATCCAGGCGTGACGACATGTTCGACGACCCCCAACACAACGAACACCGATGCCTATGTGGCGAAGTTTACGAATCCAACCGAGTCTACCGGAACCACAACCAACACCGTAGGCCTCAGTTATTTCTCTTACCTGGGAGGTGGCGGAAACGATAGCGGCTTGGCGATTGCCGTAGATACCGGGGCCGGAGCGCTAGTCACCGGCGCGACCAATTCGGGAACCAATTCGGTGATTAACAACCCGCCCAACTTCCCAGTCACCGCCGGAGCCATCCAGACCACGCTCAACGGCACGCAGAACGCTTTCTTTGCGCACATTGATACGACGACGACGTCCGGCACCAATACGGTCGGTTCTTACGCTACTTATTTCGGCGGAAGCGGGGTAGATCAAGGCACCAGTATTACAGTCGACCCCAGCCTCAACACTTATTTTGCTGGCGATACTACCTCTAACAATTTGCAGGTCCAAGGGGCGTTTCAGCCGACCTTTCAAGGAACCACCATGGACGCGTTCGCCGTGATGCTGCGACCCGCGAACAGTTTGTGTATTACCTGCGTGGCGCCGGTGTACTCTCCGGCCTCAAAAGTGGTGGGCGCGGGCAATCCGATCACAATCACCTTTACCATCACGAATCAGGGGCCGGACTTGGCCACGAACATCACTGTGGGCGGCCAGCTTTCCACCAATATATCGGCTACCTTTACCAGCGCCTCCGCTGGATCTGGTAGCATTTGCAGTCTGCCGACCGGCAACACTGCGGTTTGCCTTATCCCTGTTCTACAATCAGGTTCCATCGCGACAGTCGCCTTTGCGGTAACCCCGACCACGGCGGGGAGTGGTTCGGTTACGGTCACCGCAACCAACAGTAACAATACGAACCAAACCATCTCGACCACGGCACCGTTCACGGCCACTAATTTTTCAGTGAATATCCTTCCTTCCAGCCAGACCGTAGTCGCTGGCGTCACTGCGGCCTACTCGGTGCAGGTGTCTCCGGCCGTGACGTTTGGAAACAATGTCTCGCTCACTTGCGGGACTACTCCGGTGGGTGCGAGTTGCGGGTTCTCTCCAGCCACCCTCACCTTTAATGGGCCTGGTCCTCAGTCAAGCACGCTCAACCTGACGACAACTGCCCGGCCGCCGACCACGATCAGTTCCGCAAAATGGCGCGGCCCGTTTTATGCTCTCTGGCTGATAGCCCCAGGTATGGCTCTAATTGGGCTAGGCGGCAAGAAACGGAGACGAAATCGCCTGCTGGGCCTGCTTGTGCTTTTGACGCTTTTCGCGTTCATCGTCCCGCTGCCGGCGTGCAGCAAGGCCAAGCAGCAGCCGGTAGTGAGCGGAACACCGGCAGGCACTTATACTCTCACGGTGACGGCTACCTCGGGTTCGTTCACACAAAGTGTTGGGTTCAGTCTGACGGTGCAGTAGGACGGCAAACACGTTTTTCGTGCGAACTGGTATTCCGCCGAACCCGTCCTATCGTGATCGCGATGGTAGCTTAGGCCCCGGCGGAGAGCTTGTGGTGGCCCTTGCCTTCGGCGATTCCATATTGCCGAATCTTATAGAGCAGGGCTTTGTAGCTGATCTGCAGAAGCCCGGCTGCCTGTTTGCGATTCCAGTTGGTCTGTTCGAGGGCTTGCCGGATCGCTTCCCCCTCGGCTTCGTCCTTGGCGCTGCGAGCCAGCGACTTCAATCCGCCGCCCGCTTCTCCGCTTTTCACTCCGGAATCCGTGCGTGCACCGCCTCCGTTACCGTCATGAAGGGGCTGCAATTCGGCTGCTGCCAGATTCTCATCACCCAGGATCAAGTAGCGCTTCAAGAAATTGTTCAATTCCCGCAGGTTGCCCGGCCACGAATGCCTTTGGCACGCCTCCAGCAGCGGCGGTGATAGCGGAAGCTGGGGCCGCGCGTACTGTTCGGCCATGCGCGTCATGAAATGTTTCAGCAGAATGGGAATTTCTTCTTTGCGTTCCCGTAGCGGCGGCAGTTGCAAAGTGAACGCGTTCAGGCGGTAGTAAAGATCTTCGCGCAGGCGCTTGGTAGCCAGCGCCTGAGGGATGTCAATGTTCGTAGCCGCCAGGATGCGCACGTCCACCTTGATGATGGAACGGCTGCCGAGCCGCGAGAATTGCTGGTCCTGCAATACGTGCAGCAGCTTGGCCTGCAGGGCCGGCGGCATCTCCCCAATTTCATCGAGCAGGATGGTGCCGCGGTTGCACAGTTCAAACTTGCCCGGTTTGGCGTGCGTCGCCCCGGTAAACGCGCCCGGCTCGTAGCCGAACAGTTCGCTTTCCAGCAAGTCCGCAGGCACGGCCGCGCAATTTACCTTCAAGAACGTTCGATGCGCCCGCGGCGAGAGCTTATGAATTAGGCGGGCCAGCACTTCCTTGCCGGTGCCGCTTTCTCCCAGCAGCAACACCGGAATATCCACGTTGGCGACCAGCGCGGCTTGCGAGCGGATCTTTCGCATGGCTGGGCTGGCTGCGATGAAAAACACGTCGTCGGCAACTTCCTCGACTTCGCCTCCTATCGGACCCTTGCCCTGATCCAGGCATTGGTGAATGACCGCATCCAGTTCCGCTTTCTGAAAGGGCTTGGTCAAGTAGTCGTGCGCCCCCAGGCGCATGGCCTGCACGACTTTGCGCGTGTCGCTGACGCAGGAGAGCATCACGACCTTGACCCCTGGCCGTTTCTGTCGAAGTTGTTCCAGCGTCTCCAGACCGTCAATCCCCGGCATGAGTACATCCAAGAGAACCAGGTCCGGTTCCATACCCTTTTCCACCCGCTGCAGTGCCTCTTCCCCCGTTGAAGCCGTCTCTACTTTATAGTCATCGACTTCGAGCAATGTCCGGATATACCGGAGCATGGCCGGCTCATCATCCACCAGAAGAATCTTGGCGGTGTCACTCATCGATTCTTTCCTTTGCCGCTAGGAGTCGAGGAAGGTTTGAAGGGAATTAGAAATGAAAATTTGCAGCCTGCGCCCGAATCGCTTTCCACCCAGACTTTTCCACCCATCCCCTGAACCAGGCGGCGCACAATCGCAAGCCCCAGGCCCATGCCGTCCTGATTTTCATTGCCCGGCAAGCGGAAGAAATCATCGAAGACTTCCTGATGAAACTCTGCCGAAATTCCCGGGCCTGTGTCGGAGACGCTCACCTTCACGGAATTGGGTTGAGAATTGATCTGCCGGCGCCTCTCGCCGGAAGACGCTGGCTGAGCGGTAGCGCGGCGTTCCCACATGTAGGGTTCGGCATGCAACCAAACCGTACCGCCTTGTGGAACAAACTTGAAAGAATTCTCCAGCAGGTTCGAGATCACGCGTTCCAGCTTGGGAAGGTCAAACTCAAATTCCGGCAACTTGTCGTTCGCCAGAAAATAAAGAGCCAATCCTTTTTCCTGGAAGCGCATCGACCACAAGCGGCAGACTTCGGACAGGCACTCGTTAATGTTGCCCACGGCAAACTGCATCTTGAGGCCGCCGGTTTCCAAAGCGCTGTACGTGAGGAAGTCCTGAATAAACTGCTGCAGACGTTTGCCGCTCGCCTGCATGTCGTGCAGCACTTCTCGCTGACGGTCGCTGATCGGTCCCAGCTTCTCGCTCTGCAACAATTCGACGTACCCGTTCAAAATCGCCAGAGGGGTTTTCAAATCGTGCGCAGCCGATCCGAGTGCGTTCGTCGTACGCTGAAATCGCTGTTGCAACTCGGAATACGCTTGCGGAAGATCCGCCGGGTTGGGCATCCCTGTCCCCGGACCCTGAGACACTGAGGCATTCGTCTTTCCTTCGCCCTGCCTGGAAACGCACATATTCTTTTGCCCAGTGGCCATAAGGAGCACGACGGTGTAGCACAGAAGGGAGGAGGCATTCCACCGTTTAAGGAAGAATGCTGTATCAAAATCGTATGCTAGGTTACTTTTCGTTGTCAACGAAAAATGAAAGCTGATTACCCAAGTGTAGCAAAAGCTTGCACTTCTAGACCGTTTCAAGCCGCTGCCTAGGAAGCCCGTCGCAGAGAATGAAGCTACGCGGAAGATCATGGAAAGACAGTGCTTTGTCCAGCTTCTGGCGGTTTGGGCGGGCGAAGACAATCGAACACTTATGGCTTTCGTAGGCCTGGCTCGCAGCGTATTGCCCTTTACGCTTGATTTGGCCCCTGAGGTGCTTGAAATGTTGCGTAAATCAGCGACGGAAGGGGTGTGCGTGAACCCAAAGACTCCAACGGTAGAGCGTCGGCGATGGCCGCGCTTGCCCTTGGCCATTCCCGTCTTTGTTAGAACTCGGCTTGAGCACGACAAAGAGTTCCTGGAATTTGCAACCGCTCTCAACGTCTCCGCCGGCGGCATGCTCGTAGCGGTGCGCCGCTCTCTCCCTTCAATGGCGGAGGTTTCGCTGGAAATTCCCAGCGCACCGTTGGCTGCGCTGGCCGCTCTGCCAAGAGCCTCACGCACCCTGCGCGCCAAGGTACTCCGAACCGAGCACGCCGAGGCCTATAACCTGGTTGGCCTGAAGTTTTCCCGGCCGCTGGTCAACGCCGGCGACAAGGTCACGGCGTCACTGAGGAAGCAGGGTTCTTTCGTGTGAAAAACTTTTCTCTTATTGTCCTCGTAGTCTCCTGTGCCTAGGCGCCCCCTCGATTACTAGTCGTGTCCTCCTGGAATCTTTAGTAAGTTGCTTTTCATCAACTAGATAGACTAGCCTTAATCTGTACCAGCCCGTTCGCTTGCGTTTGGTTCTCCGGATGCACGCGCACTATAGCCTGTGCCGCCGAGCCGGTAAAGCCCTATGAGCACTGCAAACTCAGTCAGTCCTCTGGTCCAGCCCCTTGGTGAGATGCCTCCAGAGGCGGTCGTTTTTGGGGGCACCGATGCCATGCAAGCTCTGCGCGAACGGCTCGCAAAAATAGCCGGAGCGAACGTCCCTGTGCTGATCCAAGGAGAGAGTGGCACCGGCAAAGACATCATCGCGCGCATGATCCACGCTGCTTCGCCTTGGAAAAGCGGGCCGTGGGTAAAGGTGAATTGTCCTGCGATTCCCGGAACGCTCCTTGAGAGTGAACTGTTTGGCTACGAAAAAGGAGCCTTCACCGGCGCCTTTGGCACCAAACCCGGCCGCGTCGAGATGGCGCATCGCGGTACGTTGTTTCTGGATGAAATCTCCGAACTCGACCTGAGTTTGCAGTCGAAATTGTTGCAGCTGCTCCAGGACGGCCAGTTCTGCCGCATCGGCGCCCAGGAAGACAAGAAGGTGGAAGTGCGCGTCGTATGCGCCACCAATCGAAAGCTGGAAGAGGAAATTGCGAACGGCACTTTCCGGGCAGACCTTTTCTACCGCATCAACGTCGTCAATCTGCGCATGCCAGCGTTGCGTGAGCGGGTTTCCGATCTGCCGGACCTCATCGCCTATTTCCTAGATTGCTACAACCGGAAATTCAACTCACGCGCGAAACCACTCTCTGCCGATTTGATGAACGCCCTGAAGAAGTATCACTGGCCCGGCAACGTGCGCGAGCTGGAAAACCTGATAAAGCGCTACGTCATCTTAGGCACCGAAGAGGCCATCTCCGGCGATCTGCGGCCGCAACAGCCCGATTTCTTCAGCGCCGACATTGCCGTCGACGGACCGATTTCGCTGAAGAAAATCACTCGCCAAGCCGTCCATGAATTGGAGCGCAAGATCATCCTCAAGGTGCTGCAGCACCACCACTGGAACCGCAAGCAGGCCGCTCGCGCCCTCAATATCAGCTATCGGGCGCTGCTGTATAAAATTCGCGACGCCGGTCTGCCTTCCAACCGTGCCGCTCGCCGTCCTCAAGCCGGTGGCCCGGAGAACCACGACGTCGCCGCTGACTGACTCCAAACCTGCTCGTCTTAATTGTCATTTCCTCACCACTCTTCGGTTCCACTCAAAATGCGCAGACATTTTCACCGAATCTCTGCCCAGCGGACGCATAATCTGTTCAAATAATTGAGATCAAGGAAGATAGAGAGCACCATCCTTTGGCATGAGGAGTGCTTCGTGTTGCGCAACTACCTTTAACGCTACCGGGCATAACCCGTGATATCTTTCTCCTAAAGGCTAGCGGCGGAACGTTCCCAGGAGAGGAAAATGAAGAAAATTGTTACGTTGGTCGTCTTGGCGCTTGCCCTGCCATTGGCGGCTTTTGCGAGCAACAGCGTGGATTTCAGCAATAGCGGGGGCATCTTGTCAGGAACCAGCAGCGGTCTCTCGCTCACGGGCTCGACTCTGGTTGCTGTCAATGGTTATGAAGGAAACGGTCTCATTACGGGATCGAACCTGGGTAGCTTGACCTTTAGCACCGCCGCGCTGGCGACCGGTTCGTTGAAAATGGGCGGAACATTCGACCCTGGCGGATCCTTCACTATCACCAGCAACGGCAGCACCGGATTGCCGAATGGCGTGCTGTTCTCCGGCACATTCAGCAGCGCTACTTGGACCCTGCTAACTTTGCCCAATGGAACCCATAAGTATACCTTGACCGGTGTGCTCACGGGCGCTTTTGCGAGCGGTTACAACACCAACGGCGTCGTCCAATTGGCCATCAACACCGGCAAAGGTTACTTCAGCGGCCGCACCCGCATTTCCAGCGGTTACACCACCGTCGTGGTTCCCGAGCCTGGTTCGCTGGGCTTGCTCGGAACCGGCCTGCTGGGTCTAGCTGGCGTGATCCGCTGCAAGATCAAACTCAGCTAATCCACTTCCTTCCATCCATCCCGAACCCCGCCGCGCCCCACCTCTGCGATCTGTTTTTCAAGCCGCCGCTTGCTCACTCCGCTGGAGAAAACCCAGCAAGTCCCCGTTGATCTGTTCCTTATGCGTTGAGCACATGCCGTGCGGCAAGCCCGGATAGACTTTCAGCGTTGCCCCCTTCACCAGCTTGGAAGACAGCAGTGCCGATGCGCCGATCGGAACGATTTGGTCGTCGTCACCGTGCAAAATGAGCGTTGGCACATCGAACTTCCTCAGATCTTCGGTGAAGTCGGTCTCGGAGAACGCCTTGATGCAGTCATACGCGGCATTGAATCCGCATAGCATTCCCTGCAGCCAGAACGAGTCCCGCAGCCCTTGCGATACCTTCGCCCCCGGCCGATTCGCCCCATAGAACGGCGCGCTCAGATCTTTGAAAAACTGAGAACGATCGCTGAGCACCCCAGCGCGGATGCCATCGAACGCCTCCATCGGCAAACCGCCGGGATTTGCCGCTGTCTTCAACATCAGCGGCGGCACCGCCCCGATCAGCACTGCCTTGGCTATCCGTCCCGTGCCGTGGCGGCCGATATAGCGTGCAACTTCGCCGCCGCCCGTAGAATGCCCGACGTGGATCGCGTCCCTCAAGTCCAGCTTTTCGACTAGCGTCGCCAGATCGTCAGCGTAGGTGTCCATGTCATTGCCATCCCACGGTTGGCTCGACCGTCCATGCCCGCGTCGATCGTGCGCAATGCAGCGATATCCGCGCGCCGCCAGAAATAGCATCTGGTCTTCAAACGCATCCGCGCTCAGTGGCCAGCCATGGCTAAATACCACCGGTTGTCCCGCGCCCCAGTCTTTGTAATAAATCTGCGTTCCCTCCTTTGTCGTAATCGTAGGCATAAGTGCCCTCCTCAGTTGTTCTTCACTGCTGCAAACTGCATGAATAAACCGGAAATTGGCCAAACAGGGAATTGGTCTAAGCGGTGCGGACCGGCTGGCTGCGGAACCTCTTCATCGCGAGAATCGTAAGCACCACAAAGACCGCAAGCACGATCAGCTGTGCCACCAAGAATGGCGGCTCTTTTTGTGTCGGGGCCAGCGCCTTCAATGCCGGAACTTTCATGAAGGCTTGCACCACGGCGACGAACACATTGAGATAGAGAGCCACAGCGGCGCTGGCCACGAAGATCCAACGCCACGCCCCCGTGAGATGAAATACGTAGCGTGCCGGGATTGCTACCGCCAATATTACCAGCGAAATCATCCCGATAATATGGGACGGCAAAAGGTGTTCGACCGGGAAGGCGAACCCGGTCGCGCTTGTCGCCACCGTGCTCGCCAGAAAGATGGCAGTCCAGCCGTCGAGCCGTTTCGCCGTCAGTAGTCCATACATGACCACAAATCCCGTGCCGATCCCCACCAGGCTTAGCAATACATGCACGAACGTGAACGTAGATGTCGTCATCCCCAGAATCATGACGCACCTCCTTTTCGAGCAGCGATTATGCGTCAGCTCGCTGTCGATAGGCTTAATTCGGCGGATGGGCGACAGAACTGATTCAGTTGGCGGTGACTGGCCACTTATTATGAGATGCAAGCGGTTCGGTAGAGTGGCTACATCGTGCCTGTAGAGAGGTGCTATCGGTATAGCTGTAAGATGATTTTACGAGATGTCCGCAGCATTACGGCAAAACCGCTCTATGGTTCAGTGAGCCGCGATGTTCCGGCGGAAGCAGCCTATCCGCGCAGCTCTGACAGCGCCTTGCGTGCGTCACTGTGATTTGGATTGATCTTCAACACGCGCTCCAGTTGCTGGCGCGCCTGGGCCGGCTGATTCACTTTTTGATAAGCGAGCGCCAGATGATAGTGGACCGTCGGATCGTCCGCCGCGCCTCGTTTTTCGCTAAGCCGCAATGACTCCTGGAACATATCGATCGCGGATTGATAGACGCCCTTCTTGTAATATGCCCAACCCAAAGTATCGGCTGCGTTCGAGGAGTCCGGCATGCCGCGGCGCCCCGTCTGCGCCAACGCCAGGGCGACATCGACATTGCCGCCCTGCTGCAACATCACGTAGGCGAGATTGTTTGAAGCCACTGGCTGATTCGGCTGAATTTCCAGCGCTTTCTGATACATCGCCTTCGCCTGGTCCCAGTTGCTCTGTGATTCATACATCTCGCCGGCAAGAATGTAGAACCCAATCTCGCGGGGGTAATCCTTGATGGACTGCTGATACGTGGCCAGCGCGTCGCTCACCGATCCTTGCGCCGCCTGCACCTGCCCCAACTTCAAAAGTGCGTCGGAATTATTCTTGTCAAGCTCGATTGCCTTACGCAGCGCGGCATCGGCGCCACTCAGATCTTTCTTTTGAAACAGCGCGGTGCCCAGCAAATCGTAGAAGCCGCCAGTATTGGGCGACTTGGCGATCCGTGCCCGCGCCGCCGCGATGGCCTGGTCGGGCTGCTTCTGTGCCAGATAGACATTCATGATTCCCTGCAGCGCGTCGGTGGACGCCGCATCCTTATCGAGGGCCTGCTCATAAAACTTGATCGCCTCCGCGTACTGCTTCTGCAACTGGTAAAGGTTGCCCATCTGCACGTATGGCGTCGGACTCCCCGGAGCCAGCCCCATCGCTTTGGTCAGGTCCTGCTGCGCGTCGGAAAATTTCTGCCGATTCATCTCCGCCAGCGCGCGCATCATGTAACCATCAGGTGCGTAGGGCGCCCCCGTGATAATTTGCTGCGCGGTTTGTGTGAGAGCATCGAGGTCGCCGCGGCGCAATTCCAGCGCAGCCAGAGCCCGATGCGCCTCCGTGAGATCGGGACGCAATCCCACGGCAGCGCGCCACTCCGATTCGGCGCGGGCATCGTCGTGCTGCATATCGAAAGCGATGCCGAGTTGATAGTGGGCCACGGCATTGTTGGAATCGTTCTTGAGCGCCTGCTGGAGGGAATCCACGGCACCGGCAGCGTCGTTTTGGCGGAGCTGAATCTGGCCCCGATAGACCAGCGCGTCCACGTCATGCGGATTTGCTTTCAGCACTTCATTGTTCAGCTTGGTGGCTTCCTCCAGGCGGTTCTTCAGGATCAGAAGCTGGACGTAGTTTTTCTTGACCTGAGTGTCCCTGGGATGGTCGCGGTAGAGCGAGGAGTACTCCGCCGTGGCTTTGTCCAAGTCGCCACTGGCGAAATAAAAATCGCCAAGCATGCGGTAGCCTTCGGGATTGTCCGAGAGGTCGCTTTTAGCCTGTTTCAGTAACGCCTCGGCTTCCGTTTTCTTACCTTCCGTCATGTACAAGCGCACCAGTGCTTCGCGGGGTGCGGGATCCTTGGGAGCAAGTTCGACAGCGCGCTTGAACTGCTGCTCGGCTTCGGGCATGCGGTTGCGTGACTGGTAGAAGCTTCCGAGAGCCAGTTGAGCGTTCATCGCATGCGGGTCAAGGTCGGCGGCCTTCTTGAAATTGGCTTCGGCTTGGTCAGCGAGGTTGGATCGGAGTTGAAGGAACGCCAGATTCAAGTAAGACTCTGAACGGTTGGGATCGGCGGCAATAGCTTTCTGCATTTCGTGCAGCGCTTCGCCTAATTTATTCTGGACTGCGTAATAGTCGGCCCAC
>Ga0187870_1004257_pt1 | contig 10445 bp, 10 predicted proteins | sample June2016WEW_13_1_3_FD_132974 | JGI IMG/M metagenome (GOLD analysis project Ga0187870, IMG submission 132974) | Peatland microbial communities from SPRUCE experiment site at the Marcell Experimental Forest, Minnesota, USA - June2016WEW_13_150 | ecosystem: Environmental > Terrestrial > Soil >... | reverse complement strand
TTTTGACTCCATGCGCGTTGTATGCTGATTCAAATAATTATTTTTGCAGTTTTTTGATCGATTCTGCAATTATTGCGGTATTTCTCTGAATTGAAAGGATGAACTGACATGGCGGAAGATTCCCAGTCCGATTCAATGGATCGAACGGACGCTTTTCAGGATTATTATCCGGATGATTATGCTCACTGCTTTGGCTGCGGTCGCTTGAATGAGAAAGGGTTGAAAATTAAAAGTTACTGGGATGGCAATGAAAGCGTCTGCCGTTTCCTTCCGAATGACTACTATACCGGTGGAATGAAAACTATTCTTTATGGCGGGATCATCGCCTCCCTGATTGACTGCCACGGGGCGGGTACCGCGGCGGCAGCAAAAGCACGGGAGTTGGACATTCAGGTCAAACCAGGAAATATGCCGCGATTTGTCACCGCCGCCCTTAAAGTGGACTACCTGGCTTCGACACCGGTGGGGGTGGAACTGGAGTTTAGAAGCATCGTCAAGGAGATCAAGGGGCGCAAGGTCACTGTCAAAGTAACCGTGTCGTCGGGGGAAACCCTATGCGCAAAGGGTGAAGGGGTATATGTTCAATTGCGTGATGAGAGCTTATAACTAATCCTGGACGGCCCGGCTCGGCGCCCTCAATTTCCCCTTTTGCTGTTTCTTTGGAGTTTGAATCCAGGTCACATACCCGGGATCCCGACTTGAACATTAGAAATAATGCAACGAAGAGAGCAAGAGATCCGTCCTGTATCCGGAGGCTAAAATGCTGCCACGAAAGAGAGCTTTGATACGCTTGCTTGTGGTTGGCTGTCTGGGAACGTGTTTTATGCTTGGTGGTGGACCATATCCGGTTGTTTCAAGAGCGCAGACCAAGTCATCTGCCGATAAACCACAGATGGACACTATCCAAATTAGCATGGAGCGCACGGGCGGATACGGGGGAACCCATGAATTATTCAACATATATCCTGACGGCCGGATCACCAATACGGCGGGCCAAGTGCAACAGGTTCCTGCCCAAGCACTTGAAAGTATCCGGCGGAAGGTGGAGACGCTCGACGTTCCGAAGTCCTGCGACATCAGGGTGTCCGGAGGTCTATGCTCCGATTGCTTTCAGTACCTCATTATCTTTTTCGGTTCCTCAGGCATGAAGAGGACGATTGTCATCGATGATCCGATATATGGTTCCGATAGCGTGTCGAGCGTAGCTAAGGACGTTCGTGATCTTGTGCTTGGTTTGAAGTGGAAGTAATCCCCCGTCCGGACAGGGCACAAATGGGACGTAGTGGTCGCAAAACGCGCTAGTCATACTAGTGGATCCCCTTCAAGTGTTTCAGGTTCTCGTCACCGCCTTTCTTCGGGCTTTCCGCCAAGCTTTGTGACAAGATCCGTTGCTTGCTTGTTCAGAGGATGAAAGTTTTGAGTTTGGGTTTGTTCTTGGAGTATTCGTTGTCTACTGCAAATTCCGATTGCCATTTGTGCCGCGATAGCCTTTCGGTCGGGCTGGAAGCTCTGAATCGCAATCGCTGCGGTTGATTGGGAGTGTCATCACGCTTTAGTATGGGTCGGAATCAAACAAGTATTGGGGAGGGGCATATGACGGACTTTGATTTGATCGGTGAACACTTCCAGGTGACGCGGCGTCATTTTTTCCAACTTGGGGGCACAGCAGTGGCAGCCTGGAACCTCTCCGCGCGCGCCGTCGGCAATGCCTCTGTGGACCCCCAACTTGAGGAGGCCGTTGCCAAACTGCAGTACCTGACTCCGCCCGACCGAATTGGCAACATCCTGGACAAAGGAAAGGCTGGGGTGGCAAAACTTCCGCCGGAGAGGCTTCGTGAAATCGGACTGGTTCCAGAGACTTGGTTCCTTGATGTTGTCCCCGACCCCACAAGCAACTGCGTCGTGGAACAACCTCTCTCGCGTGAACTCGGCAACGCCCTGGACTGGAATGGACTGATGAAGTTGGCCGATAGGCATGCAATCCGCTTCATGCAGGTCTGCACCTGCACAAACGGCCCCGATCCTTTTCACATGAGCCTTTGGGAAGGGGTCCCGCTCCGTGAAGTCATCTGGCTGACCCGGCCCAAAGACAATGTCAGACGGGTCTATTATCAAAGCTATCACCCCGAGAACTTACCCCCGTTCCAAAGCTCTCTATCACTGGGCCAGATTCTGGAAAACCCGCCGGGGCAGATGCCGGTCATTCTCGCCTACAAGAGGAATGAGCAGATTATTTCCGCCTCTCACGGCGGTCCCGTTCGGATGATTGTTCCGAGTGCGTACGGCAGCAAGTGCATTAAATGGGTTCAGCGCGTCGTCCTGACCAACGAATTCAAGGCGAATGATTCAGACGCAGATTTGAATAATGACCCGGAAAATGCGCTGAAGACGAGGGCCAGGTTTGTCAATGCTCCCAAGGAGATTCCATCCGGAAAACCCTTCGCCTTGACCGGAATGGCGCAGGTTGGCGTTTCGGGTCTCAGCAAAGTTCAGTATTGCGTGCATTCTCAGCAGGACCGGTGGCCCGCTGATGACCCGTATCTCGCCAAAGCGGACTGGAAGGACTGCAAGATCCTGCCGCCCCCCAGTAACTGGGGAGGAGGGCTTCCGGAGGGGAAACTGCCCGCCACAGCCCAGACCGATCTGGCAACCGGCAAGCCTCTCCAATGGCCATTACGGTACGCGATTGTCCACTGGGCGGAATTAGTTGCTGGCCTGGCTCCTGGCACATACGAACTGTGCTGCCGCACGATCGACGATAACGGCACGGCACAGCCCATGCCCCGCACGTTACCAAGGACAGGCTTCAACGATATTCAGCATGCCACTATTGTCGTAAAATGATTGAATTGAACCCCGTGTGAATCGCCCTCCAGCGCAGTCCTGATCGCGTGCGTCGCGCGAGGGGTTCTTTGGCGGCTCATGACCTAGAAACATCTGGATGTCTGCCCGGTTTTGCCGTTTTTCCCCATCGCTTCGGCCAGCCGCCGCGTCATTGCGGCCATTGCGGGGGTAACCGTTTACTCCCCCGAAGTCGCATTCGGGGAAACCACCGGACGCGATTCTCATTCTCCCCGAAGCCGTTTCGTGGGCAAGACAAGTCACTTATCCGATATGACGACTTATCCCGGTCCCGATTCGTGGTTCTGTCAGGAAGTTTGATGTAATCCGTCAAAATCTTTCTGGCCGCCAATCTCTTCAAGTCCGGTCCAGGATCTCGATAGTCCGAAGCCAATTGAAGAAGAAAAGGGATCATTCTAGTGAAATGGATGTACAATCGACGGCGGCCAGGAACCCCCAACGAAAATCCTGGTTGATTGGGACACCCCTTGATGAGATTGTTCAAAAATCTGCCGGCAATGGTTCTCGCAATCTTGCTGGTGGTCTGCCTGTTTGCGTACTATTCCACGCGCAAATCCGCCACGCCCACCGCTCCGCAGAAGCCCGTTGCGGCCGAACAGCCGCTAGTGGACACGAGCCTGCTACAAGGCGTAGTGAAACTGGCTCCTTTGGCCGCCGTGCCCGATGAGCAGGTACAGGCTCGTGAAGCATGGCGCTTGGCAGACCACGATCTCGACCTCACCTTGCCGCAGCTATGCGCGAAGCCGAAGCGGAAGCCACGTTGCCCGCGACCGGTCCATTGCGGCAATTGAGCGACCGCATCACTAAGCTCAAAGCGCGCGTCGAGGCGGACAAGAAAAGTGTGGACGAACTGGGTAAAAGCGCCGGCGATGCGCTGGACCGTGCCCAGGCGCAGCTTGATCTTGACCAGGACGAGCTGGACGACGCCCAACAGGAGCTCGCGCTCGACGGTGGCGACAAACGGGCCAGTCTTCAACGCCTGCTGCAGGAGCACGAAGCATCAGACAAAGTTGCGGATCAGGCCATCAAATTCGCCAGCCCCGTGGCCACTAGAACCTTGAGCGAACAGGTTCGAGAATGGCTCTCCCTCGGCGAGTACGACCGCCAGCTGCATGCCGCCGCCCAAGATGCTGTCGCGCATGCCCGGATGCTACTCGATCAACACAACACGCTCGAACGCCAACTGCCCAGCCAGCCGGACCTCTCCGCCTCCGTAGCTCGCCTGCGGCAACTGTCCGGGCAGCGCAAAACGCTCGCCGGCCTCGACCAGCGCATGCAGGACACGAAACAGCTTGTTACAGCATATCAGCGGTGGAGTGCCCTTGTTGAAAACCGGCAGCGTGCAGTTTTACATTTACTGCTGCAGTCGTTGGCGGTCATCATTGCCATACTGCTGGTGACGGTGCTGCTTAATCGCGTCTTTCGCCGTGCCTTCCACCAGACTGACCGGCGCCGCCTCCATCAACTGCGGGTGATCGCCCGCATTACGCTCCAGGTGGCAGCGGTGCTAGTAATTCTGTTGATTGTGTTCGGGCCGCCCTCGCAACTTTCCACTGCGATCGGCCTCATCACTGCCGGTCTTGCTGTGGTGATGAAGGACTTCATTGTGGCCTTTTTCGGATGGTTCACGCTCATGGGGAAGAACGGAATAAGCGTAGGCGATTGCGTCGAAATCGAAGGCGTCTCGGGCGAAGTCGTCGAGATCGGACTGCTAAAGACCGTGCTGCTCGAACTCGGCAACTGGACCAACACCGGCCACCCAACTGGCCGCCGTGTGGCCTTCTCCAACAGCTTCGCCATGGAGCATCACTACTTCAACTTTTCGACGGCCGGTCAGTGGCTGTGGGACGAGATCCAGGTCACGCTACCGCCGGAGGGCGATCCCTACGAGATGGCGCAGAAGATCCGGGAGATTGTCGAACGCGAGACGCAGGTGGAGGCCGCCGAGGCTGCAAAAGATTGGCAACGCGTCACCGATCAATATGGAACTCGCAAGGTCTCCGCCATGCCCGCCGTAAATCTCCGCCCTGGTGTCAACGGGCTAGAAGTCGTGGTCCGCTACATTACCCGTGCGCCCCAGCGCAACGCCGTAAAGTCGAAACTCTTCCAGGCGATCGTAGAGCTGCTCCGCAAGCATGCATGAGGCGGGGCTTGGAAAGCTGACAAAAGGAGCATGAATGCCTGGACTTAGTGACCATCGACGCATGTATCCACATCGGTTAATTCGATGGATTCCAATAATCCTGCTTAAATTCGCAATCATTGCAGACGGATATGCCCTGAAAACAGATCCTGGATTACCGGAGGACATTCGAATCATAAACGGTTCAATCAAGTACTCCGGCACCCCAAATTGATATATTCGGGGGAAAGCATATTGGATCTGTCTTCTCTATCGCGGCAAATGTTAGAGTGGAAACAGAAGAAGGTTTCCCCAACCTTGAAGTCTACGAAACCGTACCTGCTGATTTTGAAATCATTACCGTAGAGGACAAAGACAAAACGGTCCATGATGCATTGGTTGAGAGAGTTTAACATACCTGGAGCAAGAAGGAACTGTATTCAGCTGATAAGTATTACTATTACTTTACCGTAAAGAGCAATCAGTATGTACTGACTGCCATACCCTATTTAGACCCGGCTCCGCCGGTCAGCCCCAAGCCGCAATTTACTTGATGTGGAGGACTTCTCAATGAAACCAATCGGATCGAGCTTGTTGGCCATTCTCTTATTATCTTTATTTTCGAGCATTGCTGCATTAGCGGCTCCACCGGAAAATTATCACCTCCTGAAAAAAATCCCACTCGATGCAGCTGCGGGCGGAGGAGAATATTTTGACTACATTACAATTGATTCTGCCGCGCGTCGCGTCTATGTATCGCATGGCACTGAAGTCAAAGTGGTGGACGCCGATAGCGGCGCAATTGTGGGCACGATCGATGGTTTGAAACGGTGCCACGGAGTCGCTTTGGTAGATGAAATCGGCAAAGGATTTATAACCGATGGCGACAACGGCATGGTTGTAATTTTTGACATGAAGACCCTAAAAATGTTGGGCTCGATAAAGGCCGCTCCCGATGCAGATGCCATCATCTATGATCCGGCTTCCAAGCGTATCTTTTCGTTCAACGGCAACAGTCATAATTCAACTGTTATCGATCCCCAAAGCGGGACTGTTGTTGGAACTATTGATCTCGGCGGCGGTCCAGAAAACGCGGTTGCCGATGGAAAAGGCACGATTTACAACAATAATGAAGAAACAAGCGAGGTGGTGGTAATCGATTCACATGCGCGCGCGATCAAGGCGAGATGGCCTGTCGCGCCGGCTGGAGGGCCGACGGCCATACCAATGGATCGAGTACACCAGCGCATATTCAGCGCAGGCCGCAACCCTCAGCAGCTTGTGATAATGGACTCAAATAATGGCAAAGTAATCCAGTCATTTCCAATAAGCTCAGGAGTGGGTGCCGTCATTTATGAACCCGAAACGGCCCTGGTGTTCTGTTCGACCCGCGAAGGCATAATCCATATCTTTCATGAAGACACGCCTGATAAGTTCAGCGTCGTCCAAACCGTTAAAACTGAATTGGGAGCCAAGACTATGGCTCTTGACTCAAAGACGCATAATCTCTACTTGAGCACTTCAGAATTCCAAGCTCCGGCTTCAGCGTCAGAACGGCCGCGTCCAATTCCGGGGACGTTTCACCTGTTGATTTATGGGCGCTAGAAGCATCCAGTGAAACACCCAAGTTTGCTGCAACAAACATAGGAATTTTGCCTTCTGCATAAATCTGCACGAACAATTTCCCGCCATATACAGGAGACTTATGGATAGCACTCCAAGATTTAAAACCTTTTCATTATTGCCGCTTATTATCTTCGTTATTTCATCTATCAGCTATGCTCAGGAAAATGCCGCTTCGACGAAAGCCCCCGAGCGCCGACTTTTCTCAGATATCCTGAGCGAACAGCGTGCAATCTGGACGAGTCCCAAGCATATGAAGGGACGTGATCTGAAATGGCTGGTCCCATTTGCAGGATTAACCGCCGCCCTGATTGCGACGGACGATCATTTTTCTAAACAACTGTCGCATTCAAAATCCCAGCTTTCCATTAGCTATTCTGTTTCAGATATTGGGGTCTATGGCATGTATGGCGCGATTGGAGCCCTTTACCTTGACGGGCATTTTGCCCATCAGGAAGGCAGGATAAAAACGGGTTTGCTTGGGGGCGAGGCAATAGCCTCCAGTGAGATAGTGGGGGGCTTGCTAAAAATCACAACGAGGCGGCAAAGACCAAACGCCCCAGGCAGCGATGGAAGCTTTTGGGTTGGAGGAGAATCATTTCCTTCAGGACATTCCATATCAGTCTGGTCTGCTGCCACAGTTCTGGCAAACCGTTATCCTGATAAGCGATGGCTAAAGTTTGGTGTTTATGGTTTAGCCTCTGCTATAAGCGCCGCCAGATTTACCGGCAAAAACCATTATCCATCAGATGTGGTTGTCGGCGGCGTTCTAGAGGGGGGACGCTCCATATTAGGAGGCAAAGTAATGACAACCAAGAAACAGCAAACGACGACAGCATGCACTGTCTGCTTGCCATGGGACCTGCTGCTCTCACCAAAGATCAGGGCAAAGGAAAGAGGCAGACCATGAGAGGCGACATAAAGTTGTACCATCGCAACAATACGCCGTTTTGGTGGTATCGCTTTTTTTACAACGGCAAGCTCTACCGTGGAAGTACGGAAACCACGGATCTGAAAAAGGCAGAGAGGGTGATCAAGGCAAAGCGCGATGAGTTAGGATTGTCGCGAAAGCTCCATGAGCCTGCTGTTTCGGACAGGGAGCGCAAAACGACAGTCGGTCAGCTGTTCGACGCGCTCGAAAACGATTACGCGATTAGGGGGAAGCTGAACACGGCGTCCAAGGCGCATTTCAAAGCGGCGCGAAAGCCGTTTGAATATTTCCGTGCGTTAGAACTCACTGAGGAAGCAATTGATCGGCAGATTCAGGAGTGGCGAGCCGAGGGATATGCTCCTGCAACGATAAATTTCTGGACTCAACTGCTCGGGCAGGCGTACAAGCTCGGGCGAAAGTGCGTTGGTGCCGGGCCTGACATCGGGAAGCTTGAGGTAAGAAACGCACCAAAGGGATTCTTCGAAAAATCGGAGTTCGAAAGTCTTGTGTCGCATCTGCCGGAAGATTTGCAGGACTCCGCAAGATTCGCTTTTTACACGGGGATGCGGAAAAGCGAAATCGCTTCACTTAAATGGGCTCAATATGACAGGAATGGCCAGATTTTGACGCTTGAGGCTGAGCATTCGAAAAACGGAGAATTACGGAAGATCCCAATCGAAGGAGAACTGTTAGTGATAATCGAACGGCGGGCAGCTGTCCGTAGTTACAAGGGGGAAAATGGCGAGATTGTCATGTCTCCGCTAATTTTTTATCGTAGCAAAGGCTCGCGGTTGCGCGAAGGTCAACCGATCAGGTCGTTTCGCAAATCGTGGAGAGCCGCGTGTGAGGCTGCAGGAATCGGCACAAAGCTTTTTCATGATTTCCGAAGATCTGCAGCAAGGAACCTGATACGGGCCGGTATATCCGAAACCGTAGCCATGGAAATTACAGGGCACAGGACAAGGTCGATGTTCAAGAGGTACAACATCACGGATGAAAGGGATATCAGGGAGGCTTTGAGGAAAGAGCAAGAGTACTTAAAGAGCCTTCCAGTGGAAAATAACGTCGCCGAGTTCAAAAAAGCGGAGTCAAAATGAAGACACTTGAATTAATTTGTGTAAAAAACCGAACTTGCACAAAACTTGCACAGTCCCTGTTGCACAGTGCTTTTTTGAGCTTAGGACGCAGCTGATTTTTGAGCTATAGAGAAACGAAGGACCGTTGGAGGTCCTTGATTTTATGAATTTATGGGATTGCAAAGATGATTGCTTGGTTGCTTTATGAACGTTCCCTGATTTTCAGGCGCTTGAGTTTTTCACTCAGGGTTGTGGCATTCACTGAAAGTAGCTGGGCGGCTTTCTTCTGGTTCCATTCTGTCTTTTCCAGCGCGGCGAGAATAATCGCTTTTTCAAAATTCCCGACTCTTTCTTTCAGAGGGGTATTATCAGAAGTAAATCGAATGGGAGCTTCGGGGAGCGGCACGGTGATGTTTTTGGGAAAGAGATCTGCCGAAATGCAATCTCCGGTAGACAGGACCACCGCTCGTTCGATCACGTTCTCCAGTTCGCGGACATTGCCGGGCCAGTCGTAATCCATCAATATTTTCATGGCTGCCGGATCGAGATACATGTTTATTCTATGCCCTTCTTCCGCGTATTTTCCGATGAAGTGCTCAGTCAGCAGCGGGATATCTTCCGCTCGTTCATGCAGGGGAGGAATCTTAATCACGATCACGTTGAGCCGATAATAAAGATCATCGCGGAAGGTACCATTCCGCACCGCGACTTGCAGGTCGGTATTGGTGGCTGCAATGATGCGCACATCCACTTTGATATTCTCCAGGCCCCCCAGCCTGCGAAACTCCCGTTCCTGGATCACCCGGAGGAGTTTGGACTGGATCTCCAGCGAGATTGTTGCCACCTCATCAAGGAAAAGGGTGCCCCCGTCAGCAGTCTCGAAAAGTCCCTTTTTGGTGCTGGTCGCCCCCGTATAGGCGCCGCGCACATGGCCGAAGAGCTCGCTTTCCAGCAGGTCTGAGGGAATGTTGCCGCAATTGATTGCCACGAATGGTGCGTCCGCACGGCCGCTGGATGCGTGTATTGCCTTAGCCACGAGTTCCTTCCCGGTACCGCTCTCTCCTTGGATGAGGACTGTGCTTCGCCGGGGGGCAACTTGCGCAATGAGGTCGAACACCTGCTGCATTGAAGGACTTTTGCCGATGATGTTCTGAAAACTGAATCGTTCGCGCAACGATCTTTTCAGACGCTGGTTTTCCTCAACCAGTTTTCGATGTTCCATCGCGTTCTTGACCGCCAGCAACAACTCATCATTTTTGAATGGCTTGGTAATGAAATCGAAGGCCCCAAGTTTTGTGGCTTTAACGGCTTTGTCGATGGATGCAAAAGCGGTGAGAATCACAGCAACCGGACGGTTTTCGTTTTTTTTCAGCTCCTCGAGGACCCGAAGTCCATCCATGTCCGGCATCATCAGATCCAGGAGCACGACTCCATATTCCTTATCCCGGATCATTTCCAGAGCCTGGGATCCGGTCTCGGCCAGATCGACCTTATAAGATTCAGAAGATAAAAGGGTCGACAGGACATCGCGTATGATCTCCTCGTCGTCGGCCACCAGTATTCGTCCGTTCGTTCCCATTTTTCAATTAAGCCTGGTCGGGAGCTTGAGTGTGAAATGGGTTCCCTTTCCGGAATCGCTGTCCACAAAAATCCTTCCCCCATGCTCCTGAATAATTCCGTAAGTGACCGCCAGCCCCAAACCTGTTCCCTTTCCGACATTCTTGGTGGTGAAGAAGGGATCGAAAATTCTCTTAATGTCCTCTTTGGATATGCCCGTCCCGTTATCGGTAATATCCACAATGACCATTGATTCATTCATTGCCGTGTGAAT
>Ga0187870_1004255_pt1 | contig 10448 bp, 12 predicted proteins | sample June2016WEW_13_1_3_FD_132974 | JGI IMG/M metagenome (GOLD analysis project Ga0187870, IMG submission 132974) | Peatland microbial communities from SPRUCE experiment site at the Marcell Experimental Forest, Minnesota, USA - June2016WEW_13_150 | ecosystem: Environmental > Terrestrial > Soil >... | reverse complement strand
GGCAATGGTTCCTGTAGTTGAAGAGGAGAGGCCTGAAGCCAGCAAAGTTATTCCGAAGACAATGGCGGCCACCGGGCCAAACAAAGGTTCGAGGGTCAAGTACGCGTCTTGAATGGTGGCCACTGCTATTCCGTGAGTGGAAAAGGCAGCTGCAGCCATGACCATGATGGCTGCGTTGACCAATCCTGCAAAGGTGAACATAATTATGCTCTCTACAGTATGAAGACGCAAAACGCGCCGCTTCAGGTCGAGACTTGGTGTTGTGATCTTGTCATTGGCGAGAGCCGAGTGTACGAAAAGCGCGTGCGGCATGACAGTCGCGCCGACAACCCCGACCGCGAGAAGAATCCGGTCCGTGGACCCTAGATTCGGAACAAATGACCCAACAAGCACGGGGCCCAAGGCAGGAGCGGTGATGAAGATCTCGAAAACGTACCCAATACCTATTGTGGAGATGAGGGCCATGAAGAAGTACTCTAGACGTCGGACGTTTCCGCCGGTCACGCCCAACACGAGCACGACGTCCACGACTGAGAGGAAGGTTCCGTAAAGCAGGGGTATCCTGAAGAGCAGGTTCAGCGCAATCACGGTCCCCAGGAACTCTGCTAGGTCCGTCATGGCTACGGCGACTTCAGCCGCAAGCCAATACGGTATGACGTAGATTGGTTTCTTCAGGTGCATCCGCATTAGTTCCGGGAGCGAGTAGCCTGTGGCTATGCCAAGTTTACCGGAGAGGTATTGGAGTAGCATGGCCATTATGCCTGCGAGCCAAACGACCCAGAGCATGCTGTAACCGTAGGTTGCTCCCCCGCTGATGTCTGTGCCATAGTTGCCTGGGTCCATGTACGCAACGCTGACGATGAGGGCGGGGCCGAAGTAGGCCCAGAGGTCACGCCAAAAGGGTCTCGTCGACTCGACTTGGGTGGACCCAGACTGTGTCATTCTTTGATTGGCCTCGAAGCATGACCATTCTCCAACGTAAGGCAATCTTCCGACGTGGAGAATCTAGACTAGGGGAACCGTGAGATTCTAATAAAGCTAGACCGCCCCCCGAGCCTACTGAATTTCATTCCAAAGCAGAGGGTTTCCATCCAACTGGACCTAGATGTATCTTGAAAGATGATAATGCATATTTGCAGGTGGCTTCGATATCGCACTAGAGAACATTGACGACACAGGAACCGAAGAAAAAAGAATTCTCTGACGATGAAGTCGAATCAATTATGAATATGCACGAACCTGGAGGCCAAATCACGATCAGAGAGATTCGAGAAATGATACAGGAGAACCCGCTCCTAGTTACCGGTCTCGTTTTCGCTTTCGGTTTGCTTGTAGGCGTTTCGCTCTCTCCTGGCCGAAGACGCCGTTGAAGGCCCAGCCATTCTAGTCAATGGTCATCTTGATTTTAGGTGGCTCTTGAACCACCTATGTTCACTGCCAGCCAGCATGAAGGTAATCTTTTATCCACTGGATAAACACGTACCCTTCGGCGAAAGGCTTGTCGAAAGACAAAGAGATGCAAGAGATCAAGCACTTGGAAGAGTACGTGAAGGATCTCACGAAGGACATGGACAAGAATTTGGCCGACCTGAAGGTTCAGCTTAACGATGTTCGACGGGTGGCGACTCGGACCTTCGCACGCAGACCAATGTTGGCTCTCGCCGTTGTATTCGTTGCCGGGATGGCTTTCGGTGTGGCCTTATCAAAATCAAAGGACTAGACGCGAAAATTGCCGGACAAAGAAGAAAAAAACAGGGCAACTTTTGTAGACAGGCTCCTTGAAATTGTGCTCCGACAAGCCCTAGGCGCTGCCACCAAGACAGCCGAACGGATTGTGAAGCGCACACTCCGTCTGGTCGGACTCGCCCTTGCAGGAATAGTCATCGTAGTCCTCGGGGTTGCTTTTCTGGCGGTTGGCACGGTAAGATGGTTGGCCGTTCTGATGCCCGGCTGGTTGGCTTGGGCAGTCGTGGGCATCGTCTTATTTCTGATCGGGATAACGCTAACGTTAGCAGCATTGGTTAGTTCCAGAAACTAGACACGGAAAGAAACGTAACGAGCACTTGAAGATAAAGGAACTTGTCCATTCAGGCTCGATTCCGATATAGAAACTCTCGAAAAATCGCTGGATAGAAACTTTACAAGTTTGCCTGTTCCAAGCTTTTCCGCTACGATCTTACGTTCCTCTTCGTTGAGGGGTTTGTACTTGAGGTGTGTATCGGTCACGCCAACATAACGGCCTGCAACAACGTAGGCATTTGCGTTCTTCTCTTTGTAGATAGTAATTGGCTTATGGACGGCCGCGGGGTCGGTTCCGGCGTAGAGGTAGGTGGTCGAGTCCTCAAACTTCAGCTTATCCTCAATCTTGAGGAGCACAAGATGCGAGTCGTCAGCTTTCATGGAGCAGTCAGCCTCATACCCATACCTAAAACCCTTGCGGGCCAGTGTGGTGGCAGCGAAGTTTTAGTTGGAGCCGGGGATGCACCCCGCAATAGTAAATCGGTTCCCATTTTTGCCTTAGAGGTAGCCTCCTTTGAGGCAGAACATAGACGTTCACGGCATCAAGAAAAGGTACGAAAGAGCAATCCGAACACTAAGAGCAGACAAGCGCATATCAGATCAGAACCGGAAAGACATTCTGCGCTTCATAGACGATCTTGCGGCTGAGAACATTGGATTATCGCGGCAACTCAAATACGCCTACCTCTTACCCACGCTTGCCAAGTTCCTCAAGAAAGACTTCAGAAAGGCAACCGTCAACGACATTAAACGCCTAGTTCGAGAAGTCAACGAATCCAAATACGCGGACTGGACCAAAAGCGATTGCCGCGTTACTTTGAAACGGTTCTATCGTTGGCTCAAACACAAACCCAGAGGCGAAAACCCACCTGAAACCAGTTGGATTAGAAGAGAACTCCCGAGACCGCGCCTTTGTTCTCTGCGTTTACGAGACAGGGGGAAGAATTGGGGAGCTGCTTAACCTCAGACGGAAGCATGTTCAGTTCGACCAGTATGGGGCGGTTCTGTCGTTTTCTGGAAAAACGGGAGATCGCCCAGCAAGGATTATTGTTGCCGCTCCTAACTTGGCTCAGTGGATGAACGATAACCCCTTGAAGGAACCGGACGCGCCTTTGTGGATTATTACGGGTGATAAGCACCACGGAGAACCGTTACTGTATGATGCTGCTAGGTTTCTGCTGAAAAGACTCGCGCAAAAGGCGGGTGTGAAGAAACGGATTAATCCCCATTCGTTCCGACATGCCAGGGCAAGCTACTTGGCGAATCATATGACCGAACGACAAATGGAACAGTATTTGGGTTGGACTCCTGGGTCTAAGATGCCTAAGATTTACGTTCACTTGTCGGGGCGGGACACGGACGCAGCCCTACTCCGGATCCACGGCTTAGAAGCACCTGAGACGAAAAAGGGACCGATACTTTCCCCTACTCTGTGCCCACGTTGCCAGCAAAGGAACGATCCCACGGTTCGCTTTTGCGCCAAGTGCGGTTTGCCGTTGACCATTCAAGCGGCGCTGGAAATTGAGAATGAGAGAGAGCAAGCTGATGACGTTATGAGTAAGCTGCTTGAGGATGGGAAAGTGAGGGAATTCCTGTTGCGGAAACTCCGAGCCTTAGCTTTGTTGGATAGGAAAGAGGAATTACAGGTTAGCGTACACCCTTAGATTCGGTAACGTGTAGTTGTCGGTTGATGAGCTTGAAATACGCAGTGCGACTATGCTGGTCAGGAGGATCTTGGGAAGAGTCTCTAAGGTTCCGTTTCTAACGATTGCCTTAATGACATTCAGCGTACTCTATTTCTTCACCCTCAGAAACCCACCACCTAACAAGTTCCTAGAATGGGTTCTTAGCCCAATAATCCACAGGGATGAAGTGCATATTGCTGGAAATCTTGAAGGAATAGCCATCGCAGGTTGTTTAGTCGAACTTTGGGTTGCCCGTTCCTATCGTGAAAGATGCGAGCTATTTCTAATGGCTTATGCGATCAGCATGGGCATGAGTTCAGCTCGATGGAGATACTTCGGTGAACCATCAATCGGCTTATCGCTTTGCATTTTCTTGTTTCTTGCTTTCGCATTATACCACTATTGCGTTTCAACGCAAACATTGAGAGGTTTCCAGAAAGTTGCACCCGTAGGAATCGGCTTCCTCTTCGGATATCTAGTAGTTCAGTTCGTAAGTGACTGGTTACTCAATGGATTCAGTCAAGCAGTTAATACAGATTGGCAGCATTTCTTCGCGGTTCTATTCGGACTGGCCGCTATGTATCTTTTTCAATACAATAAGAAGAAACAAACAGCATGAAACGATAGACAAAACGACTGAGATTACGTAAAACAAGAACGGGTCACTGACTAAGCCACCCATGTTATAGCTTGCATAGGAAGAGACCAGAACACACCCAAAGAAGACATGGAGGAAAAAACGCCCCTTTCCTGAAAACATTCATCATATAGAAAAATCCATTCACCTTAGCTTAGATTCTCTTACAAGTTCATTCATGCCCCTTCAGCCACGAATCCCATGAATGCAGCCGTTCCCCAAAACCGTCCGTAACCAAGTCTGGAACTTTGAGATCGTGTGTAAGTCAGTCGGCCCGAAATTGTTTGTTTTCGTCGCACGTAATTATATATATAGACAAAAAGCGGAAATCCTTTTTCCACTTTCCTCTTTTCATTTTCCTTTCATAGAAGCGGAAGCTAGGGTTGCGGATTCTCCTCTGTTCGAGTATCCTGTTCTTGGTCTTTTTTGACCGCTGAGGCTTTCTCCTCAAGCCTTTTCCGTGTTCTCAGAAACAAGTTTCAGTCACAGTTGTGGGGTTGCCTAACTCTCCTAGCACGTTCTGTTGCAGCATTATCGTTAATCTTTCTTTGTCGTCTTTGGGGTGTCGAGTTCTTCTGTCTGTAGTTCTTTGATACGTGTTTCCACGAATTGAGCTAACCTTTGCTGGCTGTATTCTGCTTCGTGTTTCTGCTTGTCGAGGTGCTCTTTGATAAGGCGCAACAGTTCGTCGGTGTTCACTGGTTTGACTAGGTAGGCGTCCACTCCTTTGTTGATCGCTTTGACTGCGTTTTGTAGTGCTGGGTAGCCGGTCAGTATGATCTTGACCATTTTCGGTGTTGTTTCCTTTAGGGCGGTGAGTAGTTCGGTGCCTTCCATGTCTGGGAGGCGAATGTCGATTAGGGCGAGATTGTAGAAGTTGGCTTCAGCCTTCTCTATGGCGTGTTTCCCGTTCTCTGCGGTGTCCACCACGTAGCCTGCGCGCTGGAGGGTCATTGAAACCGTTCTCCTAATGCTTTCCTCGTCATCGATCACTAGGATTCTGGCTGATTCGCTCATTTCTGTCTCACCTCCACAGGTCTGATCGGAAGTTGCATTGTGAGAGTTGTGCCCCCTCCCACTTGACTTTTCACCGACATGCTTCCTCCATGAGCGTCCACAATGCGCTTGCAGATCGCTAACCCCAAACCCAGCCCCTTCGCCTTGGTGGTTTGGAGGGGCTTCCAGAGATTCTCCATGGCCATCTTCGGCATGCCCGACCCAGTATCTGTCAATGCGATTTCAACATTACCGTCGGATTTCTTGCTGCTTATGGTGAGGGTGCCGCCTTGTGGCATGGCGTCGATTGCGTTCTCGATAAGGTTGATGAAGACCCTCCTCATTCTGTCTGGGTCGACTCTGAGGGTTGGGTGGCCTTCCGACAAATCCTGTACTGTGATATTCTGTGGTACTTTGACCGCTCCTATTGCGTTTCTTGTGATCGACTTCGGCGTTGCCTCTGCTATGTGCAACTGGATTTCCGCTGAGTAGTCTGAGAGGTCTCTTATGATAGCATCTGAATACTCGAGGCTCTTCTCGATCACTTGCAACATCTCATTTCTCTCTTCCGCCGTCAATGACTCCTGTTTCAAGAGATAGAGGGCTCCGGCTATTCCTTGCAGCGGGTTGCGAAGGTCGTGGCCCACCATCGCAGTGGTCTCGCCGATGACGGCAAGTCTTTCAGCTTTTGCAAGCTTCTCATACAGCTTCTTTCGCTCCGTTACATCAATGGCAACACTCACTATGTCTAAGATGCGCCCTTCAGCGTCGCGGATGACCTTATATTCCTCGCGTATCCAGCGGTAAGTTCCGTCACTATGCAGGAACCTATACTCGAAGGTATGATGTCCGTCACTCCAAAGGGATGGCATCTCCGCCCAATATCGGGCCAGATCATCTGGGTGGATGCGGCTTCGCCAGAAGTTTAGTCCAGATTCGCCGAGAAAATTTTTCGGCTCGAATCCCAAGACGGATGTAGCGCTTTCACTCACAAATGTCGAAACTGTATCGGAAAGATCAGGGAGAGGTTTTTCAAGATAGAGCACGGCGGGGTTCGATGCAACAACATATTCAAGTCGTTCTCTGGCCGCTCGAAGCTCCTCTTCACTTTCGCGAAGTTTCCGAGTTCTCTCACCCACCAACTCCTCCAGGTTTTCTGAATAACGTGCGTTCTCGAGGGCGATCGCTGCGTGGTTTGCGAAGAGTGTCAGCAACGCAAGATCGGCTTCGGTGAAGTGTCTCGACTCTTTGTCCAAAACGTGAATTACGCCGGTAACTTGGCCTTCCCAGATCATGGGCACGCTGAGCAAGGCGCCGAAAGGCTGGTCCTGCTCAAACACCTCAGCCCGAGTTGACCAGTTGCGATAATCATCTATTATCAATGGCTGTCCTGTGCTGGCCACTGTGCCCGCAGCGCCCTCTCCGAACTTGAGTACCGTTCCGGTGTAGTCCTTGAGGGTGTTGTAACTCACGATACATCGCACCATCTGCCTCTCAGGATCGCACCTGTACAATCCTCCGCTTGGAGTTCTCAGCAAAATCGCTGCCCGTTCAACGATTGCGCGGAGCGTTGTCGGCAAATCTTGCCTTCGCGTAATATCCAGAACGATTGCGTGGAGCGCTTCCAGTTCCTTAGCATGCTGGCGCAGCGTTTCCTCCATCTGCATTTGCCTAGTAATATCCAGCAACACCGTCTGAAGCACGTCTTTGTCGCCAACATGAATCCGAGAGACGCTCAACAGCGCATCGTATGGGGTTCCATCCTTGCGTCTCAACCGCACTGGGAAATTCGCGACGCTGCCATCGCGATCCACGCTCTCAAGTAGCTTCCTTCGTTCGTCATGATCCTCATAAGTATCCGCGAGGTTGATCTTTTTGAAATCCTCAAGCGAATAACCGGTAATGCCTTGCATCATTTCATTTGCGGAGATCGGCGTGCCATTAGGGTCCGCCAATCCAATGCCGACGGGAGATTTCTCGAATAGTAGTCGGTAGCGTTCCTCGCTTTCCGACAGCGCCCTCTCGGCGCGCACGCGTTCTGTAACATCACGCAGTAGTCCCTCATGGTAAATGACGTTTCCCTGTTCGTCGTGAACATAACGACCATGATCTTCTACCCAAACCTCGGATCCATCCTTTCGACGCATCCGGTATACTTCCACTTCTTCCTGGCCTGTATCCAGAATGTGGCTTCCACGTTCTTCGGGTGAGAAATACAGTTCTTTCTTGATGTCCGTAATGTCCAACATTTCCTGCTTGCTCGAATACCCGAACATCTTTACAAAAGCAGGACTAACGTCGACAAATCGGCCCTCGTGCGTGCTGCGGTATATTCCATCCAGCATCCGATCGAAGAGAGAACGGAAGCGTTCTTCCGATTGACGAAGCTTCTCTTCCGCCCTCTTGCGTTCGGTGATGTCCTCGATCGTGGCTACCGAATGCGTAGGAGCGCCTTGCCTATCACGAATCAAGGAGGCGGTCAGTTTTGCTGGCAGAACCTCACCATTCTTCTTGAGATAGCGCTTCTCAACACTGAAGCCAGGTATTTCTCCTCGAAGCATTTTCTCCGTAAGCTCGACCCCTAGTTTGATGTCCTCTGGATGAGTGATGTCGGTGAATTTGAGCGTCGTCAGCTCCTCCTCATTGTATCCGAGCATCGTGCAGAATATCTTGTTCACTCTTGCGAAACGATAATCTGGGCGAACGAGGGCCATGCCCAACGGTCCTTCCTCGAAAATTCCGCGAAAGTGTTCTTCGTTTTCTCGCAAAGCTTCTTGCATTTGCTTGCGTTCTATTAGGTTTCTTTTCATCATTTTTCCTGTCTTTTTCTCAATCAACACATGTACCCCGTTACTTGGATGATGAGTTCTGCAGCTTCATCTTCGCCTCGTCAACGTATTCGAGTAAAGTGTGACTCGGATTGTCTGTGAACTGGAGCCCCAATTTGAGGTAAAATTTTCTGGCGATAGCCTTAGTTATGGTCTGCGAACTGCGAACGCCAAAAATCTTCTCTAGAGTAGTGAATAGAGTGTCAAGTCTGTAAGGGACCTCATCCCTCGAAATGGAGTAAATTGCTTCTAGATGGGCATATAGCGCATCAACCACGGTTCGGCTAAGTAGAGCGGTTATGGTTTCGTCTATGGTTTCGAGCAAGGCGTCGCACAACTTTCGGTCCAGTTCTGGTGGTTGCAACTCAATCAGCGGATCGTCAAATCCTCCTTACATCTATGCTTGATCCGTTCAGTCCTCTATCTTCACCCTGCCTCGCTTCACCACAATCCTGTCGGACTCTTTGATGAACACTAATAGGTCGCCATTGTTCGCCCTGAGAAATTCTCTTACCGATTTCGGTAACGTGACTTGGTATTTTCCTGTAATGGTGGACTTGCCAACTACTTCCAAGGAATTACGCCAGCAAGGAAGTAAGGAGGCAAGGTAATATGCAGTCTGTCACTGAGGGTTTGATTGTCAGTCGACAACTTCTCAGTGTCAAGCACAAGGACGAGCGTGTAACTGTGAAGGGTTTATTGCAGGACAGCTGTATCTCAAGTTCGCTCAGGATTACTTACGACATGCAAAATCTTAAGGCCTCATTTGTTTGATGTGGTCAGACTTCAACAGACGTGAAATCTGCCCGACCACCTTCGCAATTTCAGCCTGAACTGCGCAAAGAAAAAATGGGGAAGGATGCATGACCTTCATATTCCTTAGTGTTTCAGCGATCCCGCAACTAAGCCGACGCCGAAACTGCCCGTCATTGGAAGCAGCCGCAGAACTGTTGGAATGGCATTGGTAACTACTGGCATAAGCCACATTACGGCTGCTGCGATTTGCGCTGCGACTTGTTCAAGAAAACGTGCAAGCGCAGCGTAGTCCACTTTGATAATTCCCAAAGCTTCGAGGCTCATTAAGCCTAGAACGAACAGCCCTGCCAGTACGGCCCCGATCTTCAAGGCGATTGACAGAAGAAACAGAGCAGCTTTCTTGAGGCCATAGCCCACAACAAAACCCCCCGTTAGCCCTGGACCGATTTGGCTAATGATGGTTGTGAGTAGTTGGGTTAGATCAGGGGTTGGCAAAGCCAAGTTCATCAAGCCCTGTTAGTCCAGTAGTTTCGAAGCTGTGGATGTGAGGAGCCCTGAACGGTCCCAGTTCTGTATCATTTCTTGAACTGTGGGGTAGCCTCCGGTTGCAGCCACCCCTCTTAGTTGCTTTACCAGCCCAGGAGGTAGCACGATAGGTTTCCCGGGAGAATTTCCCCAAGGTGATTGTGGAATGTTGTACCGTTCGCAGACTTCGTTGATTTTCAGGTGCATACGGTCTACTTGCGCTTCGAAATCCTGCCACATAGCTTCCTCGAAGTATTCTTGGGCATTGCTCCAGCCCTCGGTTTCCTCAAGGTATTTGATGTGGTCCAGTAGGAAGTGAAGGATGCCCTTCGGAACTTGAATGGTTACTGAGATCGTTTCGTTCGGTTTTGCGTTGGATATGCGGTCCATCTTACCATGTTCTTTTTTCATAGTTCATCAGCAGTTATGTGTTAGTGCACTATATCCTTATAAGGCTGGTGTCTGAATAGTGCACTAATAGTGAAGAATCTTGGCGAAGCATCATAAAGAACATGGGGAGAGAGCAAGCCTTAGTGTACCAACAGTGACCCAGCGAGGAATGGGAAGCATAGTAAGACGCGAAAGCAAGCAAAAGACGGCAAAGGGCACGAAAGCCTACAGCCAATATTGGATCTACGTGCCCGCTGACTTGGCAGAGGACAAAGCGTTTCCGTTCAAGCCTGGAGAAAAACTGCTTATTGCAGTAACGCCCGATAGACGGCTGACAGTCGAGAAGGCGTAAGATCGAATGGCTCTCACATTGAATGTTCTCGCACCCACGGCTGAAGATAGGAACCGAGTTAGTATTATGGAGCCGGGGATGGGAATTGAACCCACATCAGCGAACGCTGCTATACTGCGGGTTGCGGCAAGCTTGTGTCTACTGCAGCCCGCCGCCTGAACCGTTCGGCCTTCGGTGATCCTTAGGCAAGGCCAAAGGACCAACCCCGGCATTCGCCCCGGCAATAGAACCGTTCACACACAAATCTCTAATCAACCTTT
>Ga0187870_1004245_pt1 | contig 10461 bp, 15 predicted proteins | sample June2016WEW_13_1_3_FD_132974 | JGI IMG/M metagenome (GOLD analysis project Ga0187870, IMG submission 132974) | Peatland microbial communities from SPRUCE experiment site at the Marcell Experimental Forest, Minnesota, USA - June2016WEW_13_150 | ecosystem: Environmental > Terrestrial > Soil >... | reverse complement strand
GTGAGGAAGCCCTGGGCGGGAACATCATCAGCATGACCCACCGTTTCAGCGACATCCTCGCCGCGCTCTGGCTCATGGAGCTGCGCCCCGGGCGGAGCGCGGGCCCCATGCCCGTCATGGACATCATCCCTCTTTTCGAAACGATCCGGGACCTCGAACATGCCCGGGAGATGGTGCAGGACATGTTGGACGATCCCGCCTATCGCCGGCACCTCGCGCGCCGGCGGAACGTGCAGATCGTCATGATCGGGTACTCGGACAGCACCAAGGACGGGGGCTACCTCGCCGCCTGCTGGGCGCTGTACAAGACACAGAGCGTGCTCTCCCGGGTCGCACAGGAGCACGGCGTGCGCCTGATCTTCTTCCATGGAAGGGGAGGATCGCTGGGCAGGGGGGGCGGACCGGCCGCACGCAGCATCCTCGCGCTCCCCCCCGAGTCACTCGGGGCGGGGCTGCGCATGACGGAACAGGGTGAGGTGCTCGCCGACCGCTACGACGATCCCCGCATTGCCGACAGGCACCTCGAACAGGTGATCTGGGCGACCCTTGCCGCCTCGCTCCAGCCGCTCACGCCGCCCCGCGCCGAGTGGCAGGCAGCAATGGAGGAGCTCGCACGGGAGGCCCTGGCCGCGTACCGCGCGCTCATCGAAGAGCCCTGTTTCCTGTCCTATTTCGAGCAGGCAACGCCCATACTCGAGATCGAATCCCTGCCCATTGCCTCCCGTCCCGCCCATCGGCACGGCGCCCGGGGTCTCTCCGACCTGCGCGCGATCCCCTGGGTCTTCGCGTGGACGCAGAACCGATGCATGATCCCCGCCTGGTTCGGGCTCGGCAGCGCCTTCCAGGCGTTCGCCCGGGCGCACGCGGATGGATGGCAGACCTTGCGAGCGATGTACGACGGGTGGCCGTTCTTCCGCGCGACCCTGGACAACGCCGTTCTCGCCCTCGCGAAATCCGACATCGACATCGGCCGCACATATGCGGAGCTCGTGGAGGACGCGGAGGTACGGGAGAGGATCTGGGGCATGATCTCCGCCGAATACCAGCGCAGCAGGGACTCCGTGCTGCGGACAAACGGCCAGCCCCAGCTGCTGGAAGAGGTCGGCTGGCTCCAGCATTCGATCCGCCTGCGCAATCCGAACACGGACCCCCTGAACCTCCTGCAGGTGGAGTGGCTGCGGAGGCTCCGGGAGGCCGAGCGCCGCGGGGACGAGGATCAGCAACGGGAGTGCCGGGAGCTTCTGCGGCTCACCATCGAGGGAGTGGCGACGGGAATGCGCACCACCGGCTGAGGTCCGCGGGCATCGCTGCCCCTCGACGGCGGGCGATTTCGGTGGTACATTGGAGTCATGGCGATCGATTCGGTTTCCCCGATCATGTCACCCTCGCCCCTGACGAGCCTCAGCAGGCCGCCGGAGACGACCCCCAATGCCCGTGAGACCGCCGCCCAGGAAAACGACGCACGCCGCATCGCGGAGTCCGTCAGCGGCGCCTCGCCGGCCGCGCAAGGCCGACCCGAGGAGAACAGCGGCCCTGTGTCTGCAGGAACGCGGGTCCAGGTCGCAGCCTCTCCCGATGCGGAAGGATCGCTGCGTGAAGCAGCCTCGCAGATCGCCCGGGCCTCCTCGGGTCCCGACTCCTCGGCCGCCCTCCGCAATGCCTCCGAGGCGTACCAGAGCGAGGCCAACGCGCGCGAAACCATCGCCCAGCAGCAGCAGAATAACGGTGCCACGAGCGTCAACGTGATGGCCTGACGGCCGGCGCACCTCGCGGTGCTCATGATCCCATGAACCAATCCCTTGGCATCTGGGGCGCGCTCCCGCGGCCCTTCACCGTCCTTGCTCCCATGGAGGATGTCACCGACACCGTCTTCCGCCGGATCGTGCAGATCGCGGGCGCTCCGGATCTCCTTGTCACCGAGTTCACGAGCACCGACGGTTTGTGCACGGCCAGCCGCCATCGTGTTATTGGCAGGTTCAGGTTCACCGCCGGTGAGAGGCCCCTGATCGCCCAGATCTGGGGGAACACGCCCGAGTACTATCGGCGCGTTGCTGCCGAGATCCGGGAAATGGGATTTGACGGGCTGGACATCAACATGGGCTGCCCCGTGCGGAAGATCATCGAGCGGGGCTCCTGCGGAGCACTCATTGAGAATCCGGGCCTGGCGGCCGAGCTGATCGCGGCGGCCAGGGAAGGCGCCCGCGGCCTGCCAGTCAGCGTGAAGACGCGCATCGGGGTCACCGAGTCACGGGCCGAGGAGTGGCTCGGTTTTCTACTCGACCAGGGGATCGCGGCGCTCACCGTGCATGGGCGGACAGTCGTCCAGCAGTCGGAAGGCGAGGCGGATTGGGACATCGTGGCTCTTGCCGTCCGTCTCCGTGACGAGACGGCACCGCACGCGCGCATCGTGGGCAACGGGGATGTGAGGACGGCCGATTCATTTCACCAGCGCCTGGAGGAGAGCCGGGCTGACGGCATCATGATCGGCCGCGGCATCTTCGAGAATCTTTTCCTTTTCCGCGCCATCCGCGGGGGGCCCGAGCCGCACGACTTCGCCCTGCTCAGTCCCGAAGAAAAAATCGCCTGGTTTCACCGTCACATTGCCCTGCACGAGGACACCTGGGGACCCGCGGGAAGGTTCGACGTGCTGAAGAAGTTCGCCAAGACATACCTGAGGGCCTTCGAAGGGGCGGGGCGCCTGATCGACGCGATCATGCATGCCCGCACGCACGAGGCTGCGCGCGCGACGCTCGATGCGTGGGTGACAGAGCGCTCCCGTTGTGTAGCACAAATGTAGCACACCCTATGCTCCGTGCTGCCAGATAGAGACACAGTGTGCTTGGATGATGTTTACATAATCGCTACAGCTAGCAATAATCAGCCGCACGTGATCTAGTGCTCGCAAGCGCATGGAACTGTAGATCTTCTTCCGGGTTGAGTGAGCCTTTCGTCTTAGAGAATCATCAAATGACCCAGCTAACTTTCGGTTCTCATGTTGACTTCGTCTTTGAACTGAGCGGCCAGCGAATGTCCCAATGTTGAGGAGCTTGCACCCTCTCCGGGTAACACCATTGACGCGCAAAAGCGTGGGTATCTCTGCGCTTTGATTTTCTCCACTAGTCCCGCAACCTTTTCCATGGTCTCGGTCGTCTCGCCTTTCACCTTATGAAAACCGCTATGATCATCCCCGTTGGAACCAAGGCCAGGAGTGTGAAGACGAACCCCGCGAGCGGGTGAGTGCCGTGGATCGCCCGAAGCGAAAGGACTGAAAGGGCAAAGATCCACAAGAAAGGAAGGACGAAGGTCCGCAGGACTTCCACCCAATACGGCCACGGGACCGACTTCATGCCGAGGGCGATGGCCACGGGCGCGACCAGCATTTCCAGAAGGAGCATGAGGACGACGCAGGGCACGATGACGCAGTACATCTCGGCCGCAAACGTCACCTCGAAACTTCCCTTGCCGCCGACGCTCCTGCAAAGAAGGTGCAGCAGGCCTGCATAGGAGAAGAAGCCCGCAAGCCCGACAGGGATGGTCGTGAACGTATGGACCAGGTACCAGCGATCTGGAGGGATCGTCAGCCAGCCCTGGGAGACGGGCTGATGACCGAGAAGCCAGAACACAAGGACCGTCACGGAATAGGCGAGCAGAAACAGCAGGGCCCACCAGAATCCGACCCACATCGCCAGGGGATCCTCTGCAAGCTTGCCGAGGGTGCGCTTCGGGGCTACGACAAACCCTACGGCATACGCGAAGACCTTCCTTGTCATGCGGCGCCTCCGCTCGGCCAGTCTACTTTACACCCAATGAAACACTGGAGGCGGCGGTTTCGGTTTCCAAGGGGCGGGTCAGGGACCGACGATCAGAGCCTGAGCCATTTGCCGTCTCCGCGAGTAGATTCCGCGGTTCGTTGAGGCCTAACGACGTCGTGCGTGCGGAACGATCTACCTCAACCTCGTTGAGACAACAATCCCTGCAACAAAGGCCAGCACCCACCAAGAATAGGCGGCAAGGGAATAGCTGTGAAGCCTCGCTGGCAGGGGCTCGACGCCGTGCAAGCGGTAGCGTCGCCACATTAGCACAAGATCGGTCGCCATCAGGAGGAAGGCAGAGTACCCGAGGATTCCGTGGAAAGTCAGCGGGATTCGGCGCGACCCTGCGATCATGAAGCCCGTGGCGGTGGCATCAAGGGCAACGCCAGCAGTCAGAAAGCCGCGCATCAGGAGTGTAGGGCGGTGGTGCCTCGCTTGGGTTACTATCGCAGTTGTGTATGAGGCGAGGGCGAACACGACTACAGCCATCCCAGTCAAAAGGAGGGTGTTCATGCTCGTAGGTCGCTAATCCACCGCGATCATAACACTACTCGCCTTGATGACTGCGTATGCTTCCTTGCCTTTCTTCAAACCGAGGTTCTTTGCCGAGGACTTGGTGATCCCGGACACGATCTGAACCCCGCTGGGAAGCTCAGCCGTCACTTCGGAGTTCACTGCCCCGTTCATGATCTTGGTGACTCTCCCCTTGAGAACATTACGGGCGCTGATCTTCATGGATGTCTTCTCCCTCGTATCGAAAGAATGGGTAGATTCTGAAACGTCCTGTGACGAATCGCAAGGATGCCCTTAGCGGGCGCATTCTTGTTTACAGTGGGTAGCCGATGACCAAGCCACGCACGAACGCGCCTTGACAGTAGATGCAGTTGGTTCAGACTAAGCTGGGGAAGTCTCTGGGGGCAGTTTCGCTGGCCGAAATGTGGCGAAGGAGAACAAAGCATGTCGACTTATGTTGTCTTGATGAAGCTCACTGAGCAAGGTGCCAAGATGATCAAGGAGGCGCCTGCCAGGGTAGATGCTGCGGTGAAGAACCTTGAAGCGATGGGCGGCAAAATGACCGCCTTCTATCTCACCACAGGGGAATACGACTACATTTCAATCGGAGAAGCGCCGAACGACCAGGTTATGCTGACGTTCCTGCTTGGATTGGGCACGACGGGCACTGTTCGTACTACGACCCTGCGGGCATTTTCAAAGGATGAGCTTGCTACAGCCGTGAAGAAGCTGCCCTGAGCTAAGGCGGCTGACAGGTTACGCATGTTGCCAGCGAAACGCCCCAAGTGAGATCAGCGGGAAGCGGGCGGCTCTCCTTTTGATAATCGGCTATCCGCTTGACTGCCCGACCACGATGATCTTGTCCGCAACATCATAGTTGTCTCCAGCCTGCCTTTTGACGATCTGCATAGCCCTGTCTTTTTCCGCCGCGGACTCAGTTGTCCCATAGACGCTCAGGATCTTCCTCCTCTTCAGGAATCCCTTCGAGGCAACAACCAAGTTCAGGCTTTTTGCATGAATAGTCGGATCGGATTCGAACTCAGCCATGATCTTGTCGACTATGTCCTCCATTGCGACCTCCTCATCAACTTGTTACCTAATCCATGAAACCTCCGAAATGAAACGGTTCTCTAAATGCGATGGTAACACCTCGGCCGCGCTCCTGCCAGTCAGGGTGGCGAATGGGAAGTGCCAGTGATGCTCAGTGGCATTTCTCGCGCGAGCAGCAGTCGGCGCCATTGACTTCTCACAGGTTTAGGGGAGGTTGACACGGTCAGGGGACGGCGAACAGGCTGTCGCAAAGCTTTAGTCGGGGAAGTGATATGAAAAGAATCGTACTTCTGGCGCTTATTCTCAGCTTGGCGGTGCTCTTCGGTTGCTCCTCCGCAGAGGTGAAGGCGGTCCGCAGCATGCCCATCAACCACGTCAATCTTGGGCAAGTGAAAGACGGCGAATACATGGGAGATTTCGCCTATGGCGGGTTTGCATATGAGGTGGCGGTAACGGTCGCGAGCCATCAGATAAAGGACATCAAGATCCTCAAGAATCGAACGACGAAGCACGCGAAAATGGCTGAGAGCGTGGTGAAGAGCATTCTGGACCAACAAAAAAACGACGTTGACGCCATCTCGAGCGCCACGACCACGAGCAAGGCACTTCTGAAGGCCGTCGAGAGCGCGTTGGAGAAGGGCCTGTAGACATTCCGAGGCATCGCGCATTTCATGTGCCGTTGTTGAACAAGCCCTCCTGAGCCTCCATACTTGTTCTATCACTCACAAGGAGGCCACTTATGCCCGAGAATCCTTTGAGCACAGCCATGAAGGTCGATCCGAAAGCTGTGGAGCACATGAGAACAACCGACGAATGGGTTTTTTCAAACGGCGCTTTGCCCAAGAAGGTGAAGTTGCTGATGGCTATGGCCTTTGACGCGGCCGACGGTGCCGCTGGCGGAGTAAGAGGTCTGGCCCAGCGGGCGATGAGCGAAGGAGCAACGAAATAGGAGATTGGGGAGGCGCTGCGGGTCGCCTATCTGATGAAGGGGGTTGGGAGTCTGCATATCGGCTCTCAGGGGTTGAAGGAGCTGTTTCCATAGAGGATGTCGACTGTGGCTGCCGTTAGATACGTGCACACGAACATCGTAGCCCGCGACTGGAAGGCGCTTGCTCTGTTCTATATCAAGGCGTTCGGCTGCAAGCGAAAGCCGCCTGAACGGAACCTCAGAGGAGCGTGGCTGGATAAGGCTACTTCACTGAAGGGAGCCCACATCGAGGGTATTCATCTCAAGCTTCCTGGGTATGGGGTTGTTGGCCCGACCTTGGAAATCTTCCAGTACTCGAAAGAGAAATGGGGGAGGGTACCTGGCATCAACACGCCTGGCTTTGGTCATATCGCCTTCTCAGTCAGAAACGTGGCGAAGGCGCTTGAGAAGGTGGAACGCTGCGGCGGCGGGAGAGTGGGCGAGGTAGTCTTGGCCGAGATCGAGGGTGTAGGAACGATCAACTTTGTCTATGCTCGAGATCCTGAAGGGAACATCATCGAACTGCAGAAATGGGGATAGGTCGCCAGAAATGTTTCTTGCGTCGTTGCATCTGGAGGGGCAAAAAGGATCACGCCAAAGCAAGCTTCTCTCAAATGATCGTGACGACGCCTTTCTCTCGAGGCGGCGCCTCCAGACTTCCAGACGCGTTGTAGCCGAGCGTCACGCCAAAGAAGGGGACGTATCCCTTCGGGATCTTCAACTCGGAAGCGTACTCATCAGCCCGCTTGCTCGTACCCAGAATGCCTACGGTCCCTATCCAGCAAGATCCAATCCCGAGAGAGTCAGCGGCCAAGAGCATATTTTGCGTTGCAGCGGAGGCGTTGATAACGCTGAATCTGTCCTGTTTCTCCGTTGAGACGACGATGACACAAGGTGCGTTTCTGAATACCTTCCCGTCGGCCCTTTCCAAGATCCCTTCAAGGTTTGGGTTTCCGCTCTCCTTGATCTCCGTCACGATCCAGCTATTCACTTTCTCGATAATGGCTGGGTTTCGGATGGCTGTGAAATGCCAATTCTGCGTATTCATCGCACTCGGGGCATAGGAAGCGCATTCGAGGATAGTGTCCAAATCTTCCTCTTTGACCTGCTTGTCCTTGAAAGCCCGAACGCTTCTGCGCGCAAGGATGGTCTTAATGACGTCGTTCACGGCGGCACCTCTGGTTGTTGGATGCTTTCAGTCTATCTGATGCCCTGGGAATAGAGAAGGGTAGTCTCGAAAGAGTAGGTCCGTCTTGTCTCCTGGGGAAGTTGGCGGTACAACATTCCCACATCCTGGTGTTGTATTGTTATGCGATATCACACTAAGGGAAGTGGTTCGCATCTGCCCTGATTCTTGAGGTCCATCGTCCCGACCGGGAACATGCTGACTCCACGCCTCTGGGCCCCAAAGGGCATGCTAACACTGACTGTCTACCCTGCGACTGATTGCGCGGCCCTTTGATCAGAGATACGATGGCGCAAGGATGGCAGCCCGAGCAGCGGCAGTAGGGTACAAGTCTCTTGTGAAACGCGTTGTCGACCTCGGCGCTATTGAAGCCAAGGTGGTCAAAGCTTCGTCCGTTGTCACAGCAGATTGGGTCAGACTGAAATGCCAGTTCGGATGCGATGGCTACGGGTCCTCGCTCTGCTGTCCGCCCAAAACGCCAACCCCTGAACAGACGAGGAAGACTCTGGACGGGTATGAGACGGCGATCCTGGCCCACTTCGGGGTGAACGCGCATGTGACGAGGTCGATGGCCGCGCTTGAGCGCGAGGCATTCCTTCAGGGCTACCACAAGGCGCTTGCCCTCGGCGCGGGTCCTTGCAATCTGTGCAAGACGTGCCCCGCGGACGGATGCAAGTATCCCGACAAGGCGCGTCCGTCGATGGAGTCATGTGGGATAGACGTGTTCTCGACTGCGCGCAACAACGGCTATCCGATAGAGGTGGTACTGGACGATAGTTCGGAGCAGAACTATTACGGGCTGCTGCTTATCGAGTAGCGGACGAGGAATTACAGAACAAGAACCCGCCGTTTATGGACCTATCAGTCAAGGAGCGCGCGATGTCGGAATCCAACACATGGCTCACCGAAGAAGGACAGCGCCAAATCGAAGCTTTCCTTGCGGATTCGGATGTCTTCATCGTAGAGCGGGCGAGGGCGCTCAGGCTCATGATTGATCTGTTCTCGTGGAACTTTCCCAAGCCAAAAGGGCTTTCCATTCTTGACTTGGGTTGCGGCGATGGGCGGTGGAGCAAGGCGTTTGCGGAGCGATTCCCGCACAACTCTTTCTTTTTGCTTGACGGCTCTGCCGCGATGCTTGAGAAGTCGAAAGAGACAATGGAAGGATTCAACACGACTTTCGTCGCGGACACTTTCGAGGGGCTTATCGGGGCTGAGGGGAGGACCAACGCTTTGACCTCGTTATCTCTTCCATGGCCATCCATCATCTCGGGTTCCCCGAAAAGCGGCGACTTTACGCCCGAATCTATCGCGAACTTCGGTTCGGCGGACTGTTTCTCAATTACGACGTGGTGCTTCCCGCATCGGAACGCACGGAAGCCTGGCACTTCGCCATGTGGCGGGACTGGATGAACGAGCACGCGAGGGAGAAAGGCAAGTTCGACGCACTGCCTGAAACGGCGAAAGCTAAGCCTGAGAACAAGCCGTCCAGGCTGCCTGACCATCTTCGTGCGCTTGAGGAGTGCGGCTTTTGCGACGTAGACTGCCACTTCAAGTACGGGGTTTTTTGCCTCTACGGCGGAGCGAAGAGGTAGAATTGACGGAGACCTGTTTCGGCTCGAAGTGCAACTTGTCGGTATTTGCCTTTGAACTTCTGATGGTATGAGCCGACGTCCACGCGAGACAAGCGGCTTTTGCGTTGGGGCGAAGACCCCCAATGGCGCTAACATAGAGCTCAGTTGCGCCGCCGAATCACCAACCGAAGGAACCCCGGCGGACGGCATCTACACGAATCAAGGATGCACCTAAGGCGACAACTGCAACGACTTGTTATGTTCAAACTTAGTTGTCGCGACTTGCAGTTCCGCCCCTTTCTCTTGGGAATTGGATCCTGTCGAGGCCGAACTTGTCCGCAATTCTGCCGTCGGACTTGGAAACAATGTTGTTCAATACTGTAGAGCATTCAGTAGGTACTCGACTTCTAGTGTACGCAGATCACCGACCTTGAAGGGAGACGTAGGCACCGCTCTTACGTATCTAGCGTCAACCCTGCCGCGATTGTGTACAATCGCATTACGGGTGGCGATCAGCTCGACAACTTGCGGGCGATCTGGGCCGACTTCAAACGGGATCCCTTTCCTGGAATACCATTCTTCAAGTTCGTCAAAGCCTTTGTAGGAGAGCCCGCTAACCTTGCTGTCAACAACGTCCTGTAGGAGGTCCTCCATCTCTGCAAACTGAAGAAGGTAGTCTAGCGAGACAGTAGGTTCGCGGCTACGGAGTATTTCCGGTCTTTTTACGAGCACTTCGCGGAGAATGTCAGAGAGGTATACTTGGAAACTATCCACTAGGCGCGTAAGAAAACTTTCAACTAGCTCTTGCCCGTACTTTCTAAGGTGGCGCGTTCGAGGACCCGGTGATTGGCGCGCAAGCATCGTAGGGTCAATTTCGGTTTCCATTTTGTTGTCGTCGAGCATCTCCCGCAACCTATGCACCATAAAGTCGCCCACAAGAATGCTGTCCGCAAGAAACCCCAATAGCCCTACGTTCCGGAAAGAGGCTCGGAAGTAGTCTTGCGCGGAATGTGTAACCATTGATGGAGGTTCCACGGCGGGCGGTGGTCCCGGTTTCTCGTCAATCATGTTGTTCAGTCGCTCCTAGTGTTTGGCAGTTCTCAAAACCTGTCGCTCTGCAAATGGACAGATCTAAGTAGAAACTGCTATGATAACGGAATCGCGCGACGCAGCCCTGTCGTTGGCGATCGTAGACGCCTTTGAGAGGTTTCTTTGAACATAACATATCTATTATGCAGTTTTGACCAAACAACTGGACCTACCCCGAACTCGTGGACACATGGTTAAGCAGTATCTTGAGGGGGTAAGGAAAGGCAATGGCAGACACGAGGAAGAAATACTCTAAGGAGTTCAAGCTCGAAG